>JAEIGA010015282.1_pt1 | contig 11692 bp, 5 predicted proteins | sample 9270691 | NCBI WGS metagenome assembly JAEIGA01 (sample SAMN17057246, study PRJNA624740) | gut metagenome | biome: biome; isolation source: fecal sample | host: Bos grunniens | place: China: Xizang | collected 2019
ACCGAGACCGCTCCCGCAATCATCGACGAAAACAGCTTTGCAGAGTATCTGGAGCAGGGGCCGTGCCTGTTCATCGGAGACGGAGCCGGCAAATGCGCCGATGTCATCAAGCATCCTAACGCGCACTTCTGCCAGTGCCACCCGAAGGCATCATCAATGCTCGCTCCAGCCATGGCAGCCCTCAACGAAAAACGATTCGAAGACGTCGCGTACTTCGAACCGTTCTATCTCAAGGAATTCGTTGCCACAGTCAGCAAGAAGAAACTCTTCTAAAGATCGCAGGTAATCTATCCTGCATGACATCCGCAAGCCTCCTAATATTTGTACAGACCATAAATCAAGACATATGAATGTAATTTCGAACCATCGGTGTATCCGTGTGTTTATCTCATCGACTTTTGTGGACATGAAGCAGGAAAGGGACATTCTCGTTTCGACTGTGTTCCCAAAACTTAGAAGGAAGGCAGCAGAAAGAAATGTCTCATTGATTGATGTGGATTTGAGATGGGGCGTGACGGAAAGTGAATCCAAAGAAAGGAAGGTGATTGATATATGTATCGACGAGATCGAGAGGTCGCATCCTTTTTTTGTAGGTCTTTTAGGCGACAGGTATGGCTGGGCCCCTGCAGAGTCCTCTGATTCAGATTGGTCGACAGTTGTTTCCGATAAGAACAAATGGGTTGCAGACCATATAAAGCAAGGAAAGAGCATAACAGAAATTGAGATCATGCATGGTGTCCTGAATGCGGAGGACCAAGTCCATGGCTGCTTTTTTGTCAAGTCCTGTGATGAAAAAGGTATGGATCCGAGACAGAAGAAACTGAGGGCAACCATTGTAGAGCAGACAAAACTTCCTGTATACACCTATGCAGAACCTTCAGAATTATGTGATATTCTTGAGAGGGATTTCGAGAATTTACTGGATGAACTCTATCCTATAGATAATTGTGATAACTTCGGCATTCAGGTAGAGATTCAGAATAATTTCATATGTTCACTGACCGAGTATTACACACCAGTCCCTGCAGTAACTGAACTTTATGAGAAATGTATGTCAAAGAATGGCCATGTCCTTCTTAAAGGCAGGACAGGAATGGGAAAGTCGACATGCATGGCTCAGCTGGCCAAGGAACTGATGACGCGTGATGATTGCGATGTGATAGCATATTTTGCAGGAAGCAATATACACAACACCACATTTGAGTCTGCGATAGACTGGATATCAAAAAGTTTGTCGAGATTGTATGGCGTCGAAATTCCTGATGTAGGAATAATGGACAGACTAAAGACAATGGTTCCGAAGATATCCTTCAGGAAGCCACTTTTTATCTTCCTGGATGGCGTCAATCAATATCAGTACCAGGTCAAGGATGTCGGAAATTTCACGTGGTGGCCTGATTGGCCGTCCGATGTGGTATGCGTATTTTCTTCTACTGATTCAGACCCTATAATAAAGGAACTGGGCCCGATGTGCACCCATGTGGTCACCGTTAGCCGGATGCTTATCGACCAACGGCTGCAGCTTATCGAGAGGTATATGTCTCCGTATAGGAAAAGTCTGAACAATCACCAATACTCCTTGTTGTTGGCTGACACTCCACTGATAAATAACACGCACATATTCGCAACTCTGCTTGATGAGGTTAGACGATATGGCAGTTATGATAGTCTGGACAGTTTCATTCAAGGTCTTGTATCCTGTGAGGATGCTCTGCATTTCTATGATATGCTCTTCGATAATCAGCAGGACATGTTTGACAATGCAGATGAACTGGCAGATGTTCTTTCGCTGATTGCTTTGTCTGAACGAGGCTTACCGGAGTCGGATCTCTTGTCCATAAGCAAGCTCTCACGTCTGGCACTGTCCCGGATTCTGATCTCCAATCAGAAGAGTCTGTCGATACGAAGCGGCAGGGTGATGATCTCTCACCAGATATTCCTTGATGCCGTGACTGAAAGGTATCTTAAGGATGAGGACTTCATCCGGAATCAGAGGGAGAAAATTGTGTTGCATTATGCTGACGACAAGACAGGGGACGGCAAGACTGCAGAATCTGTCAGTGAGCTGTGCTATCAGTATTACATGCTTGGCTGTCTTGACGAGCTCTATGAGCTGATGGCCGAATCATGGGCCTTTGAGAAGTTTGCAGATAGCGGACATACATTCACTTATGCACGATACTGGAACCAGCTACTGCTGGAAGACCCGTATAGATATGACCCCAGAGCAATAGTCAACGGTATGCTTCTTAATCTGGCGGGAGCTGGCGATGATGTGCTTGGTTTAGTGAGGGAGCCCATGATCTCATTATATATCCCTAGATGGCTGACGGTTATCTATACTTTCCTTGTGGACATGAAACAGCCAAGGTATGCGGAGGATATACTGCGACTGGTCATAAAGCTCATAAATGGCATCCAATCTGATGACATGGACGAATATCGCAGGATGGCATTCAACTACCTTGCACTATGTAAGAGGCATGTGGAGGACTGGGACGGCGCGTTGAAGGTTTATCTCGAGATGTTGGAGTGTTATCAGGTCGAGAGTCAGGATCCCATAATTCAGAATATAGGAGAGGTGCTATTGAGCATATATGAGGCGACTAAGAAGACGGAGTATCTGCAGAAGGCGGAAGCCGTTCTTTATAGCGTCCTGCAGGCGAGAATTGAAAACTGTCTACCTTCGCAGTGGCAGGAAGTGGCAGTTGCTTATGCGAATTACGCTTCAGCTCTGCACCATACGGATCCGGACAAAGCGGCATTGATGCATGAGAAGGCATTGGAGATATATCGGAGCAAGATGGGATACAATAGTTTTGATGTAGCAGTGGAATATAATAATATGGCTTTGGAGTTGGCTGGCTCGGACCCGGAGAAATCTCTTGAATATGCCGAAGAGGCCCTTGCTATATTTGAAAACATTGATAAAGACTCCATATATTCACTACAGGCACATCATGTTGTTGCTGCAATTTTGTGTAAGTTGGGAAATAATGAACGGGCTGTAAAGGAACTCAAGCTGATCCTTGAAAATAAAGGATATCGCAACGCAGACCCGGATGAAGTCTATGATGCTCGTAATCGTCTGATGTCCTGTCAATATGCACTGAAGGACTTTGAGGGTGCCGTGGCTACGGGTATGGAACAAGTGAGGAACATGAGTCAAGATGACCCGCGTCTGATTACTATCTTGGGAAACATCGGCAAGTTCTACATTTCCATGACCGATCTGGACAAGAGCGTTGAATACTATCGAAAAGCCATTTCCCTGGCTTTCGATCTCGGACTTCATGAGAAGGAGCTGAGTGCATATATTTATCTTTCACAGGCTTATCTTGGTGCCAACGCGTTGGATGATGTTTTGGAAACACTTGATACCCTTTATGATAAGGCATGCGGATATGGCTTCAATGTCAGCCGTTTTACCGCATATGCATTGTTTAATAAGGGAATTCTGATCGCACATTATTACAATGAGTTTGAAAACAGCATAAATCTCATAAATGAAGCAATCGAAATCCGGGAACAGACCGACGACGAAAGGACAGAGTCAGACCTTTGTGAATACAGACGTAGCCTGAAGAATCTCATGGCTTATGAGGGACGTGGCGAAGAAGGAAATGGGACTGCTGTTGAAATGAAGAACTATCCGGGACAGAATTCTGAGGCAGACGAGTTCGCCGAGTGTCTTTCTGAAATTGTAGACCGGGATGTTGCTGAAGCATTGTCAAATGAGTTCTGCATCTCTTATGATAATTTCCGGGGCGGTAATCTGGAAGCTGCGAAGCATCACTTTGAGAGATGTATAACTCTTGCCAATGACCTGGATCATCAGATTTTTTCAGCAAAGAGCATGATTTGTCGTTACTATGCGTATACGATGGAGAGAATTCACGTCAATTCTGCATTTAAAAGGGAATCCAGGGAAGATATCATGTACTATTATGCAACAGCTTTGGATTTTGCACGTGCGGACGGCAACAGTCGATTGGCGAGCAAGATATTACATGACATTGCGGAATTCTATTGGGCAACAAATGATTATAATAATGCAGAAAGTTATTACTGGCAGGAACTTGTAGAGAATATCTCCAATGATGTGTATGTGGACTTGAGAAACATAAAGGCATGCGTCAACATCATCTCTGCCATGCAGCATCAGACGACCGAAGTCGACCCTATGCTGACCTTGCATATATGTAGCCTGGCCATGACATTATTGCGACAGGACAGGGGTCTGTTTGAAGATAATCCGCAACTGGTCAACACGCTCGGCTGTGCAATGACAGAGTCCCTTGAAGTCATGAATATTGATCCGGAATCATATGAGATCGAATATGCCCGTAGCCTTCTTTTCATTGCGGATTACATTGTTTCAACGGATTTTACACAACGCAACAGAATTGCTGAATGTCTGTATAACTTCGCTATGGCTTATTATATAAGGACGGGTGATGAGGAAAATACAGTCTTATGCAAATACAACTGTGCTCTTGCTTCCTATCGTGATGCATTATATGGCAGGGCGATATTCTTCATTGGGGATATCATGGATCGGATCAAAGCATCCCAGGATGAGGAAATCTTCATGTCATCTCTTGACATTCTTGGACGCTGCTTTGTCAGGACACATAATATCTCCAGTCTTCAGGATTTATGTGCGACATATGATTATCCTATGGAGAACTATGAGGATGAAATCCGCAAGACGACACCGGTTCTGTCGCTATTGAGGGATGGCTGTGAGGCTGAACTTCAGGATCTTGTAGACCAGATGCGCAATGTAGACATGAGTGAATTGGAGGAATCACAACTGTATGACCTTACATTGTACTATATTGAGACAGGTAATCCGCATGAGGCGGGCAGATATTTTAAGGCCTGGGAGAATATTATAATGGATCATGATGACTTCAAATTATTTGAACCTGAGTACAAATCCCTTGCAGAGACTTTACATAACTCCACTAAATTGAATTAGCGATGGATGCATATATTGACAAAGATATTACCGGGCAGATAAATCAATGGTTGAATGAATTGGTGTCAGGACATGAGTCGGAGCAGGATGTTCTGCGTAGATATATTGGTAGCTTTAATGCCGTTCCTGACGACCAGAAGCAGGAGCGTGCCTTTGAAATGCTCAACTGGATGAGTGAAAGGGGATATGTTCCGTATGATTTGGATGTCCCGACAACAATAGAACTTATAAACATTCTGATCAGACACACCGGTCATCATCAGAATGCTATGATCATGCTGTTCCTTCTTTCCCATCAGAATTTTCTGTTGGCAGGTCCCGTTGACAAAGGTTTTATAGCCAACGAGATGATCCATTATCTGTTGTATTACGGCGACATGATAATGGAAATAACGGGAGAGCTGCAGAATTATATGGTTGATGATCCTATGTTCGATATTCTTGTTGAGGCATCTGAGGATGAAGACACTGTAGCCATATTATACCCAAACATAGTTGCGGCATTCCTGCCTGCATATTTGTGGCTTAAGGATATGTATCCCCACGCATGTCATGATATACCGGAGGAGTTTATTGAGACGATACAGTCGTGCTCAGACTCAGAGAGAGCCTTCAGGATATATTCATCATTCTGCAGATACCTGCACTATATTTATTCAGGTCTTCAGGCGTAACTTAACACACTGAAACGAAATTCCGTCCATGACACGTTGTGAATCATGGACGGAACTAAAAGGTGTTTATTCGTGCTATTTCTTTGTGAGGATTGTCTGGATTTCGTCCAGGCTGATATCAAGCATTTCGCTGATCTGTTCGAGGCTCATTCCTTTGGAGTGGAGGTGGAGGATTATCTCATTTCTCGCCTCAGCCCTTCCCTCTGCACGACCTTCTGCACGACCCTCGGCAAGACCTTTAGCAAGACCCTCAGCATTACCGGCTTCATAGCCCATCTTGCGATAGGCTGCATATTGTCCTTTGAGTCTTCTTTCGTCGTTCATATCGCTATCATATTTTATGCGTTTCTCCTCCGAAAAACCTGCAAGTCTGCATGCCTCAAAAATGTGGCCATAGGTCTGAGTCTCAAAACATTCGGGCTGTATCTTCATATTTCCGATGTTTTTCAGAAGGTACAGCATGCGTTCCTGTTCCGTATGGCATTCCTCAGCTGCCTTTTGAAATCTTGCAAGCTCTGCAAATATAATAACAATTGTCTCATCGAGCAAGTCATGGCTTTCCTTTTCGCGAAATGTGTACTCGGAGACAAATCTGTCCGTCCACTGGTCCATGTCCGGATGCTGAATCTCAGTGCCCATCAGAACGATGAGATAGACTGGCGGCACGTCGTAGTCTTCACCTTGCCGGTTCTGACGGTCGTATGCCCTGCTGGCATAACTTACACATCGCTTGAACCAATATTCTTCGTGGTAGCGCTGCATCTCTACAATAAATACTGCTCCAGATGCATCACGACACATGAAGTCGTATTGGAATTCCTTGCTCAGGCCCAAGATAGGACCTTGCTGATCTGTCGGCAGGTACTCAATATCCACTACCCTCCTATGAGAAGGAAGAAGAACATTAATGATTGACATCACGACATCTTTGTTGTTAACATCTCCGAAGACTGCCTTGAAGCCTCCGTTCGAGAGCAGATCCACAAATAGCGGATCGCCGTTTCTGTTTGTTGTATAACTGTTCATAAGCATTGGGTTTTGATGCTTACAAATGTCAGCAGTCACACTCACAATGATAATAAAAAAAAGAAAAACTTTTTTTAGTTTCATGCAGGTCGCCACACATGGAGACAGTTTACCACATTTTTCTTTTTTTAATATTCCCGCCATCCCACCCCCGCTATACATTCATCATATGTTGTCCGTAAAACGAGCCTTTTTACGGACAAACCCGTGAAGCTCTCTATGTTTGTCCGTGATTCGCCTTTCTTTACGGACAAGCTGCAGGGATTTTCTATGTTTGTCCGTGGTTGAGGTGTTTTTACGGAGAAAATCATCTGCTCATCTGACACTCTCCGCCAATAGCAACTGATAACCAGTCACTACCAACTACTCGCCGCCACTACCGGGTACAACCTCAGTAATGGCGGCTAATTGGTCAATATGTACTTCGTCGGATGCTTACCGTCCAACTGCAAGACGCACAGAAGAACCCCAGTGCCACAAACGGCCCGAAGCATATTGCCCCGGGCCGTTGATCACTATTTGCGTTAAGCACTTTAATTTTATGTTAGTTGGATTTATACGCACACACCGCATACGGTCAGACTTATGTATGTGGCGCCAACCATTATTCTACTACTTTATACTCTTTTGTCACTTCGTAGAATTGCCAAGTGTTATTGCCGTTATTACCTGTACTCATCGATACAGTATTATTGTTTGTCTGCTTAAGGTAATAGGTTCGCCACCAGCTACCATCATACGATATTGTAAAGTTACTACCGCTACTGCTAATAGTAAAGGTCGTACCGTTATTATTGAACGACACATTACCACCATCGCTATCTCCATAGAAGTACTGATTCTTGGCCACACTCTTAATCTTGTTATCCTCGATAACGACAAAGTTGTCGATACCTAAAGCAGAACTGCTTGCTGCCACATTAGTGCCCGAAGTTGTCAGATATGTATTGTAGTTTGTGTTCTTCATCACATACATAGTGCTGCCACTCTTATCAAGCGTAGTTGCAGGTGTTGAGCTGACTGTATAGACAAGAGCCATCTGCTGGTTGTTGGCACTCAAATCTGCGCGGGCGCAACGAACGCGGTTGTTCTGGGTGCGGTGATGATAGCCCTCCTGTGTCATATCATACAGGTGACCCAAATGGACGTGATATCTCTTACCTTTGGAACCTCCACTTTTTTCATCAAACTCTTCACCTTGATATTGCTTACCGTTCACTACACCACCAAAGCCATTTTGACCAAAGGTCGTATCAGGCGTGCCACTCTTCCATCGATACATCATATAGAAATATCCGAAATTTGTTTCGCCACTTCCGGTGAAGTCCAATATTTTTCCTGTACTTGGGTCAATTACATTAGTCTTTTCATTCAGTCCGCTTAATGCATATTCATATACATTATTACCCTTTGCTAGAACCTTTGTGGCACGTGCATATTCCGGATTATCATCATAAACAATGAACGGAAATGTATTGCTACCGTCCTCATAATAGTACACATTTCTAATATATGCTGGTTGCGAGGTCCAATAGTAGTTGTTCTGAAACTCCTCGAAAGTGCCATAGGCAGGGACAATAAAATCCTCCAACTCGTCAGCAGATGGGAGATACCACAGAATCTTTGTAATAGAGCCATCGGTATTGCGTTTATTTCGATTATAGCAATACTCCACAGCGCCACTTGGCTGCTGATCCATGGTGAGATTATTTACACCGTTATTACTCTTATTGACTATATCTTCTGTAAAATGCTGTCCTGCGTAACTATGCACCATAGTTGCACCAGCAGCCGCTGCAAAATCACCGTCGTGCTTTTCGATATAAAAATCGTAAGTAGGAAGGACATTATCATTTAGATAACTATTCCATGATGAGTTGCCTCTGCTATTAGTGAACGACCTATGTTCTTTTGAGATCTGCACGCCATTCAACCCCCATTGCATACCTTCATCTTTGGTTTGGCCATAAGAGTCTTCAGCATCGTAGTTGTAGAGATACTCCTCGTACTGCTCGATGTAGTAGTCGCGTTTACTATCTGCTCCAGTCACCTTATACAATCCATTCTGCACGATCTTGAAGTCCTTGTCCACGCCCTGATAGCTAACACGAACTATGGCAGCACGCGATGTAGTCGTATTATTCTCATCAACATAAATCCACAAAGTCTGGTTAGCCTCAGATAGGTTGGAGAGAGTGATGCTTGTACTTTCTGCAAGTGTTTTAGTAACAAGATCGACAGTGAAATACTTACGTTTACCCGCTGATACGCCAGAGGTAATATGGTTGTTTGTATTACCGCTTGCCTCCAGGCGAATCCATCCTGGAACATTATTAGCTGTGCCATCCTGGTTAAGAATCGTAACGGTAGCAGATGTGCCAGTTGTGATTTTCTCACCCACAAGGCGCAAACGCAAAGGACGCACCTCGTAGTGGGCATCTAAAAGACTCTCTCGACGCAAGTTTATAACCAGCGGGGTAGAGCGGTTCACGTTCACACGCCAGTCAATAGAAACAGCACCTGGATTGAGGGCCTGGTCGTCAGATGCAGATATACCACGGATGGTAATGCTATTATCGTAGTGGGTGTTGCGGATGATGTTAAAATCGTCGCGATTGTTACCGCCCAGGAAGATATTGTAATCAACATCATATGTGTTTTCTTGGTGGTCGGTATATTTACCTTTTATAGTTACATATGTTGCTTTCTTATCTTCTGTAAGTTTATTCTTGAAGCGCTGATGATACCTCTCGTCCTCGTCACGGTAGCCATTTTGGTCGCTATCCACAGCAATGTCGTAAGTACCTTTCTTGAGTTCAGCGGGCAGCACTTCATCTATCGTTTTTGATGGGCTGAGGTAACGCTCAGGGAGATAGAAGTAGAATTTAGCAGTAGTCGCACCCTGCGCATAGCTGCCCATGCCGATCTCGCCCGATGTGCCGATAACGTCGTTATCATCATTGGTCTCTGAGTTGGAGTCTACATCCGCCGCGATATTCGTTACCTCGTAACTGAGCAGGTCGAAACGAGGAGCCTTGTTACCCACGATCTCCTGGTCTGGCTTCACACTGATGGTAAAAGAGAGCTTGGCATACATCGACTTAAGAGGAATTTCGAGGTTATCTGTAGGTGAACCATTAACCAAAGGAAGGCCATCAACATTATCATCTGTTTGCGCAGGCTTAAGGATAAGCTCGGTGCCGTCTGCATCTTGAACGCTGACTGTATTACCCAGCGAGCCCATCATAGGGAATCCATTTTCCGGAACCCCTGCAACGTTTTTATTAGCTGCGGCTGCACACTTGGTAAAGTAGTCCAACGACTTACCCACGCCATCGCCGCTGGTTTTGGGGAAGCCCTCAGCACCTTGCATATTTGCGAAGATGTACATTGCAAACGGCTTGTCATCGTAACTATTGAAGACATCGTCGTGGCGGTCCACGATAAATACGATGCTGCCACCAAGCTCGAAGTCGTAGTATAAGCAGTTACCGATAGTGACGTTGCCGTTGCCGTCATCGTTGATAGGGAATAATGCCAAGCCCATAGAGGTAACTTTAGGCTCGTCACCCTCCTTTTTGGAGCGTGTCGCCACCTCTTTGTCGGAGTACTGAGTAACACAGCCCACAACCTGCAGGTACTGCGACCTCTTCTTGGGCGTTGAAATCACATCATCTATCTCAGAGAGCGAGCATGCAGCCGCTGCGATAAGGACGGCAAATGCTGCTAATATGTGCGTAAATCTCATCTCTTGTTCTCGTTTACTCAAATTCATATTCTACCTTAATATCGTCCCACTCGTCAGAGGTGATGATACTGATGGAAACAGCAGAAGATGTAAATGTCATCTGCAGGTAGTAGCGACTGCCTTCTTTCAAAGGCTGCTTGAACGGAGTTTCAATGGTCTGAGTAAATACCTCGTTACCTGTATCATCTGTGAGATATTCTCCATTCGGACGTCTTTTCTTGTAAGAGACAGTTGTTGTTACCTCAAGGTCAATGTTCTCCTGAGGTATGAATATCATCGAACTTCTCAGAGTAGTCGTGATCGGTCGAAGAGTTGCATCTTCATTATAATTTATGAATACACCTGATTCATCATCTTTAGAAATAATTTGATAATGTGGGTTAGTACCAGAATCAGCAGCAGTACAAACAGAAGGAATGCGCCTATCCAAAAATATCTTAGCCTCCTTATACTGCACATTTTCAAACTGAAGCGCCAAATCTACTATTTCAATTGTAATCTTCTCAGTGATAACTGTATTTTCTGCATCCGGATCATCATAACTATGCTCATAGAAATTCATGGCAACAACGTCTACTGCAGACAAACGATGATAAAAATCAAAATACACATATGGACTACTGCTGAGACTAGTGTCTTCAAACATAGCAGTCATAATGTCAATGTGAGAACCCACCTCATTAAAGTCAGGGGCATAGGTAACATATGGGGTCCCCTCAACGCCAGCGCCAGAGGATGTTACAGTTTGAGGATAAAAGGCAAAAAACGTATACTTTCCGCCTTCCCACTCCTTGACTGGCTCATACTTGTAGCTTCCATTTGAGTAGGTTACATTCTGAGGCACGTTGTCGAAGACATTAGGCTTGGCTGTAACACGATATGTGCTCCATTTATTGTTAAAGTCATAAGTGTAGCCATATATGCTGAAATTTCTATTTAAGGTAGTGCCGCCAACAAGAGCACCACGAGTACTTATCCCAGCATTCAGGTAAATATACGGTTTTGCCGGTACGACTATCTGTTCTTCTTCTGGAGATGTTGAGACCTTATTACATCCTATGAACAGAGTCGAAGCAAGCATCAATATGTATTTGAATCTTTTCATTTTCTTAAAAATTACTTGATGATGACAGTTCCACCCACCTGAGGTGTGCCCCATGGGTCCACCTTGGTCTGGATGTAATAAACTGTGATATCTGTAACTGAAGACAGCACGACATTATATGTGTAGCGCCTGTTTGGCTCCCATGTAACACTCGG
>JAEIGA010015283.1_pt1 | contig 11692 bp, 1 predicted proteins | sample 9270691 | NCBI WGS metagenome assembly JAEIGA01 (sample SAMN17057246, study PRJNA624740) | gut metagenome | biome: biome; isolation source: fecal sample | host: Bos grunniens | place: China: Xizang | collected 2019
CGCGGACGCCAGCGTCGAGAACTTGCCGTTCCTCTGGGATCTCTCGAACCACTGCTGGGGAATGACGGGCGCTATGTAGTACTGCGAGACATAGCTCAAGGGCGTCGCTCTCTCCGTGAACCACAAGGGCGTCGGATCGGTATGGCGCGGCTTGGGATCGGCGACGTTCGAGAGGATACGCTCATGATCGTTACGCAGGCCGTCTCCGTCACAGTCGACCATCGCCGTACCCTGGAGCCACGGATACATCACGGGATCATACGCCATCGGAGCCTTGATCGGATCATAGTCGCAGGGAGTTTCGCCCCGACGACCCTCAAAGCCGCGGAAGGTCGAGTAAATCCACTCGTTGTAATACGCGTTGAACGTATCAAACGATTCACCCCTCATCTCATCCATGTTCGCCTGATTGTAGACGGCGGAAATCATATCGCCTTTCTTAGGCGCGAAATAAGCCCAAATCGTGTCGTCGGGTTTATCCGCATTAGTGCCGAGAATCGGGTTAAGACCGTGGAACATTTCGTAGAAGTCATCCATACCGTCGCCGTCGGTGTCGACAATGCGCGGATCGGTGGCTACATAACCTGCAACAGCCCCGCTGAACGACATCTTCTTCGTTACGGGGAACATATAGAGATTTGCAGCCGCCAAATCCCAAGCGCGAACCGTCGGAGCGAAGTAGCCGAGATTTCTCCAGCCCTCGATGGTCCACGGTTCGCGAACGCGGGGCGAATCCACGGGCTTATCGAAAATACACGGATCGACCTTCGCTTTGCCCCAAACCTTCGTAGCCATCGCAATAAAGTTCGTGGGATCAGCCGAATCGAACGGAACATAACCCAAGAACTCCTGAGCGTGTCCAGCCCCGGTCACCGTGGGTACGGGAATGCCAAACTCGTCCTCAACATCTGTGACAGTCACCTTTTCGGTCAGCAAGCGACCCATAAGAGGCGTTGAGATATCGTCGTAACGGAAGTGGCGAACAGCCTGAATAAGATATTCCTGATAGTTCTGAAGTCCGTCATGGTCGAAATCGATATCGCGTCTCGTCTCAAGAAGCGCATCCCACGAAGAGCCGGCGGCCTCCTGAGTGAAGAGATCCGATTTAGCGTCGCCCTTCCATGTCGCATCCATACCGCCTGCGATATAAATCACGTCGCGTGTATCATTCGTGCTGACGGCGCGATTGAAGATACCGTCGGCGATAAACGTGCCGGGGTTGTCGTTCAGATGCTTGGTTATGTCGGAGAGTTTGCTCGCCGCCTCGGGATCAAGCCCGGCAGGAGGCGCCACTCTCTTAGTACGAGCGTTTACCGGCACGCCCGCGTGCTGCATTTCCCAACCGTCCGGAATGCCGTCGACGTCAGTATCAACCGTGCAGGGGTTCATGCCGCCGCCGCGGAAACAGACGGTTCTGGAATCATCCTCGACGTTTCCATAAATGAAGCTGAGGCTCAATTCGTGGAAGAACCCTCCCGCGTTATAGAAGTCCATCGGGAAGGTTCCCCCTTCCTTCGAGTCGGCAATACCGTCGGCATCGGTGTCGCTGGAGTCTTCGGCAAGCGCTAGATCTTCTTCCATGGCGCCCGGGTTCGTCGGGAAGAACTTGTTGTACCAGCCGGTGGCAATGCCGGGATGATGAGCGTAAATCGACGGGCAATCGCGATATGCTTCGCAAGAATCCGTGCCGGCGTACTCGGAAACGTAATTCAAGCCGTCGCCGTCAAAGTCGCGCATATCGTCCTCTCCGACGCCGTCTTCCTCGGCACCGGGAATAGCGCTCGGATTGCGCTTCATATAAAGTTCCCAGCCGTCAGGCACGCCGTCCCCATCGGTATCGGCACCATGGTTCTTTTTGGTAACCTTGCTGCTGCCCACTTCGGCGAACGCCTTGTCGAGAAGTTCGGCGAGAACACCCTGCGCTGTCGCATTCTGAACGGTAGTGCCGGCGTTCGCGGTCGTATTTGTGGCAACTCCCGCGACAGTATTCGTCGAAGAGCCTCCCGTCGTGTCATTGCCGGAACCGTCATTACCGTCGGTGTCGATGATTTCGGGCTCGATTACGCTCGGATTCGTCGTCTTGGCCATGATTGTAGCCCAGGGATCATCGGCGTTGAAGCCGGTCTCGCGAAGAACCTCACGACGATACTTCATTACGAGATATTCGTCGTAAGCCTCGTAGGCTCTTGTATTGACCGCGACACCGGTCTCGGGATTGCCACCGACAAACTGAGAGTTTTTCTCCGGATTCCAGCGCGTGGCGACATACCCTTCGACGCTCTTCCACGCAGTACGCGGGTCGAATCCCAGAGCACGACGTACCTGGTCGTGGAGAAGAACATAAGAATTCCCGATCGAAATATCGTTTTTCGTCTCTCCGTTGGCAAAACTTTCGAAGGTGCGTTCCTCGATTACAGCGAGCTGACCGCCCCAAATTTCGCTTTCACCTTCGAGACCATAATAGATAGGCTCTATTTTCTTGATTTCTTGGCCGTTTTCATCCGTCTCAGTCCATTCGTTGGCAAGACCCCTTACCTTCAATGCGACCGTATTCTTGACATCTCTGATGAAGACGAACGAAGTCGTAATGTTCTCCTCGCCGGTCCCCGGGTCATTCACTTCGATTGTATAATCAACACCCCAAACGAGCTGAGGATAGAAAGTGTAGGTTCCATCATCGTTTTCGATAGCGGGAACACCGCTCAAATCAAGATACGCCATAAAGTCGCCGTCATGGTTTGCGCGCTTGTCGGTCGGCGTCAGCGGATTAAGATTCATCATGACTTCCCAGCCGTCGCACATCCTGTCGCCGTCGGTATCCCAATGGCAGGGGTTCGTACCGATGGCGAGTTCTTCAAGATCGGAAAGGCCGTCGCCGTCAAAGTCAGGATTGTCCCCATACTGGTCAGGCGTCAACTTTTCGCAGGGATTGAAGCGAGCCTCGACTTCGTCGGCCGAAATCGGCAGGCCGACAAGAATGTTGTTGACATTGAATTTCTCAAACCTGATGTTCGAGCCGGAAATACGCGCATTCACATGGGCGCGATACCAGAAATAGTATTCCCAGCCGTCGGGGAAGCCGTCGCCGTCTGTATCTTCGACGGTCGGATCCATTCTGGCGATTTCGCTGCCGCGGGGTTCCGGGCTCCAAATCTGGAGATCGGCGGCGGTAGGCATCATATCTTCATCGAACGGCTCCTTCGCCGGATCATCATCAGGTATAGCGTCGTAACGAGCCCTCATAAACTCTCTCCAGGCGAGAAGTTCATTGGCGTTAACGAGCTTGCCGGTATTATCCTTCTTAAGGTTGCCGTCGTCGTCAAGATCGGCGAAGCTGGCATCGGACGATACGCCGTCGATCGCGTTAAGTCCCTTGTGGAAACCGCGGATTTCCATGCTTGCGTTGAAGTTGCGGCCGATGGGGGCGTAGTTGAAATTATTCTGACCGCCGTCGTAGACCTTGGGCAGACGGTCATTGTCGCCGTTGAAGTCGGCCAGACCGATAAGGTTGTTCTCGACAACCGTACCGCCCGAGGCGAGTTCGATCATATTGCCGCCCTTCCACTGCTTGTGGGCGAATGTATCGGGAATTCCGTCGTAGTTGACGTCACCCGCGTTGTCTTCGCGGTAATACTCACGGGCGAAAATAGCCTCGACCTCAGTCCTGAGATAGTTGCCGTCCTCCGTCTTCTCGTTGGGCAGGGGGATGCGCGAAGCGGGAACCGCCGTGCCGGGAAGCTCAATAATGAACGTTCCGTCAAGAACCGAACTGTCAAACTGGCCTTCCTTGTTCATCTTGTGAAGGAGCCAGCAGTAGAAGAAGGAATCCTTCTGATCTTTGTAAAGAACGGTTTTGGCGGCAAGAGGATACGTATAGAAAGGCCCCGTCGCGTCAGGCTGATGGAAGCCCGTGGGAGTAATCGGAATATCCTGATTATCGTTGAGCGAGCCGTCATCTTCAGGATCATCGATCTTATAACCGAACGCAAACGCTTCAACGTCTATGGACTTTCCGCAGTTCCATGTAAGGCGGAAATTATCTGCGTTGGAGAATGTGGCCGAGCCCTTCTTAACGTAGGTGTGGCCCGAACCAAGCGTTCCCAAGCCTCTGTACTTGTTCGAGAGAGGCGAGTTGCCCAAGCCGCCGCCGGGGCCGTGAGCCGAAGTAACAAGGAACTTGGAAGGCGTTACGGTATAGAAATAGGTATATGTTCCACCGCCGCCGTCCTTGTCCTCAATCATCACGGTGATTTCGATATCACCCTGGAGATCGCCGAAATTAGGCTCAAAAGTACCGCTTGTAGCCTCGCTTACATAGAAGATGTTCTCCTCGTTGAGCGAGCCCTGGAACGCGATTCTCACGCCGTTGGTGGCCACCTTCGCCCATGTTCCCTCAAAATCGTTCAGCACATCTTTCCTGATGTTCCATCTGATGGGATGGCTCGTGCAAAGGCCGCCCGAAACGACATAACGGTTCGTCGAAGTGTTCGGCTCGGTAATCGTATACTCAGGCGCGACGTTATACACAAAAACCTGCGCGGACTGATTGTAATAATAAGTATCGGCCGGCTCCTTTACCGTAGGAAGTATCGTCGGATTGCCATCATCCGCATTTATGACGTCCGCGGTGATCCTGAAGCCGTACGTCTCCGAATCCTGAGTACCGTCCATTTCTTCGATGCGGATCGGGAAAGACGCGTATGTTCTCATGTCGAGATCGACGTAATAAACGTTCTCCTCGCCATCAACCTTCGACCTATAGGTAGAGTCAAGTTTGAGAACGCCGTAGTTTGTATCGCCGCTGCCGACATTCTCTACAGTCACCTTGACTTTGAGTTTGTCGCGATACATCGGATCCCAGTAACTTAGTCTGATGTTGATCTCGCCTTTATTGTCCGTTTCAAGATACTGGGGCAGTGCGACGACTTCAACAACGGGGTTGTCGAGAACCTTGACGTTTACGGTGTATTCCGTCTCTGCCCAGTCGTCCATATCCTTGTCCTTGACATACAGGGTAATGGTCCAATTGCCGGCGATCGGGAAGTCAAATGCGAACTGGTTCTTGGAAGGATCGCCCTTCAGGGTTACGGGAGTAATATCCTTTCCTTCGGCGTCCTTCGCCTCGTAAAGCATTCCGTCGACATAGGTTGTCCACCTGCACTGGAACTCCTTGTCCTCGTCCTCTGTCGTCTTGTCGTAATTGCTGTCTTTGACGATGGCGGAGAAAGTTCTGGACAAACCTTTAGGAACGGCGTTCGGAACGGTATAGGTATTGTCGTTGACCTTTGTGATTCTCGTTCCGTTCATATCGATTCGATCGACAATCGGCTTTTTGTTGAACAGCGTCAGATAGTAGGGCGTGGAATTATACCCGGAAACAACCGCAGTGGAAGAATATGTCTGCTGACTGCAGATAACGACCTCGAACGCGGCCGAGAGACCGCCGTTATCTTCGCTCGCTCCGTCCTGGAACAGGATGCTGCCGGAAACCTCCGTGCTGCCCCTGCCGATTTTCAAGCCGACTTTCTGCGCATCTGTATCGGCGGTGTCGGAGCAAACGACAAACTTACTGTTCACCTGAGCCGCTTTGAGATCGGACGTCTTCAAAAACGCCCAGAGGTCGCGTGTGTTGTCAGGCTCGGAAATCGTAACCTTTACCTTGGCGGTGCATTCTTCGGTCGTCGTCACGGTGGGAACATTTTCAAAGAACGTGTCCCTGCCGTTGATCTCCTCCCAGCTTGCCGTGCGCGGCGCCCTTATTTCGGCATTGAAGGTGGCGACCTGCCTATCTTCCGGAAGAACGCTGCTTATGGGGGAGACTACATACACTTCGCTGACAAACGAGCCCGGAAGATTGTAGTTCAACTTGGGGAATTCCTCCGTCTTGGGGTTCTCCGAACCCTCGGCCAGTTTGCGGAGATAATAGTTAGCGCCGACATAATACCTTCCGGGAATAAGCGTGAAATCTTCTTCTTCGCTGTAACGTACGTAAATCTGGTAACCCTCTTTTACGTCGTTCATATCCGCGTATGTATCCTTAACCTCAAGGAGAAGGCTGATATCTTCGCCGCAAACGCCGCTGACCGGTCTGGCCGCGATTTCCGCCGGAGCCGCATCAACCTGCAACCCGTCCGAATCGAGATGATCGCCGAAATGGTTCTCCGCGTCAGGATCGACACACGACGGGCTGAACACAATCGAAGCCGTACCTCCGGTCGTGTTTTCGTCTGATTTCAAGCAGTAAACGTAGAGGATGACAGGCTCGGTCGAATTGGCGGGAATCGTAACAGTTCCGACGGCATCGCCCTGAAGCACTCCGACAGACGACTTTTCATAAAGGCGGACGTAATCATTCATATCCGCAACGACACCGTTCGAGAAGGTGGGGGTAATCTTTACTTCCAAAGGAGTCGGATAAGGCTCAGAAACCGACACAGCCAAGGTCGCGGCGGCCTTCAGGTAATCGGAACTGGCTACCGCCGCCGCGTCGTCCGTCGGGCTGGTAACCTTAACCTCGATGGTCGGAGGGAGCGGTTCGGCACATCTTACAGGAACCGTAATGTAATCGATAATGCGATCGCTCCGGCCGACATAGTATGTATAATTAGGCCAAGTGCTCAAAACGAGATTGGTAATGTTGCCCTGCGCTACACCCTTAAGTTCAAAATTGACCGGCTCAACCTGACCCTTTGAGAATTTAATTCTGCCGATGCTGACTTCTTTTTCAGTCCCGTCCGCATCAAGTTTAAGCATAACCTTCTCATTGGATACGACCTTGAAGACATCCTCGTTTTCAGACCAAACATAAAGCTCGAGATCATCCTCCAAAGGAATGTTGGCTATAGACTTGAGCTGAACGGGAAGTCCGCTGACTGTTTTCGTGGACCCCTGATGAACAGAACGCCAGATCGCCTTTTCTGCGCCACCTTCAGGTATCTCCCATTGAGGATCAAAATCAATCGTCTTTACATAAAAACCGCACTCTCTCAACGAATAATCCTGTTTCGCTGTGCCGCCGGCAGGTGAATTAACGCCATCCCAGAGGTAGGGATTCTCCGTCAATTCTTGATCCCAGAACCAAAATCTGCATTTATTGGTTTCTTTGTCTTCCGCGCTCATACCCTCAAGTTCCTTTGTGGTGATTACCCACTTGTCAGTATTGAGGAACTCAAAGGAAAGACCGTCGGAAGGGATTTCGGTTACAGGGCCGTTTTTGGTGCCGAGCACAATGGGAAACGCGACATCTCCAGCTTTAACCTCATACTTGAAAATGAGATCGGTGAAAATCCCCGTCCCGTCGGCCGCTCTTGATTCCGAGTTAAGACCGGCGTTGTAATTGTGCAGAACCGCGTCTACAGGCCGCCCCGAAACGTAAATCCGGATCTTCAGTCTGTTATTCAGAGCGTTATCCATAAGTTCGCCCGAAAGTCCTTTGTACTTCGGATACCAAACTGAATCCGGATCTTCAGTCTTACGCGAAATAAGTCTCATGTTGAAATAGAAATCCTTACCCGCGGAGGTGACAGGATTATCTATGGTGGCATACGGATCTACCGATTTACCGGACTCATCACACGGACGAATCTCGAAGATATCGCCGTTGAGAGCGAATGAGACGGCTGCGGTCAATATGCCCGTAACCATGGTTATCAGTTTGAGGAACTTTCTCGTCATCATGTTTTTATCCCTTCTTAAAATAAATCGTATTTAATATCTCAATTACTTTTTCTGCAAAGCTTCCATGTGCTTTTGGCGGACAAAATCCATCATCTTCTTGCTGCGTTCCGCCGCGGCATTTTCATATTTGTCGCTCAAGGCTTTGATGTCGCTTTCCAGCGCGGCGACGACTTCCGCCGCTGCATTCGAAACCTTAGCGTTTTCAAGCTCCTGTTTTTTAAGACTGAGCTCATCCCCAATCCGACCGACGGCTTCATCGGCTGTTGCCGCGACCTTTTTAAGGGTGCCTTTATACGCCTCATCGTTCTGGAGATTCTTAATGCTTTCGGTAACATTAAGAACGGTCTTTCCCAAGTCGACCTTCAGAGAAGGAGTCTGTAAAGTTTTTGAGTCGGCGCTTTCCTTGCACCCTTCGCAACAAGCATCTCCAGCCTGCTCACGAGAACAGCCTGCAACGGCGAACAGCGCCGTAAACGCCGCATTCATAAAAATTTTACGGTTGATAGTCATAATAATTCTCTTGTTTTAAAGCCTCCACGGGGAACAGTCTCAAACGGGTATCCAGCGACCAGCTGAAGAAAAGTCCATCATCCTGCTTTGCCGGATCGGAATCGTAGTGCCAGGCATGCCATCCGGCAGAATAGCCGGGAGAACTCGTGCTGAACGGATCTCGAATCTCGATGTATGTAGTAAAATCATCATCAAACGAATTCTCGTCAAACACGAACCATCTCAGCGGAATCCAGTTCTCCTTGTTGTCGAGCCTGTTGAGCCCGTTGTTCAGGAAGCCCGTGATCTTGAACGTCACGTTCGTCCACTGCGTCTGTGACGCGGCGTAATTCTGCGATGTCTCACCCTTACCGGCGCCGCGCAGAACGTAGGGCGCCCAGGCCTTTTTCCAGTATCTGCTTTCGGCGTTGTCCGTCTTGTTGGTGATATAAAGTTTTACGCCCATCTTGAAATCCGTAACCTCTTCAAGATAACCGCTCGGGTCGTTGATGTCGCCGCCGATCTGAACAGACCTTGTATTTGGCTGTGGCGCCTTGCACATGCCGCCGCGGAAAATGAAGTTGCCCGCGGTAGGATCGATATCGAGCCAATACATCTGAGTCAATGTAAGGTTCGTAACGAAATTGCCGCCGAGCGTCTGATACTCCGCGAGCCTGATCTCGCCCGAGTCGAGATTCTCCCACGTGTTGCCTTTAAGATCGACCCCCTTTTCAAGCCAGTCGATCACGGCGTCGCGGTACTTGTTGTCGGGACCGAGCCCGTAGTCGGTAACAAGCTTGTCGTCGAGTTTAGCCGATGCGACAACCGTAACGTTGTTCGACGCGCCTACGCCGACGACGGCCTCGTAAACGCTTCTGCCGTCTCGGACCGATTCACGCCATGCCGCGGCCGTTCCGTTGGTTGTGACGCCCGCGAACTTGTACCAGCGATCTACGCTGTAGGTGATGTTTGTGCCGGTGGCGCTGCCCTTGGGAATGACAAGAATCATATTGCGGGGAGTGTCGATGCTGTCGCCCGCCGTCTGGTAAATATGGCCGACGGAGTGATCGAGATTCGCATAGACAAGGACGGACGAGCCGTTCGGGGTAGGATGATCGGGATCGATAATCTGACCGTCGTTAATCCGCCCGGGCGTACATTTAACGTTGTTAAACCAATCTTCCTCGGTTTCACCGCGCGAAGACATGACGCTAAGCGAAACGCCCTCGCCCTTGACTTTGACCTCTTCGTTGGTACAATCGTCGGTACCGACATAGAAGAACCGCGCATCAGGAAGAAGTTTATTGATCTTTTCGACGAAATTCGACGGATGGTTCTGATCATAATCGAGAGTGCCCGGCTCCCAGGGGGAGTTTCCGAGAAGCGCGACTTCGTGCTCGACGATACCGCTCGGACGAACAAGCTGAATACCGAAAGGTTGCGACGGTTTTATCGACTCGGAGCCTTCCGCAAAAGGATTGCCGAAAACGGCGGCGGTAGACCAGACGCCGTCGAGCGTGCCGTCGCTGAACTTAAGCCTGCCAGATTTGCGCGCGAGATCGTTTCCGATTACGCGGTAAACCATATTCGAAGCCATTCCAATCAGATTTGGCTTGGTCGGCGAAATGTCTGTGGAATTGGAACCGAAGACCGCCAGAGTGTTCGTTACGATCTGATTGCTGCCTTTGGTTCCGAGCAGTCTGACTCTCCATCCCGTGAGATCGGCTTCGGCGGGAACGGCGAGCTCGACATACTGGAAATCAATTTCCCTGTTGCCGTAAGACTTGCCTTCCTCCGGACCTCCGTAGATATTGGCTTCGTTGATCCACGCCCAGCCGGGCGCTACTGAATCAAGAATCGTATAAGCGCAGAAGACATCCTTACCGCGATTCTTGTCGACCCCCTTGTACCACGACGGATTAACCCACGAACCGGCCTTGGAGAGATAACTGGTCTGAGGCTCGTCCGATCCGACCGTATAATAAGTCGCCTCAAGCTCGTACTGAACGGTCTCGCTAGATTCGAAAACCGGCTGTATCACAGCGTCGGGGGCCGACCTGTAGCTGGAGCGGAAAATAAGATTCGTATCCGTGGCGCGCGCAAGTTCGGCCGACTTCGCCTCAGGCAGGGAGCGCCAGTTTGCATAGCCCCACGGACGCTGTCCGACAAACCAGTGAAGCTTGACGGTAACGCCCTTGTCCCAATCGATTTCCTCCTCGAGCTGAGAAGCGAAAACCTCGCACTGAACGCCCCAACTCTCGCCGATGAGAGGCTGTTCGGACATGCTGGGGACGTTCGGCACATACCCTGTCGTATCGAGCTTGTTGCGGAAAGCCCCGACGTTGCGGAAGGCAAACGCGGCGCGGATCGCCTCGGAAACGAGCACTTCGTCGATGAGAACCCTGACGGGCGAATCGTACCCTATCGGCGGCTCGGGCTGCGGATTCAGCGATTCAACGCCGTCAACGCCCGTAACGCCCAGACGGAACGCGTAATACGAATCGCTGGGTTTTGTCTTGTACTTATAGGTCGTGTAAGTCGAATTCGAAACGACAAACCTGTCGAGCGCGACCCATGTCGAATTAAGCGCTCCAGAGGCAGAACCGTAAAGCGTTACCTGTGCAGGCTGGGAATATCTCTCTGATGTGTACTTCCTGGCCTTGAACGAAATCTCTCCCACCAGATTGGTCGTGAAGACGGGCGTCTGCACAAAAGGCTGATGCTGTTCGTACGTTGCGCCGTTATCCGTATCGACATCCGCATCTACGGAATTGTTGAGCGCAAGCGACATGCCCTTGCTGGAAAGGTCCTGAGAGTAATCGTAAAGATACATGCGCTTTTCGGAGTCGTAATCGTCGCCGAGCGTTCTCAGGTTCCAGCCCCACCACGCGCGAGGATCGAGCGCCGGCTCATCACGGCAGAAAACCTCCGTGATGTAAATCTCGGGGAACGTCGACTCATCCATATCCTTGACAAGCGCCGGATTCGCCGCTTCGGCGCGGATTCGCATAACGCCCCTGACGCCGTGAAGACCGATGTAGCAGCTGCGCGATCCGCTCGCAAGTTCAGCCTTGCCCAACCCGGTGAACGTAAAGTTGGTTACCGACGTCCAAAGGCCGGCGTTGTTGTCGATGCCGGACATGTCGGACTCGAAGACGTCTGTGGCGACCTCAAGAACAAGCTTGACGTTTTCATGGGCGTTCTTGTACTTGAACGAAATCATGCCCAGGCCGACGCCGCGGCCGTTGCCGTCGTCATAAAGCGGCGAGCGTATCGAAGAGATGCCGCCCTTGTCCGTCCTGCGTGGCGAGAGCTTGACGGCACCGTTCTCGATCCACGCCGTCGTGAATATGAAGTTGGTGTAGTTCGCCCCGCGGGCGCTCTCCCATTCGCTCTTTCCGGACTCGTATACGTCATCGTCGTCCCATTCCGCTCCGCGGAAGTGCGTCAGCTCGATATCGTCGATGACGACATCCGTCCTGACGTCGCCGACGTCGCCGCCGACCTCGAACCTTACGGAGCAGTC
>JAEIGA010015284.1_pt1 | contig 11692 bp, 7 predicted proteins | sample 9270691 | NCBI WGS metagenome assembly JAEIGA01 (sample SAMN17057246, study PRJNA624740) | gut metagenome | biome: biome; isolation source: fecal sample | host: Bos grunniens | place: China: Xizang | collected 2019
ATTACAAAACCGTTTATTGTCGTTGAAGGGTTTGATCCTTGGCGTGTTACAAGTTCACTAGACAACTCATCTAAGAAACATGAATTAGGGAGTACGTACCATAAGAGATTTTTTGAGTATCATTTAACTCAATCTTTTAGTAATGATTATGATATCATATATGTAGATTGGTACGATTCAACAGAAGACATTAGAGATAACGCGCATTTACTTATTAAGATAATCAAGGAAATCAATCAACGTAAGGCAGCAGATGGATGTACAGAGAGGACTATAATTATGGGGCAGAGTATGGGAGGATTAGTTACTCGTGTTGCTTTATGTATGATGGAAGAAGAAGGAGAAGCGCACGGAATATCCACATACATATCTCATGACTCCCCACATTTAGGAGCTAACGTTCCATTAGGTGCTTTATATTTTGTCCACCATGCATTATCATATATATATGGTTATCAGAATGCAATTGACTTAGCGGATATCTTCTTGACAAAAGATATTGATGATGCAAAAAGAATATTCTGGGAAATGATTCATTCCCCAGCAGTACAACAAATGTTAGTGAATCATCTTGATACTGACGGAACACTTGACAACTCTTATCACGATTATTGGCAACAGGTTCTTGATGAGACAGGCTTTCCTTTAGGGGATGTTGGATATCCTTTAGAACGCTTGGCCATTGTTAATGGCGCCCCTAACAATCAGTCTGATATTTTCGCTGAATTAGGACAGCATTATTTGTATTTAGATGGATATGCTAAAACTACAGTGTTAACAGACATTCTCGCTCCATTTGTAGCGGCTACGGGGATAGATCTTATTTTCGTAATTCTAGGAGCAGAACATTTGGCTAATGCTATTTCTTTTTGGGGAACAACAAAATTTGACATACATGCCGAAGTAAACCCATTTATGAGTTACGGGACGCTCCTCTCTGATTTAACGATTACGTATACAAAGAAGTTTTTATGGTGCATTAATAAAACTTATACAATCTTTTCAGAGAAAGCGTTTGCACCTCCTTCTGGTTTACGCTACGATACTTTCGCAGGTTCAAAATTTAATGTCGCAGATACTCTTGAAATGAAACGCCCACATGCTGACACGTGGTTTTATAAATATGATTTTGAATATGGATTAACCGATCGTATTATGTTCATCCCGTCAGCAAGTGCTCTCAGTATTTATGATGCCACGGAATCAGATTATTTGCGAGACTATTATATATACCCTCCTGTTCCGGAAGTTGAATGTCCATTTGATGCCTACTCTTTGACCAATACGGTACAAAATCACATACATATAGATGATAATATATATAATTGGCTTAAGAAGCAGTTATCAGCTTATATAATAGGTCCTAATAATGCTTGGAACGGGAGTGCATATACGCTGTCCGATTATGATGGCGCTGTAACATGGGGCACCTCAGACAGTAACGTAGCAACGATTGATGATTCCGGAAGACTTACGGCCCATGGAAATGGTTTTGTTACGATAACAGCCCAATCTTATAATAATGGCCAATTATTGCGAAAGAAAAAAACCATCTTTGTCGGTTTCCCTGATATTGTCATTAAAAGTGCATATTCTGCTGGTGTTGGCTATCAGTTCGTCGCAGAGAGCACCAATAATGATATGACACAAATACTGAATCGAATGGTTGCCAAAGGGGTCTTTCAATATGAATGGTCACTGATTGATGGTGATGGAAAACTGGTAACAAAAACAACTTCTTCCAATGTGTTTTCATATTTACCGAGTGTGGATGAAGAAATTACCATAGTTGCCCGTCTTGTAAATGTGGAAGGAGATAAAGGTCCCGTCAAAAGTCTGTCTTATAACTTGAGAACCCCCATGTCTGTGAATTATCGATATGTTGTTGTCGATGCAGAACACAATATTTATTTCATAACAGACGATAACACCTATGAAATAGGACTTCCTTCCGAGGAGTTTTCAGCAACATTTAGAAATCTCCTAATGAATTCAGTAGACAAAATGAATGTTGTTTATCTGAGACAGAAATACCTAAAAGGTAGAGATTGCTATATATCTTATCCGTACGGCATTAGAATGACTGGGTATATGAAAGGAATCCTTCAGCCGGCCCATAGCCGGTGGGTATTTGACTTCTTCAATCATGCATTGTTTTTGGATGAGTTGGAAGATGCTCTTGTGCAAACAAACCAAAATGAGAGGATAATCAAAGATTTCCACTTGGCAATATGTAATACGAATCAAGAAAAGCTACAGGAAATTCCATTTGTAATTATCTACAAACCAAATTTCCCGGAGAATTAAAGGTTGGCCAGACAAATTTGGTTTTCTCCTTAGAACCGTAAACCGAAGGCAAGCAGCAGGTGCATGTTGCGGGAGACTTGCCATAAATACAGATATGCGCTTACCGTGAATTTAAAACAAAACTTCATAACAAAACCCCGAAAGTTTTTTGTCTAACTTTCGGGGTTCATGTCGGATCTTTCGGCTTCATGTTAGAGTCTGATGACTGATTAGTCATCCTACTTCTTTAATGATTAAGTAGTTAATCATCACAAGGTACCGGTGAAGCGGGTGACCTTTTCTTGTGCAAATTCCAAGGTTACAACGAATTCCTTGGCATCGCTGCCCGGCAGATCGTACATCGGATCCAACATGATGGCCTCGCAGATAGAACGTAGACCACGGGCTCCTAGGTTGTACTTCAAGGCCGTATCGACGATGAATTCCAAGACCGGTTGTTCGACCGTCAATTGGACACCGTCCAAGGCAAAGATCCGTTCGTATTGCTTCATCAACGCATTCTTCGGCTCGGTCAGGATCCGCAACAAGGCTTCGCGGTCCAAGGGATTCAGATAGGTCAACACCGGCATACGACCGATGATTTCCGGAATCAGACCGTACGAACGCAAGTCTTGGGGAGCAATGTATTGCAGCAAATTTTCCTTGTCAATGCGCTCGTTTTTCTGTTGGGCACCGTAACCCACTACCCGGGTATTCAAGCGTTGGGCGATCTTGCGCTCAATGCCTTCAAAAGCACCGCCACAGATGAACAGGATGTTTTGGGTGTTCACGGCCACCATCGCTTGTTCCGGGTGCTTGCGTCCCCCTTTCGGCGGCACATTCACCACACTGCCTTCCAGCAGTTTCAACATCGCCTGTTGCACACCTTCTCCAGAGACATCCCGGGTAATCGAAGGGTTGTCGCTCTTGCGGGCAATCTTGTCAATCTCATCGATGAAAACAATACCGCGTTCGGCACGTTCTACGTCGTAATCGGCCTCCTGCAGCAGGCGGGTCAAAATGCTTTCCACGTCTTCGCCGACATAACCGGCCTCGGTCAGAACCGTGGCATCGACAATGGCAAAGGGCACATTCAACATTTTGGCAATACTCTTGGCCAGCAAGGTCTTGCCCGTACCGGTAGCACCAACAAGCAGGATGTTGGACTTCTCAAGTTCCACTTCCGACTTACCCGCATTCTTCGCTGCCTGAATGCGTTTGTAGTGGTTGTACACCGCCACCGACAGAAATTTCTTCGCATCATCCTGACCGATGACATAGTCATCCAAGAAGGTCTTGATTTCACGCGGACTCATCAACAAAGCCTCGGTAGCATCGGCTTTCTTTGATTTCTTTTTGCCCGGCTTCGGGAGGTCGTCTCCGAAATAACCACGCACGTGGTCGGAGATGGTCATTGCGCATTCTACACAAAGAAAAGCGGAGTTTGTTCCGAGGAACATCTCCACTTGATCTTCAGTTCTGCCGCAAAAAGAACAACGGTTTTTGCTATCTTTTGCCATTTACTTTGTTTGCCTTGGTCAAAATTTCATCAATCATACCGTATTTCACAGCTTCTTCCGCCGTCATCCAATAATCGCGGTCGGCATCCTTCTCAATTTGTTTGAGGGTCTGACCGGAGTGGTCGGAGATGATGGTGTACAAGTCGTTCTTCAATTTCTTGATTTCACGCGCTGTGATTTCGATGTCCGATGCTTGTCCTTCCACACCCCCCATCGGCTGGTGAATCATCACCCGAGCGTGGGGCAAGGCGGAACGCTTGCCGGTAGCACCTGCGGTCAGCAGAACAGCGGCCATGGAAGCAGCCATCCCTGTACAGATCGTCGCCACATCCGGTGTCACCAACTGCATCGTATCATAAATTCCCAGGCCGGCATACACTACGCCGCCCGGGGAATTGATGTAAATCTGAATGTCGGATTCGGAATCAGTTGATTCCAAGAAAAGCAACTGAGCCTGAACAATGTTTGCTACATCGGTGTCAATGCCCACCCCCAAGAAGATGATGCGATCCATCATCAGACGTGAGAACACATCCATGGTTGCAATGTTCAATTGACGTTCTTCGATGATCGAAGGGTTGATGTATCCAGCTGTCACACGGGCATATTGGTGCAAAGCCAACGAACTTACCCCCGGACAACATCTTGCAAATTTTTCAAAATCTGTTGCCATAAATCAAAGATTGACGATTATTCTTCGTTCATTTTACGCAATTTGTCGATCGTAGCTTTTTTCTTTTCGATCGTTACAGTTGCGCGTACATAATCCAAAACCAAGTTTTCTTCTACTTTTTCGTAGATACGACGGCCTTCTTTTTCGTTGGCCAACAAGGTTTCTGCATATTTGGTCAAGTGTTCTTCCGGAACATTGTTCAAACCATACATAGCGAATTGGTAAGCAGCCAAACGGCAAGCTTGTTGAACCAACGCTTCACGAGTTACTTCCAAGTTTTGTTCTTTCATGATGCGTTGAGCGATGCTTTGCCAACGGAAGTCTTTCAAGAAGAGCGGGAAATCTTTTTCGATTTCTTCCATGGTGAATTTGCCTTCGTTAGCCATGTACAACCAACGTTTCATGAATTCTTCCGGCAATTGGATGTTGGTTTTGTCCAACAAGTATTGACGGGCATCCAACATGAAGCGGTAGTCGCTTTCTTGTTTGTTTTCTTCTTCCAAACGTTCTTTCAATTTTGCGTCGAAAGCAGCTTCGTCAGCTACGTTGCCAGCACCGAACATTTGATCGAACAATTCTTGGTTGGCTTCTGCTGCCACAAAGCATTTGGTTTCTTTGATTTCGATGGTGAAGTTGGGGTCGATGCCTGCCAATTCTTCTTTCTTCATCTTCAACATCGCAGCACGGTCAGTTTCGTTGGTGAACACTTCGTTCACGTTTACTGACAAAGTATCACCTACTTTCTTGCCAATGAACAAGTCTTTTGCCACTTCTTCAGCCAAGGTTTGGAGGGAAATGTAGGTATTTTCAATGCGGGTTTCACCTTGAACGAAATCAGCTACGATGAATCCGTCTTTCACTACTTTTGCGCAGTTGTCCAATTTACCGTATTGTTTCAAAACGGTGTTTTTGTATTCCTTGAAGGCTTTGTCAGTAGCAGATACTTCGTAGTAAGTAATTTTGTCATCAGCGCTCAAGTTCAATTCAAATTTGGGAGCCAAAGCGATGTCGAATACGAATTCGAAGTTTTCGCCGTTGATCCAGTCGTTTTGCGCTTCTTTTTCTTCGTTCGGAAGGGGTTCGCCGATTACAGTCAAGTTGTTGTCTTGGATGTATTTGTTCAAACCTTCTGAAATCAATTCGTTGATCGCGTCAGACAAAGCTGCTTGTCCGTGCATTTTTTCGATCAAAGAAAGGGGTGCTTGACCTTTGCGGAAACCGCGGATGTCTGCATCTTTTCTGAATTTGTTCAGGGCTTTTTTCTTTCTATCGGCATAATCTTCTTTGCCAAATTGCAATGCGACTTGAGCTACCAAACCGTCATTTTTGAGTTCTTGAATGTTCATATCAGTGTATTTAAATATTGTCCTACCTTTATTTTATAATATAAGCGCGCAAAGTTAGCAAAAAAACAGAGAATGGAAAGCTCTTTATAAAAAATACACATATTTGTTAAAATTTGAAGAAAATTCTCTATCTTGGACCGTTTTTTCATAAACTAAAAACCTATACTGCAAAAGTTTTAACATCATTAATACCAAAACAAATGCGAAAAAGAAGTTTTCTTTATGCCCTCCTCGCGTGCTCAGCAGCCTTCACAATGGGTTCCTGCAGCCATGAGACGGAAGTGGAAATCGGTCAACCGGATCAGGAAGAATTGACCTCAGCTGCCTTCAAACAAGGGTTTGTCATTCTTCAAGTGTCTGAAGAACTGGCCGCCCGACTCGAAGAAAAAACCGATACCAAAGGCGAAGTAGCCAGCATCGGAGTAAAATCTTCTGACGACATTCTCATGAGCATGGGTGTAAAATCCATGACCCGTACCTTCCCGTACGCCGGCAAATTCGAACCCCGTACCCGCAAAGCCGGACTGCACCTCTTCTACGACGTAACTTTTGACGAAAAAGTTCCGTTGACCCGTGCCCAAAGCGACTTCACCAAGATCGACGGTGTCGTAGCGGTTGAATTGCGTCCCCAAGCCACCCGTGGCAATTTCCAAGTCATCGATGCAGAAACCGTTGCTACTCCAGAACGCATGGGTGGTAGTACCTTCTTCAATGACCCGAAACTCAAACAACAATGGCACTACTACAACGACGGCACCTACCGCGGTGAAGCCGGTTGCGACGTAAACGTAGAACCCGTATGGAGAAACTACACCGTGGGTAGCAACGAAGTCATTGTCTGCGTTGTGGACGGTGGTATTGACTTGGACCACGAAGACTTGGAATACAACATTTGGATCAACGAAGCCGAATTGAACGGTTCTGACGGTGTGGACGACGACCGCAACGGTTTTGTCGATGACATCAACGGATACGACTTCGTGGACAACAAAGAAATCATCGGTGACAGCCACGGTACCCACGTAGCCGGTACCATCGGTGCAGTCAACAACAACGAAATCGGTGTCTGCGGTATCGGTGGTGGTGACTACCTCAACAACATCCCGGGTGTACGCCTCCAATCGGCCCAAGTATTTGCCGGTACCAAAAGTGCCTCCAACTTCGGTAAGGCTATCAAATACGGTGCCGATGCCGGTGCTGTGATTTCACAAAACAGCTGGGGTTACCAAGATGCCGACGGAAACAGCATCAGCACCATCTACCCTTCTGACGAAGCGGCTGTTGACTACTTCAACATGAATGCAGGTATGGACGAAAACGGCAATCAAGTTGGTCCGATGGCCGGTGGTCTCGTCATCTTCGCTGCCGGAAACAGCAACCTGCCTTACGGCTCGCCGGGTATGATTGACGACGTCATCGCTGTATCTTCTGTCGGTGCTGACTACACCCGTGCCTACTACTCCAACTACGGTAGCTGGACTGACATTGCAGCTCCGGGTGGTGGAAACAACGACATCTTGAGTACCGGTCCGAACAACACCTACACGATGGCACAAGGTACCTCCATGGCCTGCCCGCACGTATCGGGTGTAGCTGCCTTGATCGTATCCCGCCACGGTGGTCCTGGCTTTACCCGCGAACAATTGTGGGACATGTTGTTGGACAACGCCAACCCCGTTATCTACGAAAACGGTCGCAACGAAAAATTCATTGACAAATTGGGTAAAGGTCTCGTTGATGCCAACGCATCCATCGCTGCCGGCAGCAAAATTGCCCCGGATCCGGTAACCGACCTCGCTGTGGAAACCAAAGGCCGCAACCTGTTGTTGACCTGGACCGTTCCCGCTGACGAAGACGACTTGAAACCCGGTTTCTTCAACGTATATTACAGCACCACCGAATTCTCGAACGACTTTGACCGTGCTGCCAAACCGGAACACATCCAAACCGTCCGCGTAAGCAACCTGTTGGAAGCCAACGAAAGCACCAGCTACCTGCTCTCCGGTCTGAATGCCGGTACAAAATACTACGTGACCATCGATGCACAAGACAACTCCAAGAACGCGTCTGCAATGCACGAAGTATTGAACGCCACCACAGCGGACAACAACGCACCGGTAATCGACAGAGAACCCATCGATTTGCAAATTCGTTATGCGGACGTGATCAAAGAAGTGGTGAACTTCAGCGACCCGGATATGGACGAAATGACCTGGGAATTGCAAAAGACCAGCCCCGCCCTGATGGCCAAAGAAGACGAATATGGCCAAGTAACCTTGACCTTCACCGGTATGAACGACGTGGCAGGTGAATACAATGCTACCTTCTTGGTAACCGACGCTTACGGCGCTGCTACCACCTTGGATATCCACTTCACCATTGTGACCAACCAAGCTCCCGTATTGAACGGTGCTATTCCGGCTGTTATCTTGGAAAACACCGGTAAGACCGTAGAATTCGACGCAACTCCTTACATCTTCGATGCTGACGGAGAAACCTTGAATTACACCTTTGCAATGAACCCGTCCGGTGTTGTCCGCGTAACCAACAACGGCAACAACATCAGCATCTATGCAATCAAATATGGTAACACCAAAGTAACCGTAACCGCTTCTGACAAAGCTGGTGAACGCGTACAAACCGAATTTGATGTTGTAGTCTTGAACCCGGGAAAAGAGGTAACCTGCTACCCGAACCCGGTAACCAACGGCACTTTGTACGTTCGCACTTCAACCCTGGATAGTCAAACCGTTGAAGTAATTTTGTCAAATGCCAACGGAGCAACCGTACACGAAAACAACTACCAAATTTCAGCCACTGAACCGGCTGCAATCGACATGAGTGCAATGGCCGCTGGTGCATACACCGTGACCTTGAACTTCGATGGCAAAACCATTACTGAAAACATCGTTAAATTGTAATTGAGACTATGAAGAGCTTTAAAATATTCGCAATTGCAGCCTTGTTTGCTGCGACCTCTGCGATGGCACAAACCGGTGGATTCTTGAACCAACCGGACGACGCCCGCAGCATGGCAATGGGTGGTGCTACCATGGGGCTGACCGGTGACGCAGGTACCATCACTGTAAACCCTGCTTCCATGGCATTGAGCGACTACTCAACCTCCATCAACGTAGGTTATTTGGGACTCAAACCGATGAGCGGCATGACCAACCAATTCAACTTGGCTGGTTTCACCAAACTCTCTGACAACTTCAGCTTGTCCATTTTTGGTAAATACTCCATGATGCCGGGCTATGACATCAACGACAAAAATGGCAACGTATTGAGCCACTTCAACCCGAGCGAATTGGCTGCCGGTATTGGCTTTGCATTCCGCATGGGTGACAACCTGGCTTTGGGTATCAACGCAAAATTCATCAACTCTGCTTTGTCAGATGCTGAATTTGTGGATATTTACCAAAACGGAACCGCCTTTGCCGGTGACGTATCCTTGATGTACCAATTGAACGCTTTGCAATTCTCTGCAGGTGTAACCAACATCGGTACCAAAATGGCGTATGTAATTGATGGCGAAGGCTATCAATTGCCCGCTGCTGGCCGCGTAGGCGTAGGTTATGGCGCACAATTCTCTGATTTCACCTTGAACGCAGCTGCAGAAGTGGACTACTACTTGTTCCACGCTACCGTTGGTGCGGGCTTGGGTCTGGAATTGGGTTACCGTGAGACCGGTTTCGTTCGCGCAGGTTTCCACTATGCAACTGCTGAAGCAACCCTCCCGACCTATGCATCTGCTGGTTTGGGCTGCAAATTCGGCCAACACAATGTAGGTATTTCTTACCTGCTTCCCTTGGGAACTGAAGTATTGAAAAACACCTTCATGATCAGCTACAGCTGGTCCTGGTAGTTTTTCCTGCCTCATACAAAAAGAGGGCACTCCGCGGGAGTTGCCCTCTTTTATTTTTCCTATCTTTACAAAAAATTTCACCATGAAACTCCGTTTTTCGATCCTACTGACGTCCTTACTCGTCCTCTGCCTGAACAGCTGCCACCAACCCCAACCCACCAAAATCATCTCCTACAACATTCGGCTCAGCACCGTGGACGACGGCCCCAACCACTGGAAACTCCGCAAACAAGCAACCCTGCGCATGATTGAAAGTGAGCAACCGGCAGCCTTTGGCTTGCAAGAAGCCATGCCGGAACAATTGGCCTACCTGGACAGCAACCTGACCGCCTACAAACGGGTCGGTGTCGGAAGGGATCTGGGGGACGAAAGCGGCGAACACTGTGCCATCTTCTACCGAGCTGCAGATTTTGAATGTCTGGAGCACAAGACCCTCTGGTTGAGCGAAACGCCGGAGCAGCCGAGCTTCGGCTGGGATGCAGCCTGCAAACGGACCGCTACCTGGCTCAAACTGAAAAACAAAACGTCGGGCGAGTGTTTCTGGTACATCAACACCCACCTTGACCACATTGGGAAAACAGCCCGCAAGGAATCCGTTCTCCTGCTGACTCAATGGATTGAAAAACTTTTGGAAGAAGAAAAATTACCGGTGATCTTGAGTGGAGACATGAATTCCACCCTCGAAGATCCGATCTTTGAACCCCTACTGGCGATCCTGCAGGTGGCCCAACAAACCGCCTCGCAAACAGACGTTCCCTATACGTACAACGGCTGGGGAAAAGTAAATCCTCCCTCAGCCATTGACCACATCTTCTACACAGGAGTCAAGCCTCTTGTTTTTGACAATTTAGACCACGATTTCGGCGTTCCGTTCATCTCGGACCACTATCCCATCGCCTTCGTCTGGAAAAGCAAATAAAGGCTTAATTTCCGCGTTGCACCGGCGCTTGCGGCTGACTCAATTTCTTGGGGTCTCCGTAGTATTTGATTTTTGAGTTGGAACTGCTCTTCAAGTTCAACGATTGACTGCCATAGATTCGTACCGACGAAAGTCCCGAAGCATTGGCCGTACCGTCCTCAGCAATCATTTCTGCAGCCTCTACCGTCGATGCTCCCGAACAGTCGACAACAATTTCACGGGTCTTTCCCGTCAAACGGGTAGCCGATGCGCCCGAACAATCGACCTTGATCCGTTCGGAGACATCGCCAGCATACACCACATTGGATGCCCCACTGCACTCAATGTCCAATTCGTCTGCATCACCGTATAAATAGAAGGAAGACGCACCTGACACCTCTCCACGAACCACATCAAAGTCACCACGAACAGACGCCTCGCTGGCGCCACTCAACGCATAATCAAAGCGATCTGCGTCGATCTGCAACTCACCCTCAACTTGACTGGCTCCCGACAAATCCAATGTAAATCGGTCTGCCTCATATTCCCCCTCTACCGAAATAGAAGCGGCTCCGGAAAGGACAACAGATGTAAGTTCGTTTGTCTGCACCTTTACCTGAATTTTCTCTTCCGAGAGCAGCAGGTGCTTGGAAAGCAAGGGCAAATCCAAACGCAGATACAAAGTACCGTTGGACACATAAACCTCCAGGTAAGATTGCAACTTCTCAGAATAGACCAAATCAACAGCGCGAGAAGAACCCTGTTGTACCTCTATGTGATAAATGGAGCTGGCATCAATCCGATTGAACGAAGCGACCTGGATCTGTTTTTCCAAGGTTTCCGCATGCAGCAGGAAGGTGGAACCAAGTAAGCAAAGCAGGATGGCATACAATTTTTTCATCGTGTATTCAATCAAGGGTTATTAAATTTTGCACAAGGTACAAATTATTCGCCAGAATCTGTACGAATGGAGGAAAAGAGGGTCGGGATAAATAAAAAAAGAGGTCAGCGATTTGCTGACCTCTTGCGGTGCGGACGGGACTCGAACCCGCGACCCCCGGCGTGACAGGCCGGTATTCTAACCAGCTGAACTACCGCACC
>JAEIGA010015285.1_pt1 | contig 11692 bp, 7 predicted proteins | sample 9270691 | NCBI WGS metagenome assembly JAEIGA01 (sample SAMN17057246, study PRJNA624740) | gut metagenome | biome: biome; isolation source: fecal sample | host: Bos grunniens | place: China: Xizang | collected 2019
AATCCTGTTGATACAATTTTATCAAGATATTTAGATGCTGTCTGACGACTTATAGACATATCCCTTTGGAAATATTCAAGTTTAGTATATGGGTGAAAGAATAGGTTGTTTAATAGCTCATGCTTATAATATTTCCCAAAAAGAGGGCGAAGAATATTCTTGTAATCAGTCATAAGTTTTCCTATTCCCTTTACTAAATTAATGGTATCAAATGCTGTTTCTTCTACTGCACGAAGCATAAAAAGAATCCATTCTTCCCATTCAGAAGCATTGTCAGAGTTTTTATCTCGAATAGCCTGTATCAATCGATAATATTCAGCCTTATTGCGTGTTATATATCTACTTAAATAAAGGATTGGCAAATCTAACAATCTATTTTGAACTATATAGAGCACATTTATAATACGACCAGTTCTTCCATTTCCATCATAAAATGGGTGAATACTTTCAAACTGATGATGTATAATCGCCATTTTTACAAGTGGATCAAAATCACACATAGAATCATCGTTGATGAACCTCTCCAAGTTCTTCATATATTCTGCAATTTCATTTGCATCTTGTGGCGGGGTATATACAATAGTCCCATCGTTACGCTTAAGGGCTGTTCCCGGCACAGTACGGAATCCGGCACGATTATACTCTAATCGTTCTTGAATTTCGTTTATTACATTATTTGTCAATAATTGTCGTTTTCTTACAAGGTTAAAGCCATGTTGCAATGCTTCTCTATAATTCAGAACTTCTTTTGTTGCTGCAGACTGTAATTCTTGATTAATACTGACAGAAGCTCGATATAGATCATCTTGTGTGGTTACAATATTCTCCACTTCTGAACTCTCCTTTGCCTCTTGTAAAGTGAGAGAACTAATAAGGATTTGTTCATTCGGAATAGTTGTTGCTAATCCTTTCAACTCTGCTAGCATCTTATTTGCTTTATTGAGTTGTTTTAATACAGCCTTTGTCTCAAGGTCGTATGGAAGAGGTAAGTTAGGTATTATATACATAGTCCTTAGTATTAATCTTATTTGTATGTCGATTGTAAATCTACAATCGTTTTTATCCAATTTTCGAAAGCATCTAGTAATTGCAAGAAACTATCGTGTTCCAAATATAGATGTTTTCTTTCAATGGGGCTGTCACTATTTTTATCGTAATAAAAATAGTATGTATCTCTGTAAGAAGCTAAAGAGTATCGTCTTATTTGGAAATAATATATTTGCTCTGGATTGTAATATATTATTTCATCTGTTTCGTTTTTTGAAAACACGAAATCTTCCTCGTCCAAACCATATTTGCAAATAACATTTGTTAGTGCTTTTTCTTGTTGCCGATAGATTATATTCTGCAAAGGTACAAATTTTTCTTCTTTCTTGTCCTAATTTTTACCAAATATTCTCCATCACCAAGTCTCAAGGAGACAATAGAAGAGCTCAAGTACTTAACATTAGGTAGTGGCTTGATTAATAATACTTAAAATTAGTGATTGTGGGGGTGGGAATATAGCAGTAACTTTGCAATCGAGAAATAAGACTTGAAGACATCTGCTCTGGCGATGTCTGTCGCATAGAAAAATCTCGTAAGTTTTTTAGTTATAGTTATATAAGAGTTAGTTTTTAGAGTTTATGATGTGGCGCTTGCTTATGGTCAAGTGCCACCATCATCGTAAATGGAAGTTTAACAACGATTTTGCAGTTTCGATTTTTTTGTTGAAATTTGCAATCTATAATAATGATAGACAATATATGACAGGAATACACAGATACCTCCCGGGCGACCGTATGGCCGACTTGATCTCAGAAAATTATTTTTTGATTCAGGTCATCAGTCGTTTCGGTATAAAGGTCGGTTTTGGTGATAAGACAGTGGAGCAAGTGTGTCGGGATTTTGGCGTTGACTGTGCGACATTTCTCGCAGTGGTCAATTTCATAGTCCAAGGACATTCCTACATTGATGGCTCGACAGAATTGAGCATACCATCTCTGCTCAATTATCTCAAGCAGTCGCACATCTATTTCTTGGAATTTTGCTTGCCTGCCATCCGTCGCAAACTATTGAACGGCATTGTATTGAGCACCGACAACGTCTCGTTTCTGATAATGAAATTCTTTGACGACTACACTGCAGAGGTTAAGACTCACATGGAATTTGAGGAGCAGGAAGTGTTCAGTTATGTCAGAGGCCTTCTGTCGGGCTCTATAGAGGATAAATTCCGTATCACTACCTATAGCGAATACCACGAAGAGGTGGGCGATAAATTGAAAGAGTTGAAAAACATCATTATAAAGTATTGTCCCGATAGCGCAGATATCAATCTGCTCAATGATGCTCTCTACGATATCTATCGTTGTGAGCAAGAGCTTGAGAGTCACTGCATGGTGGAAGACCGTATATTTGTGCCGGCAGTCGTAAAGTTGGAACGTAAAGTCAGAGAAGATGTGCAGAGATGAGAAGATACATATAGCAGTAGCCGAGACATCGCCTATAGTCAGCAGTGGCATATCGTATTGCTTGAGACGATTGCCCGGCTTGCAGGTGCATTTGGTGGAGGTAAACACATATCTTGACTTGGTCGATTGCATTTCGACCGCGCCTATAGATGTGGTGGTGGTCAACCCTACGTTTGGCGGTGTGTTTGACCCATCGGCATTGCGTTCGCAGGTCAACTACGACTTCAAGATTATGGCCATCGAAATCGGAGTGCTCGACCGTCAGACTCGTTCGCTCTACGACGATGCGCTCTCGATAGTCGACGATATGACGACGATGGTCAGTAAAATCAAAAACCTTTGCAAAGGCGATGAAGACAAACCGAGTGACAAAGAGCCATTGAGTCAACGCGAGAAAGAGATAATAAAGTTGCTCGTCAAGGGATTGACCAATAAGGAGATAGCCGATCAACTATGCTTGTCGGTCTACACCGTCAACACTCATCGTCGCAACATATCCAACAAACTCCAGATACACAGTGCGACCGGCCTGACCATCTATGCCATCGTCAATCAGCTCGTCGACCTCTCCGAAATATCCCTCGGATAAAGATTCTTTTTAGGCCTCTTTTTAATACTATACTTGTTAAATATCCAAAAACTTAGTTTTTTGTTTTGCACTCTGCTATCGTTTGCTTAACTTTGCAGTAATAAATCAAATTGCGAAGAAATGGATATCAAAAGCAAGAAGAAAAACAACGATAATATATCTACTAAGCAGGATAAAAAGATGCGCATAGTGAAATGGATGTGGACCATATTTGTGGGTATGGGCATCGTAGGAACATTTGTCCTACTGCTCATCTACAATGGCGTCATCGGCTATATGCCTCCTATCGAGGAACTGAAGAACCCTCACGATAAATTTGCATCGATTGTCTATGCCAGCGACGGCACGACCGAACTCGGTCGCTACTATATGGGTATGGGCAACCGTGTCTATGCCGATTATGACGACATTTCGACTCACGTCATCGATGCGTTGATTGCCACTGAGGACGTCAGATTTAACGACCACTCAGGTATTGACTTCAAGGCCTTGGGGCGTGCAGTGTTTAAGACTGTGCTTATGGGCGATAAGTCATCGGGTGGTGGTTCTACCATTACCCAGCAGCTTGCCAAGCAATTGTATTCCAAACCTTCAAGAAACATTTTCGACCGCGCTGTGCAGAAACCTATCGAGTGGATGATTGCTATCAAGCTTGAGCGTTTCTACACCAAGGACGAAATCATCAAGATGTATCTCAATCGCTTCGACTTCCTTAATAATGCTGTCGGTATCAAGACTGCCGCAAAGGTCTATTTCAATAAGGATGCTAAGGACTTAAACGTAGCAGAAGCAGCGATGCTCGTGGGTATGCTCAAGAATCCGAGTTATTTCAACCCCGTCAGAAAGCCTGAGCGTGTGCTCAATCGTCGTAACGTGGTGTTTGACCAGATGGTTAAGGCCGGTTTCCTTGATGAGGTTGAAGCCGAGCGACTTAAAGAGCAACCATTGGGATTGAACTATAAGCATGTCGATCATCGCGACAATGGCTCGCCATATATGCGTGAGCAGATTCGCCACATGTTGACTGCCAAGAAACCAAGCAAGCCAAGTCGTTCCGACTATAAGACCAACACTGCCTACACTTATGCGATGGGTAAATACAACACAGACTCAACGCTCTGGCATGACAACCCTCTTTATGGTTGGGTAGAGAAAAACCCTAAGCCTGACGGCTCAAGTCATAACATCTACACAGATGGATTGCGTATCTATACCACTATTGACTCGCGTATGCAGAAATATCTTGAAGAGGCTGTGTATGAGCATCTCGGTGGATACCTTCAGCCGGCGTTCGAGGCTGAAAAGCGTGGTTCGAAGCGTGGCCCTTATACGACAAATCGTTCGCAACTCAGCGATGAAACCTATGAAAATCTCATCACGCAAGCCAAGAAGCAGAGTGAACGTTATCGCATAATGAAGCAGGCCGGTCACTCTGAAGATGAGATAGAGACAGCGTTCAATACTCCTACCGAAATGCGTGTGTTCGCATGGGTGAAAGATGACAAGAGAAAGACTGTGCCGGGTACAAAGGACGTAACGATGACTCCGATGGACTCTATCCTATATATGAAGTCGATACTCCGTGCCGGCGTGGCAAGTATGGATCCGATTACAGGCTACGTGAAGGCTTATGTCGGCGGTCCTGACTACACATATTTCCAATATGATATGGTCACTTTAGGTCGCCGCCAGATTGGTTCTACAGTGAAGCCATTCCTTTATACTTTGGCTATGGAGAACGAGTTTGACCCTTGCTCTATACTGCTCTGTTCGCAGCCCACCTATGGCAGCTGGTCGCCTCGTAGCTCAAGCGGAGGACGCGAAGGTCAGATGGTCGACCTCAAATGGGCGTTGACAACTTCCAACAACTGGATTTCAGCTCGTCTTATCGATGCATTGAAGCCTAATAACCTCGTCAACGAGATGCGCCTATTCGGTATTACAGGACACATCGATCCTACATATCCGTTGTGTCTCGGTACCAACGACGTATCGGTGATGGAGATGGTTGCTGCCTACACAGCATTTGCCAACCAAGGCATCCGTGTCGATCCGATTATGGTCACTCGCATTGAAGACTCCCAAGGCAATGTCATCACCGACTTCTCGCCTCGTCGCACTGAGGTAATCAGCGAAAATGCCTACTATAAGATGGTATATATGCTCCAAAGCGTTATCAACAATGGTACGGGTGCAAGCCTTCGTAGTCGTTATGGTATCTCTGCAGAGATGGGTGGTAAGACCGGTACAACCAACGCCAACTCCGACTCATGGTTCATGGGATTTACTCCCGAACTTGTCACCGGCGTGTGGGTAGGTGGTGAAGAACGCTACATTCAGTTCAACTCTATGGCTTATGGTCAAGGTGCTCGTGCAGCGTTGCCTATCTATGGCCTATACATGAAGAAAGTCTACGACGATCCTAAGTTGCCGTATTCGCAAAGTACACGATTTGATTTCCCTGTCGACTTTAATCCGTGCGATTTATCCGTACAAGAAGATTTTGGCGAGGAAGTCTACATTGAGTCGGTACCGGGCATCTTCGAATAAGACTCAAAGAGCGAATTAAAGAAATATTAACAATGGTTAAAACCTAAATTAATTATGTAAAAATTTCTGTAATTCGGAATTATTCGCTATTTTTGAACGTTTAAAATAAACTAATCTTCTAATTTAAAATAAAATTATGTCTAAAGTATTAAGAGTCAGAGACTTAACTCTGCGTGATGGACAACAGTCGTTGTTTGCGACTCGTTTGAAACAAGAGTACATCGATCGTTTGCTTCCACTTTATCGTGATGCAAAATTCTACATCATGGAGACATGGGGTGGTGCAGTACCTGATTCAGTGATGCGTTACCTCGGCGAAAGCCCATGGGATCGTTTGCGTTCTTGCTCTAAGGAAATGAAAGGCATTTCTTATCTTTCTGCTCTTTCTCGTGGTCGTAACCTCTTCGGTTATGTGCCTTATCCTAACTACGTGCTTGAAGGTTTCTACAAAGAAGCTATCAAGAACGGTCTTAATGTGATGCGTATCTTCGACGCTCTCAACGACATCGATAATATCAAAGACTCAATCCGCATGATCAACGAGCTCGGTGGTATCGCCGACGCTGCTGTCTGCTACACAGTTGACCCTAAGGATGAGCCTCAAGCAGCTGCTGCTCCTGAAAAGAAAGGCTTCTTCGCTAAACTTTTCGGCGGTAGCAAGAAGGTAGAAGAAGGTCCTAAGAAGATCTTTACTGATGAGTACTTCGTAGAAAAGGCTAAGGAAATGGAACGCCTCGGTGCGAAGATGATCACTCTCAAGGACATGGCAGGTCTCGTGAACCCTTCTCGTATCTTCACTCTCATGCCTAAGTTGAAACAAGCTCTTACTATCCCTGTCGATTTCCACACTCACTGTACTCCTGGTTACGGTCTTGCTTCTGTATTGACTGCAATCATCAAGGGCGTGGACATCGTTGATACTAATATCTGGTACTTCGGTGGTGGCTCTGCTGCTCCTGCTATCGAACTCGTTTGGATTTTCTGCCAAAAACTCGGTATCGAAGTAGAAGTTAACATGGAAGCTGTCGGCAAGATTCGCGAAGCTCTCAAGGATGCTCGTAAGTCTCTCGCTGAATTTGACCTCAATAAGGACAACTGGCCAAACGACTTCGATCCTCTCAAGGATAAACTCCCTGCAGAAATCGATGCTGCATTTGATACTGCTATCAAGGCTGCTAACGCTAACGACGAAGAAACTCTTCTCGCTGCTTGCCACAAGATTGAAGCTTACTTCAACTTCCCAAAACCAAACGAACTCGTTAAGAATGCAGAAGTACCTGGTGGTATGTACTCTAACATGGTGGCTAACCTTAAGGCTCTCAACGCTATCGACGTTATCGACGAAGCAATGGCATTGATTCCTAAGGTGCGTCGCGATGCAGGTCTTGTGCCATTGGTAACTCCTACAAGCCAGATCGTAGGCTCACAAGCTGTGGCTGTCGCTCTCGACCGTCGCAAAGGTGTGGCTGACTACTCTAACAAGAACAACCAATTCATCAGCCTCGTTAAGGGTGAATACGGTAAGACTCCGGTGGCTATCGACCCTGCATTCCGTCAACAAATCACTGGCGCTGCAGAAGAAAAGCCTTACGACGTAAGCTCATATCGCAAGCCTGAAAACACAGTGCTTCCTGAATTTGGTGGTGTCAACATCGCTCAAAACGACGAAGAATTCCTTCTTCTCCAATTGCTCCCTGCAGTTGCAACAGGCTTCTTGAAGAACAAGCGCAAAGCTGAATACGAAGCCAACAAGCCTGCAGCTCCTGCGGCTGAAGCGGCTCCTGCAGCAGCAGCAGCACCAGCTGAAGCTCCTTCTGCAGCTGTGACAGGTCCTTGCCAAAAGGCTCCAATGGGCGGTAAGGTTCTCGAAATCAAGGTGAAAGTCGGCGACGTTGTTAAGCCTGGTCAAGTAGTGATGGTTTACGAAGCAATGAAGATGGAAAACGACATCGTTGCAGAAGTAGGCGGTAAGGTGAAACGTATCCTCGTAAATGTTGATGACGTGATTTCAACTGACCAACCACTTATCGAATTCGAAGCTGCTGACGGTGGTGCTTCTGAATCAGCAGGCACATGCCAAAAGGCTCCAATGGGCGGTAAGGTCCTTGACATCAAGGTAAAGGCCGGTGACACAGTAAAGGCTGGTGACCTCCTCATGGTATACGAAGCAATGAAGATGGAAAACGACATCGTTTCTGAATTCAGCGGTACAGTTAAGCGCGTCCTCGTAAACGTTGACGACGTCATCTCAACCGACCAACCACTCGTAGAATTCGCATAATCCGAATTTCAAACTATAAAGTAAAAGCGGCTGGAATTTCAGCCGCTTTTACTTTATATATTATTAATCTATTTAGTCTATCTCCATCATATTATTTCCTCTTTTAATTCTCTGAAAAGTAGGAGGAAATGTATAATGTTGTCCAATCCTCTAAAAATAGATGTATGGATACTGCCTGATATAGGTGTATTTACTATTTGATTGGGTATATTTAATTGGTTATTGCTCTGCAATAGCTTTTTGATAGGCTGTAATCTCTAATGTTGTCAGGCCATTATTCTGCCCTATGGCATAGCGAGTGCCACTTAATGTCACTTCTGTGTCGTTGCTTCGATGATAGTTGTCTAGATACATTGGTCGACCAAGTTGCATTATATAGCAGTTGAATGTGTCGCCTTTAGACACAGATGTGTTTTCCGATCTTAAGACTTCAAATAAATTGTTGCCTATATATGTTAATTCACAAAGTCGATTGGGCATCCATCCGATTAGAATTTGATCTCCCGGATTAAGGTCTGATGCAGATATGGATCTATCCGTAAAGAATCCGGATTCTCTATCTGTACCTTCTAATTTCTTACAGAATTCTTTCCATGAGTCTCCGGTTGCATATCGGCTTAATACATCTAAGGTGTGTGCGCTTACGTTATCGTAGTGGCGCGTCGAGTAATTCCACACTCGTTCTAGTGTGGTCTCTGATATGTGCACTTTTGTCTTTTTCTCAATCTGAGACACGAGATCTATAAATTGCCAGTGAGTTGTCAGGCTTTCGCCGTACAACTCTTCTACTTTATTCTTTAGTGCTTTTACTTGCGGTATATTTTTCTTAATACTCATTGCAATTTCAAAATTAATAATTAAATTTGTTCCCGACAATTTTTTGAAAAAATATCATCAAAAAGACAATAAAAGACAATGGACTATGAGTGAATTTGGCGATTCTTTACGTCCTGTAGGTGATTTCACAGAGGTTGATGGCTATGGATATTATGATCCAGTGTTATTGCATGAGTCACGCCACGCGAGACTTTACAGAATCAAAAAGGCAGGCAAGCAATTTATCATCAAGACTCCTATAAATAATGACGCATTCTCGATTGAACTACTTAAGCGTGAATACGACATCTCATTATCTTTGTCGCACCCTAATATTGCATCTGTTTTTACTTATGAAAACACTACTCCGGTTGGTCCCGGAATTATAATGGAATTCGTGCAAGGCGAGCGATTAGACGATTATCTGATGCGTTCACCATCGTTGTCTTCACGTAAGAAAATTTTCTCACAGCTTTTAGATGCCGTCGGCTATCTTCACAAGAGTTCGGTAGTGCACAATGATTTAAAGCCCTCCAATATTTTGGTGACTCGCGTGGATGGAGATCTCAAATTGATAGATTTCGGACTTTCTGACAACGATGCTTATTATATGCTCAAAACGCTTGGGTGCACTCCTGCATTTGCGTCTCCGGAATTGAAGACTCAAAGTGGCGTAGTAGATGGACGCAGTGATATATATTCGATTGGTATATTAATGAAGGAGATTTTCGGACGAAAATATTCTTCAGTTTCAGAGAAGTGTTGCCAACATAATCCTGATAATAGATATGCCGATATCGATCAGTTGCGCAATGCCTGGAATAACTTGCAACGTCGCCCAAAAAGATTACTGATGATTGTGGCTACGATAGCAGTTATGGTGGCTATTGCAATACCATCGATCCTCTATTTTTCACAAAGAGGCATGTTGGCGCTAAATGAAGCAAAATATAGTGAAGCCATTTCTAAGATCAATGAGGAGAAACTTCAACAGAAAAATATTGCTCAAGCCGTTGACAGCATCATCAACAAGATATATCTGCCTTTTGATAGTGTTTTAATGAGTTCGACTTATCGCTTGTCACATCTTGAAATTCCTAATACATTTTTGTCTGGAACTTCTGATCTTGTGTCTAAGGTTATAAATGATGGTATGTCTGATGAACTTAGGGCATATGCAAGTTCCTATAGCGAAAATCAGAAATATGTGGCACACGAAAAACTCAAGATATCACTTGAGAAATCTCGCGCTCAATTACTCAATACCATGTTAGATCGATACAAAAAAGAATTACACAAAGAATATCGTCTGACCATGGATTCAATCGCTGCAGCCCCCGACATCTCATCTTGCTCATTAATGCCATATAACTTTCTAAGCAGACAAAAAGAGATTTTTGAAAATGTCAAAAAAATGACCGACGACCAAAATCTATATTCTGAATTTTATCTTATAGCTCTTGATAAATATTACAACCCATACTATAACAAAATCTATAATTATTTTGTCTCAAAAAAGTAATATAAAAACCTTTAAAAAATCCCCTATTTACTCCATTATTTTATTGCACGAAATCCTTATATCTAAATTATAGAAGCATCCTCTAAAATCGTTAGCACGTATTGGCCAAAATCGTCAACACCCACCTCCTAGCCACCTATTTATAAAGAATATGCCATAGCAATAATCTGTATTGCAAATCCAAACTGACAAATACAAAAAGACAATAAAAGACAATTGCAATAACTGAAATAACTTTATACCTTTGCAACATCGAATATTAATAATTGTAAAATTTTAATCTTATGAAAAAAATCACATGTTGTTTTCTAATGGCTAGCATGATGTTAATTTCATCATGTGGCGGTAGTTCAAATTCAGAGTCTGATACTATTCAGAATGCAGAAACTGCTGAAGTTGCTGAAGTTATTAAGGTCACACCTGAAACAACAACAGTTAAAGGTAGCCTAAATGGTTGTTTCGAAGTAGTTGACAGAGAATACAAATTATCTAAAGATTACTCAGCAACCGCAATAAAAGTTGAACTCAAACGCACAAGTGTCGCATTCCCGTTCAATGTATCAGATGTGACAGATATGTACAACGAAGGTGACGCAAAACAAAATAAAGTTTTTGGTTTCGGTATTGAGTTTATAGACGCAGATGGTGAAATTGTTACAACTATCGAACCATATTCTGATGATGAAGATTGCCTATTATTGAGCCTTAATTTAGACGAAACTGCAACTATTAAAATGAAAACATATGATGATATTAGCACTGCTGTAAAATTCCGTGTAACATCAATAGTGAAGGAAAATGAAGAAAAAAATAAAAAGAAAGAAGAAACTGCTTCACAAACTACTTCAGATTACAGCTCTGATGATGACATCGATGAGGATCTAAAGGACTTGGATAAAGCTGTAAAGGCTACCAAAAAAGCAGCTGAAGCAGCAGGAGCATTGTATGATGTTGCAAAATCATTAGAGGGATTATAATAAATAAGGTTTACCCCTTATCAGCTCTACACAATTAGTAAAATTGCAAAACTTGCATGTTGAAGGAAAATGTGTCAATTTAATTGCGTATTTTCCTTCAATAATTTCAATAACAAACCAAATAATATATATCTTTAATAAATCTATTATGAGTACTGAAAAAAACGGAGAAGTAAAGAAATGCCCAGCATGTGGAGCATTTGTTGATTCATTCCAAACTAAGTGCGCAGAATGTGGCCATGAATTTTCTGGCGTTGCATCTGTAGGTTCTGCAAGCAAATTGTTTGAACTTTTGAATGCTGCTGATATGCGCAAGTCTAGAGAATTATCTGCCCATAACATTGAAAAAAATCAACGTTTAGATGATTTGTCTAAACGACATAATGCACCCGATTCAGTAATTGGTAAAATTTTCACAAATACCGAAGCTAGAAAAGAACGCGAAGATGAAGAACGCGAAGATTTGGTTAGGGAGCTAAATAGAGAAGCAAAGGAAATTGAAAGAAA
>JAEIGA010015286.1_pt1 | contig 11691 bp, 14 predicted proteins | sample 9270691 | NCBI WGS metagenome assembly JAEIGA01 (sample SAMN17057246, study PRJNA624740) | gut metagenome | biome: biome; isolation source: fecal sample | host: Bos grunniens | place: China: Xizang | collected 2019
TAATTCAATATGTTAAGACAGTATCAGTTAAAGGAAATTTAAAGGTACAATTTGAAGTATCAGGAGATGCTGCAGTAGTTCATCAAGAAGGAAATGGTGCAGTAACCGAAGAATCACTTGTATTAGGTGTAGTAGAATTACCTGCAAAATCTATTAAGAAATGGATTTCAATAAGTGATGAAGTATTAGATATGAGAGGAGAAGCATTCTTACGTTATATTTATGATGAAATTACTTATAGAATTGCTAAAAAATGTGCTGATGAATTAGTTGGTATTATTAAAGCATTACCAGCATCATTAAGTGCTAATGTTGAAACAGGAGTTTATGACAAAGTATCAGCTAACAAGATTACAAAAGCACCTGGATTAGGATTAATTGCAGAAGCAATTGCTAATTTAAGTGATGAAGCTACAAATCCAATTATTGTTATGAACAAACTTACATATGCTGCATTTAAAGATGCTCAATATAGTGCAAATTATGCTGTAGATCCATTTGAAGGATTAAAAGTTGTATTTAATAACTCATTACCTGCATATTCAACTGCAACTGCAAATGCTGTATATGTAATCGTTGGAGATTTCAATGATGGTGCATTACTAAACTTCCCTAACGGTGAAGGTACTGAAATGAAATACGATGACAAGACAGTTATGGAATATGACTTAATTCGCATTTTAGGACGTAGATATGTTGGAATGAATGCAGTTGCTGATAAAGCATTCACTCTAATTGCAAAACCAGGCGTAAGTGCTTAATTAGAAATGAGGTGAGACTATGCAAGATACAATATTAACAAAATTAAAAAAAATACAAGGCATTAGTCATGATGAATTTGATGAAACAATTCAAATGTGGATAGATGCTGCAAAATTAGATTTAAAAAGTATTGGCATAGTCAATGCTTTAGTTGATAGTTCAGATAGTTTGATAGAAACAGCAATAATAACGTATGTTTTAAGTTTTTTAGATGTCGGTAATAGTGAATTATATGCTAATTCATATATGTATCAAAAAGACGCTTTAAGGCATACTAAAGAATATATTGAGGTTTAATATGGAATACACCGAAATAATATATTTGGTTAATAAAGTATTAGAAGAGGATGAAATAGGTAATGTTCAAACCTCTTCTTTTACATTAACTAAAAGATATGCTAAAAAGCAAAGTGTCAGGACAAATGAATATTATAGTGCAGTAGAAACAGGCTTAACACCTAGTGTAGAGTTTGTTATGAAAAGACTAGACTATGATGGACAACAAGAACTTAATTGGAACAACAAAAGATATTCAGTTATAAGGACAGTTGATCCTAAAAACAAATTTGATATTGTGTTAGTTTGTGCTAGAAAAATAGGTATAAATGAGGTACAAGTAAGTGCGTAATTCTATTTTAGATGTAAAAGACATACTTAATGAATATACCGAAGAGGTTCAAGAAGGAATGACTAAAGAAGCACAAGATATTGCTAAACAAGCAGTTGCAGATTTAAAAGTAACTTCTCCTAAAAGACCAAAGTCAGGCAAATATGCTAAATCATGGACAGTTAATACTAAAAAAGGTAGAGGAATTATTAATTGCACTGTTTGGAATAGTAAGCATTGGAGATTAACACATTTGTTGGAAAATGGACATATAAATAGAGATGGCAAGACTAAAGCCAAAGCAATAAAACATATTGAACCAGTAGAAAAAAAGTATGTTGAAAAATATACCAAGGATGTAGAAAGAATAATTAAAAATGGAGGCTGAGATGCATAAGACAATTTATGATTTATTAAAAACATTAAATATACCAGTAGCATATGACCATTTTGTATCCGATAAAGAAGTATCTATCCCATTTGTTGTTTATAGAGAAACAAGTCCTGATACATTTATAGCTGATGGAGTAACATACTATAGACCATACAATTTTGAAATAGAACTTATTACAGAAAAAAAAGAAATTGCTTTGCAACAAACTATCGAAAATTTATTAACTACAAATAAAATTCCATATGAAGTAAATGACGAAGTATGGGATGATGAAGAAAAAATATATCATAATTTTTACGAAATATAGGAGGTAAAATATGGCAAATAAAGTAAAATTTGGCTTGTCAGAAGTACATGTTGCACCAATTACGGCAGCAGAATCTACTGGATATACATACGGTACTATTTTTGCAATTCCAGGTGCAGTAAGTATAACTCTTGATAGAGCAGGCGATGAAACTGACTTCTATGCTGACAATATTAAATATTTTAATGAAGCAGCAAATCAAGGATATACAGGTTCACTAGAAATGGCTTTATTTAATGAAGATTTTAGAACTAAAATACTAAATGAAATCAAAGATTCTAATGGTGCATTAATTGAAGATGCAACTAGAGGAACAACAGGATTTGCATTAGGCTTTCAAATTGATGGGGATGCAGCAAATAGACGTTTTTGGTATTACAATGTTATGGCAAATAGACCATCAAATACAAGTTCAACTATAGAAACAAGTAAAGAACCACAAACAGAAACAGTTGATATTGTTGTAGCACCAAGAGCTAGTGATAAACTTGTAAGAGCAGTAATGGAAAAAACAGACGATAATACAGCAGCATATAACGCATTCTTTTCAACTGTATACGAATCACAAGTTTCTCAATAATAAATACTACTCTTGTGAGTAGTAAAAAGGCTACTCATAGGAGTAGTTTTTTTAGTATTCACAAAAAGAAAAGGAAGTGATAAAATGGCTAGTTCAAAAATTAAAGGTATTGTTATCGAAATTGGTGGCGATACTTCCAAACTACAAAAGTCTTTAAATGCAATAAATGCACCAATTAACAAAATCAACAAAGAACTTAATGACTTAAATAAAGCATTAAAGCTAGATCCTAAAAATACTGAATTATTGGCACAAAAGCAAGAAGTATTATCTAGGAATATTGCAGCATCAAAAGACAAATTAGTTCAACTAAAAGAAGCGCAAAAGCAAATGGGAGATTATTCTAAACTAACCGATGAACAAAAAGCAGCATACAATAGATTAAGTTTAGAAATATCAAAAAGTGAAAGTGCATTAAAAGGCATGAATGATGAATTAAAAAACACCAATAAACTAGATTTATCCAAAGTTAAAGAAGGACTAAAAAAAGTTGGTGATGTTGCAGCAGATGTATCAAAGAAAATGTTACAAGTAACAACTGCAGTTGCAGGAGCATTAACTGGTGTTATAGGTGCTGGTGTAAAGAGTTATGCAGAATTAGAAAAAGCACAAAGAGGTAGCCAAAAATTGTTTGAAGATAGTTATAATATTGTAGAACAAAATGCAGCAAAAGCATACAAGACAATGGGAATAAGTGCAACACAATATTATGACCAGGTTAATACATATGCAGTTGGATTAAAAAATTCATTAAATGGTGATACAAAAGCAGCAGCACAATTATCAAATAGTATTTTAGTAGCACAAGCCGACATCGTAGCAGCAACAGGAGCTAGTCAAGATGCAGTATCAAATGCCTTTGCAGCAGTAATGCGTGGGAATTATACAATGCTTGATAATCTTCGTGTGGGTATTAAAGGTAGTAAAGAAGGTATGCAAGAAGTTATTGACAAAGTAAATGCATGGAATAAAGCAAATGGCAATGCCACTAAATACCAAATGGGTAATTATGCTGATATGCAACAAGCATTAGTAGATTATGTTGAAATGCAAGGTATTGCTGGTGCAGCAAGTACACAATTGGGAGAAACAATAAGTGGTAGTGTAAGCATGGCAAAATCATCATGGGATAACTTTATAAACGGAAGTGGAACTGCCGAAGATTTAGCAACTACACTTACAAATTTAATACAAAATATAAGTAAAGCATTGCAAAAATTAGCACCAACATTATTAAAAGGAATTGTACAATTATTGAAAAATTTAATTCCTGAAGTTGCAAAAATACTTATAGAATTAGTTCCTGATTTATTATCAGCAATAACTGATATGATTGATAATGTTTTAGAATTAGTAAGTAAAGATACAGACGAACTTCAAAAAACAATTGATAAATTGATAGAAGATATTATTGTATTTATAACTGATAATCTTCCAAAAATTGTAGAAATTGCTTTACAAATAGTTATTGCATTGGCAAATGGTATTGCTAACAATGTTGATAAATTAATACCTGCAATTTTAGAATGTATTATTACAATTATAGAAACAGTTATTTCTAAATTGCCTGATATATTAAAATTAGGAATTAATTTAATAGGAAAATTAGGCGAAGGAATTAAAAATGCTGCACCAAAAGTTGTTGCAAAAGCTGGTGATGTTGCAAAATCAATGATTAATAAATTTACAGAAGGATTTAAAACAGCAATAGAACTAGGCAAAAATTTAGTAACTGGTATATGGAATGGTATATCATCGGTTACAAAATGGATATTAGATAAAATAAAAGGATTTGGTAAAACAGTTTTAAATGGTATTAAATCAATATTTGGTATTCATTCGCCTTCAACAGTTATGCGAGATCAAGTTGGAAAGAATTTAGGTTTAGGTTTAGTTGAAGGAATTGAAGATACAATACCACAAGTAGAAAATGCTATGAGAAGTTTAACTGCTGGTGTAGATGCATCAGTAAATCCTACAATTAATCCAACAGCAAATAGTAATCCATTATTTGTTACAATAGACAAATTTTATAATAATAGACAAACAGATATACAACAACTTGCCGAAGAGCTTGAATTTTATCGTAAAAATAGTGCGTTAGCAAAAGGTGGTGTATAAAATGAACGAAAATTATAAATGGAAAGGTGCGACATTTAATTCAAAAGGAATAATAATTGAAAAGACACCAATTCCTAATAAACCAAAGCATTCATTTTCACAATACACAATACCAGGGAGAAGTGGTTATCTTTCTGTAGATAATAAAACATTTGAAACAATATTGTTAAATATAGAATGTCATTTAGATACAAATAAAGCAAACATGAATGAAGTTAAAGAGTGGTTAGATGGATATGGAGAGTTACAATTAGATAATGAAAAAAAATATATAGGATTTATTTCTAATTCAATATCATTTGAAAAGATAACTCATTTTAGAAAATTTATTATACAATTTACACTACAACCATTAGCAAAATCAATAACGCCAATAACAGTAGATGGATTAAATAATGTATCATTTTCATCAGATACATACGCTAATACATATCCTAAAATAACAATAACAGGAACAGGAGATATTACATTTAAAATAAATAATATAGGATTTACAATATATGATGCAGATGGAACATATATTTTAGATTGTGAAGCAAAAATAATAACTAAAAACAGTATAAATCAATCATCAAATATGAGTGGAGAATTTCCTTATATCACAAAAGGCGTTAATTCAATTACTAAAACAGGGACAATAACAGCTATTACAATAGAATATTCAAATTTGTTTATATAGGAGGGAATTATGATATTATACGAAAAAGGTACAACTAATTTTACAAAAAATGGACTAGGGTATCTTAATAATATTTTAAATGCTCGAGTAACAGAAGAATTGAATGGCGAATATTCTCTTATATTTGAATATCCTATAAACGAAACATTAAGCAATGAAATAGTAGAAGAAAGAATAGTAAAATGCAATGTATCAGATGGAACACAACAATGTTTTATAATAAAAAATATAGTAAAAACTTATGAAAAGATGACAATAACTTGTAGTCATCTTTTCTATTTACTATTAACAGATTTAGCAGAAGATATATATCCTCAAAATTTAAGCCCAAAACCATTTTTGGATTGGATATTAGCAAGAGCCAATTATGTGCTACCATTTACAACTACATCAGATGTTTCAGCAGTTGGAAGTGCAAGATATGTAAGAAGAAATTTAGTTGACGTTATTTTAGGTGAAGAAAATAATTCAATGGTAAATTTATTTGGAATTGAAATAAAGCGAAATAATTGGAACATTGCATTAAATTCAAGAGTAGGTGCAGATAGAGGGGAAACACTTATATATGGGAAAAATATTACTGGAATAAATTTGTCAATAGATACAAATGAAACATATACAAGAATAATGCCAGTTGGCTTTGATGGTTTATTATTGCCTGAAAAATATATTGATGCTACTAATATTAATGATTATCCATATCCCAAAATTGGTATATTTCAATTTAGCAATATAAGATATGATCCTGAAGATAGTGATGCATATCAAACATTAGCCGATGCGTATGCAGCATTAAGAAATGAAGTAGCAAAATTATATGCTAATGGTGTTAATGAACCTAAAATTAATATAAAAATAGATTGGTTAGAATTAAGCAAAACAGAAGAATATAAACAATATTCTAATTTGGAAAGAGTAGAATTAGGTGATACAATTCATGCTAAAATATTTGGATTAGATTATACTACAAGAGTTATAAAAACAGTATATAATCCCTTAAATAATAGAATGGAGCAATTTGAAATAGGTACATTTCAACCATCGTATGCTACTCAAATGAATAAATATGAGATTGAGTTACAAAAGGTTAATCCAGATTCAATATTAGAAGAAGCACGTAATAATGCAACAAATTTGATAACTAATGCTATGGGTGGTTATGTATATAAAACAAATAATGAATTATATATTATGGATAATGAAGATCCAAATCAAGCAGTTAAAGTTTGGAGATGGAATATAAATGGCTTAGGATATTCTAGTTCAGGAATAAATGGACCATATGAATTGGCAGCAACAATGGATGGAGCAATAGTAGCAGATATGATAACAACAGGAACATTAAGAACAAGTGTTATTGAAGGATATGAAAGTCTAGTAACTCAAGTTAGCAATAACTATCAAGAAATAATAAATAAATTTGATGGCTATGCAACAACAAATAGTTTAACTGAAGTTCAAAATACTGTACAACAAGTTATGACAGATACTTATCAAAAAACAGAAATACAGCAAATATTAAAAGGTACTTTCTATGACGAAAACAATAATCAAATAGTTAGTGAAATAGTTAAAACAACGAGTGGAACATTTGACGAAAATGGAATGACTTATGAAAAAACTAATGCACCTACCAAAACGACAATAAACGAAGTAGGCGTAGGAACTAAAAAAACAGATGGTTCTAATGATTATATTTTGTTTGCTGGATATGTAGATAATAACAATACACAATTTAGTGATTTCAAAGGTCAAACAATAGTGGCTAGTGAAAATATACAAGTTAAAAACTATTTTATAATGCCAGATGCACATTCTCGTATTGAGGCTTATGGAGATGGAGGAGGAATGTTCTATGTATAAGTTAAAGTTAAACATTCAGTTATTTGCTGCAACTGCAACGATAACAAATGCAAGACAAAGTTATAGTATAGATAATAATAATGAAGTACAAAGAATAACATTTACTGTAAAACGTACAAGTGGTACAACATATTGGCAAGATAACAAAACATTAACATTTACTTTAAAATATTATAACGATAGTAATGTTCAACAGACATTAACTCAATCGGTACAATTTAATTTCCCAAGTGGTAGTGTAGGAGCAACAAAGAGTGCGTATGTAGATTTTACTGTACCGCATAGAACAGATGGAACACAAACGATAGATTATGAAGCAAGTATAACAACGGGAACAAGTGCAGGAACATTAAATCCCGAACAAATAGGTGTAGCATTAGAAACGATACCAAGAGCAAGCACTATAACTGTTAACGATGCAAATATAGGAAGTTCAACTAATATAGTTATTAATAAAGCAAGTAGTAGTTTTACGACAACATTATCTTATAAAGCAAGTGGACAAAGCAGTTGGACAACAATAGTTAATAAAACATCTAATCAAGTATACGGTTGGACAGTTCCTACAAGTTTTTATTCATTAATACCCAATCAAAAAACTATACAATGTCAATTTCAAGCAGATACGTATTCGGGCAATACATTAGTAGGAAGTAAAACTACAACAGCAACATTTACAGCAACAGGAAATCCTGTAATAAATAGTTGTTATCTTCAAACTACTGATTCAACAACAATTAATTTAGTAGGCGATAGTAGGATGATAAGGTATATTTCTACAGTTCAAGTGACAGTTAGTGCAAGTGGACAAAATAGTGCGTCAATAAGTTCTATAGTCGTAAACGGAGTAACTGCAACAAACGGGGTTGCAACTTTTCCAAATGCTAATACTTATTCTTATAATGTCGTAGTAACAGATAGCAGAGGATATACAACTTCAAACACTTATAGAATAACATGGACAGATTACGTGCCACTAACTTGTAATGCAACAATAGCACGTAACCAGCCTACAGACGGAATAATAAATATTAATTTAAGTGGTAATTATTTTAATGGCTCTTTTAGAAAATGGGATGATACATACGTTGCTAATACCTTAACAGTACAATATAGATATAAAGTAAGTGGTGCATCTTCGTGGACACAAGATTGGACAAATTCGGGAATAACGATAAATAAAAGTGGAAATACATATGCTGCAACAGCCCAATTAACAGGTATGACTTATACAAACACATATCAATTTGAAGTAAGAGCAGGTGACCAAGTAGATACAAGAACTGTAACAGGTATAACTGTAACCAAAGGACAACCAATATTTAATTGGAAAGATAGTTTTTTCAATGTTAATGGTGATTTACATATTACAGAGGGGAAAACATATTACGGATACTATGGTAGAGAAGATTATGCCTTAGCAGGATTTACTTATGACCAATATGGTAATATGACACATAAAAGAAATACTTCTTCAGATAGTTTTGCAATAAATAGCAATGCAGGAGATAGGAATGTAATAATCTATCCCGAAACTGGTAATACAAGAATAAACGGAATTTTTGAAGCTAAAAGTTATGTAGCATATTACGGAAGAATAGCATCGCCTAATATTGACCATCAATATCCAAGTGAAAAAATATCATTTAGATATGATATTGTATCAAGTGCGATGGATAGTAGTGGATATAAACCTCCAAGTGATGGCTTTATGACTACATATTTTTGGGATAATAGTGGTGCATACGATAGTCAACTTTTTCTTCCTAATTCAAGTGGTTCTCATTTGCGATTTAGAGTTAGAAATGCAGGTAATTGGCAAAACAATTGGAAAGCTATAGCATTTACAGATGATGTACCTAGCGTAACTACTGGCACATTTACAATAACTAAGTCAAGTGGTAATGGAAATATAACAGGAACACCATCTTACGCAAAATACGGAAATATTATACAACTATTTTTTCAATTCGATTCAAGTGGTGGAAGTACATCAGCAGGTTCAAATGTCTTTGTTGGAAGTATAAGTGGAATTAGCTTACCACAACAAGCTGAAGTTGCAGGAACAGGATATTATGGCTCATCTGGATATGTTGCAATTGTTAAAAGTAATGGAGATTTAACGATCCGTGTAATAAGTAGTTCGTTGGCAACAAGTAATGACCCTCATGGAATGTCAATAACTTATATATGTAGTTAATAAAGGAGAATAAAAATGAGTGATGATTTGATTAAAGAAAAATTCGATAATCATGAAGAAAGAATATCGGATTTAGAAAGAAATACTAAAGTCCTTGAAACAATGAATTATAGATTAGGACAAATGGAAACAAGTGTTAAGAGTATTAATAATAAATTAGATGGTACTTTAAATGAAAAGGGGAAGAAATGGGATAAACTTATTGACTATATATTTTATGCAATATTAGCATTATTGCTAGGATATGTAGCAGTTAAGTTAGGATTAAAATAGGAGGTAAAATGGATAAGATTAAAAAGATTTCCAAATATGTAGTTAATGCACTAAATATGATTAATATGCTCATTTTAGTTTTAAGTCCAATATGGGGATGGGAATTAGATGCAGTTTCTAAAACTATAATTGGAATAGCAGGTGTTATCTCAACATATTTGGTAACTGGAAAACTATTTGATTTAGAAGAAACAACAATTGAAAATGAAGAAAATAAAACTGTAGAAAAGGAGGAAAAAAAATATGATAACAGTTTATAGAGATAATGGATTAGCAATGACAGAGGAGGGTAATTTAGTAGAAAAGGAATATAGAGGATTATCTACTGATTCTAAACCAATTGAAAACATAACAAATGGATCAGTATTTATTGAGATAGACACAGGTAAACTTTATATGTTTGATGCTAAAGGAACTCAATGGAAAGAGGTATAACATGGATATAACAAGTTATTTATTAGGGAAAAAGAAAGGCGGAGGTGGAACAAGCACTTTACAAGAGAAAAGTGTAACTGTAACAGTAAACACCACACAAAACATAACTGCTGATAGTGGATACGATGGCTTGAGTAAAGTAATATTAACAACTAATGTAATGCCAGCAGTAGAAAATAGCACACTTATTTATACAAGTGGAGCTAGTGTAAACGAAGGAGTGTTAGAATTATGAGTAAAATTAATAAAATACAAGTTGGTAGCACAACTTATGATATAGAAGATACATCAAAAGTAGGAAATACTGATTATGCAACAAGTAGTGTAGCAGGGGTTATTAAGCCATCAACAGACATGGCTACTGATGTAAGTACTTCTAGTGGTAAATTAAGGTCAGCAGTAATTGCTTATGTTGATTATCCAAATTATGATAACAGAGCATTTATATCTAAAGGAACATTGAATAATGTGTTAGATAATAAAATAGGCAACATAAATACAATATTAGCAACATTGACAACACCAAGTAATAATAGTTAGGAGGTATTATGACAACAGCAGATTATCTTAATCAATTAGAGCAAGATAGAGAAGATTTAGTTGATAATTTAGAAACAAAAGGAATAACAGGTTTAACAGGTGATGAAACATTTACTGAATTAGTACCAGAAGTATTAAATATAAGTGGTGGTGGAGGAAGCACACCAATGTTTACAGGACATTACGATGCAACAGGACTAGCACAAATAGGCTGGTCTAATGATGAAATACAATATTATCAAGACAATGGAGTACAATGGAATAGTGGTGAGGATAACTATTTTAAATTAACAAGTACAGAATTAGCAGGTGATGATAGTAATGCAACAAGGTTTATACCTAAAAATATGGTGGTAGGAAGTTCTACAAATTTTAATGGTTATAAAAAATTACTTGCTATACCAGTTATAAATACAAGTAATAGAGATGATTTAAGTTATATGTTTAATAATTGTTCTTCTCTAACAACAATACCGTTGTTAGACACAAGTAGTGCAACTACTATGAGTTATATGTTCTATAGTTGTTATTCTTTAACAACAATATCGTTGTTAGACACAAGTAGTGTATTTAATATGTCAAGAATGTTTCAAGATTGTCGTTCCTTAAAAACAATACCATTATTAGACACAAGTAGTGCAGGTAATATGGGTTATATGTTTCAAGGTTGTGCAGCATTGAAAACAATACCACTATTAGACACAAGTAGTGCAACTAATATGGAAAATATGTTTCAAAATTGTACGGCATTAAAAACAATACCATTATTAAATACAAATAAAGTAACCTATATAAATAATATGTTTACAAATTGTGTTTCATTAAAAGTAATACCGTTAATAGATACAAGTAGTGCAACTAATATGTCAAGTATGTTTAGTAGTTGTTCTTCTCTAACATCAATACCATTATTGAATACAAGTAGTGCAA
>JAEIGA010015287.1_pt1 | contig 11690 bp, 9 predicted proteins | sample 9270691 | NCBI WGS metagenome assembly JAEIGA01 (sample SAMN17057246, study PRJNA624740) | gut metagenome | biome: biome; isolation source: fecal sample | host: Bos grunniens | place: China: Xizang | collected 2019
ATAAAATAATTGATATAAATTTGCAACGATAAAAAACAAAAAACTAACAAAGTGAAAAACATTATTATTATACTAAACATTATTATCCTGCTACAAAGTAATAGGAAGTAAGTTTGGTATATATAATTCAGATAAAAAACCTCACTTGCTTCCATGTAAGTGAGGTTTTTCGTTTTACGGACATAGCACGCTATGTCCCTACACATCAAAAAATAGAATAAAAACTATGTCTAACAAAATTTTTATTTTCGATACAACTCTTCGCGATGGCGAGCAAGTACCAGGCTGTCAGTTGAACACAGTTGAGAAAATTCAAGTAGCAAAAGCACTTGAGGCTCTTGGTGTGGACGTGATTGAAGCAGGTTTCCCTGTTTCTTCGCCTGGAGATTTCAATTCTGTTGTTGAAATTTCAAAAGCTGTTACTTGGCCAACTATTTGTGCGCTTACACGTGGCATTCAAAAAGACATTGACATTGCCTTTGAGGCACTTAAGTATGCCAAAAATAAACGTATTCACACCGGTATTGGCACTTCAGACTATCATATTCAGTATAAATTCAACTCAAACAGAGATGAAATCCTTGAACGTGCCGTTGCTGCCACAAAATATGCAAAAAAATACGTAGAAGACGTGGAGTTTTATTGTGAAGATGCGGGCAGAACCGACAACGAATACCTGGCGCGTGTGGTAGAGGCTGTTATTAAGGCTGGCGCCACAGTGGTAAACATTCCAGATACCACAGGTTATTGTCTACCAGACGAATTTGGGGCAAAAATCAAGTACCTAATGGAAAATGTGTCAAACATAGACAAGGCAATTATTTCTACCCACTGTCACAACGATTTAGGTATGGCAACTGCCAATACTATGGCAGGCATCTTAAACGGTGCTCGTCAGGTAGAAGTGACCATAAACGGCATTGGCGAACGTGCAGGTAATACTTCTTTGGAAGAGATTGCAATGATTTTAAAATGTCATAAAAACCTAGGTCTTGACACCAATATTAATACGCAAAAAATTGTTTCAACTAGTCGTTTGGTTTCAAATCTTATGAATATGCCTGTTCAGGCAAACAAGGCTATCGTAGGTCGCAATGCTTTTGCGCATTCGTCTGGTATTCATCAAGATGGCGTGCTTAAAAACATTCAAACATATGAAATTATCAACCCAAAAGACGTTGGTATCGACGATAATTCTATCCTACTTACCGCTCGTAGTGGTCGCGCTGCGCTAAAACATCGTTTAAACGTGCTTGGAGTAGAGGTAGAAGGTGAAAAGTTGGACGAACTTTATCAAAAATTCCTTGCTTTAGCCGATAAAAAGAAAAATATAAACGATGCAGATATTCTACTTCTTGCAGGACAAGAAGCATCAAAAGCAAAACGTATTAAACTTGACTATCTGCAAGTTACCTCAGGTAAAGGTGTGAAATCTGTGGCAAGTATTTCACTTCTTATTGCAGGAGAAAAATTTGAAGCGTCATCATCTGGTAACGGTCCTGTGGATGCAGCAATCAAGGCGGTGAAACAAATTATCAAACGCGAAATGGTGCTTCAAGAGTTTACCATTCAAGCCATCGACCGTGGTAGCGACGATATGGGTAAGGTGCACATGCAAGTATTACATAATAATAAGGTGTACTACGGCTTTGGTGCAGATACTGATATTGTGGTGGCGTCGGTAGAAGCGTATATTGATGCAATAAACAAGTTTTAATAGAAACCGAATTTAAAGGGTGATTTTGTCGCCTTGCTTGCCCTCACAATCCTCATTTAGGTTAACTAAACTCCGGTTGTTCAGGCTACGCAAGTCTAAAACTCCCTCCTTTAAATTCAATTTCTAGGGATGATAATTTTAAAAATATTGGAAAAGGAAGTTTAACTCCTAACTAACTAACGTTGATTCTTGGCTGCGTTCGGCATAGTTCAAACAAGTTTGACTCTGCTCTCACTTGCACAAGAATTCCTAATTCCTAATTAAATTAATATGAATACTCTTTTTGATAAAATTTGGGATGCGCATGTGGTGAGTGTGGTGGAAGACGGACCTACACAGCTTTATATCGACCGCATGTATTGTCATGAGGTGACAAGTCCACAAGCATTTGACGGACTTAGAAAGAGAGGACTAAAAGTGTTTCGCCCACAGCAAATTACTTGTATTCCAGACCATAATATTCCAACGCTCAATCAAGATAAGCCGATTACAGACCCTGTGTCTAAAAATCAGGTGGACACGCTTGACAAAAACGCGAAGGAATTTGGTACAGAATATTTCCCAATGGGGCATCCTAAAAACGGTGTTATTCACGTTGTAGGTCCAGAAAACGGACTTTCTCTGCCAGGTATGACCATAGTTTGTGGCGACTCGCACACATCTACTCACGGTGCAATGGGGGCAGTTGCCTTCGGTATTGGCACCTCTGAAGTAGAAATGGTTTTGGCTACTCAATGTGTGTTTCAATCGCGTCCAAAAACAATGCGTATCAACTTTGAGGGTGCTCTAAAAGAAGGAGTTACTGCAAAAGATGTTGCACTTTATATGATGATGAAGCTTACCACAGGCGGTGCAACAGGTTATTTTGTGGAATATGCAGGCGAAGTGGTAAGAAATATGAGCATGGAAGGGCGTTTGACACTTTGCAATCTTTCTATCGAAATGGGTGCTCGTGGTGGTATGATTGCTCCAGACGAAACCACGTTCAATTATATAAAAGGTACCGATTTTGCTCCTAAAGGTGAGGCATGGGACAAGGCTTTGGCTTATTGGAAAACCTTAAAAAGCGATGAAGATGCAGTGTTCGACCGTGAAATAACATTTTACGCAGAGGATATTGAGCCAATGATTACCTACGGAACAAACCCTGGTATGGCAATGCCAATAAATAGCACGATTCCGCATCTTGAAGATATAGATGAAGCGGGTAGAGCATCGTTCATGAAATCTCTTGATTATATGGGATTTAAGCCTGGCGAAAGCCTAATCGGCAAACAAATAGATTATGTTTTCTTGGGAAGTTGTACCAACGGTCGTATTGAGGACTTTAGGGCGTTTGCTTCTGTGGTAAAGGGCAAGAAAAAGCATCCAAATGTGGTGGCATGGCTTGTGCCTGGTTCTTGGAAGGTGCGTCAGCAAATTATAGATGAGGGTTTGCTTGATATTCTTACAGAAGCTGGTTTTGAACTTCGTGAGCCTGGTTGTTCGGCTTGCCTTGCCATGAATGAGGATAAAATTCCTGCTGGAAAGTATGCCGTTTCCACAAGTAATCGTAACTTTGAGGGACGTCAAGGTCCTGGTGCTCGCACTATCCTCGCATCACCATTCACCGCCGCAAGAGTTGCGATTATGGGAAAACTCCTAACTCCTAACTCCTAATTCCTAACTCCTAACTTGAAAAAGAATATGGAAAAAATTAATAAAATTGTATCAACCTGCATCCCATTGCCACTAGAAAATGTGGATACAGACCAAATAGTGCCAGCACGTTTCCTTAAAGCAACTTCAAAAGAAGGTTTTGGCGACAATTTATTTCGCGATTGGCGTTTTGACAAAAATGGCGAACCAATAAAAGATTTCGTTTTGAACAACCCTGCATATTCAGGCACAATTTTGGTGGCAGGGAAAAACTTTGGTTCTGGCTCGTCTCGCGAACACGCAGCTTGGGCTGTGGCAGGATATGGCTTTAAAGTGGTGATTTCTAGTTTCTTTGCCGATATTTTCAAAAACAATGCCATGAACAACGGCGTTTTGCCAATCGTGGTGAGCGAAAATTTCCTTGCGGAACTATTCAAAAGTATCGAAAACGACAATAAAACCACTGTTTCTGTTTGCCTAGAGGCACAAACCGTAACCAACGATGCCACCGGTACCACAGAACACTTTGAAATCAACGCCTACAAAAAGGTATGTTTCCTTAACGGCTATGATGATATTGATTATCTGTTAGCGAATCGCAACAAAATAGAAGACTATGAACGTGAGCGTATTTAAAGGGTGCTTTTGGTGTTGCCCTCGTTCTCAAAATCCTCATTTACGACTAGTAAACTCCGGTTTTTCGAACTTCAGGACGCCTAAAAATCCCTCCTTTAAATTCACTCACGAAATATAAATTGTTAGAATATGGAATTCCAAATTATTCACTGACGTTCATCAATACGTCCTAATTATTAAAATGATTAAGATTTTAGATACAACATTGCGTGACGGCGAACAGACATCTGGGGTGTCGTTTGCGTCGGAAGAGAAACTTTCACTTGCAAGGCTTCTTTTAGAAGATTTGTGCGTGGATAGAGTAGAGGTGGCTTCTGCTCTGGTTTCCGATGGAGAATTTTCTACAGTGAAAAAAATTGCCCGTTGGGCGGATTCTAAAAACCTGTTAAATAAGGTAGAAGTACTAGGCTTTGTCGATGGCGATAAATCGGTTGATTGGATTCGTTCTGCAGGCATTAATGTGATGAACTTGCTTTGCAAAGGTTCGCTTAAGCATTGTGCAATGCAACTTGGCAAGAAACCAGAAGAGCATATCTCAGACATTAAAGAAACACTTAAATACGCAGAAGAAGCAGGCATTACAGTAAATGTTTACTTAGAAGACTGGAGCAATGGCATGAAAAACTCTCCAGAATACGTTTTTGCCCTTGTAGATGCACTTCGAGATACAAAAATCCGTCGTTTTATGCTTCCTGATACATTAGGAGTGCTAAATCCTGCGGAAACTGCTAAGTTTTGTGCTCAAATGATTGAACGTTATCCAAATTTTGAGTTCGATTTTCATGCACACAACGATTATGATTTGGCTGTGGCAAACGTTTTTGCAGCAGTTGGGGCAGGCATTGATTGTATTCATGTTACGGTGAACGGATTGGGTGAACGTGCTGGCAATGCGCCACTTTCTAGTGTTTTGGCTGTGCTTCATGACCAGTTGGGGCTTTCTACCAATATAAATGAGCACGAAATTAACCGTGTGAGCAAAATTGTAGAAACATATTCAGGCGTGCGCATTCCTTCAAATAAACCAGTTGTTGGTCAATCTGTTTTCACGCAAGTGGCTGGTGTTCACGCAGATGGCGATATTAAAAACAATCTTTATTGCAATGATCTTATTCCAGAACGCTTTGGTCGTACCCGAGAATATGCCCTTGGCAAAACTTCAGGAAAGGCAAATATTAAGAAAAACTTGCAAGCTCTTGGTATCGACCTCGACGAAGAATCGATGAAAAAAGTGACCGCTCGTATTGTAGAACTTGGCGACAAAAAGCAAATGGTAACACCTGAAGACCTGCCTTATATCGTGTCCGACGTGCTTAAAACTGCAAATGTAGAAGAAAAAGTTAAGATTATAAATTATTCTCTATCGTCCACACGTGGTCTTAAGCCTGTGGCAAATGTTTCCATAGAAATAGAAGGTGCTCCTTATCAAGCCTCTTCTGTAGGCGAAGGTCAGTACGACGCCTTTATGAAAGCCCTTTGGCAAATTTATGATAAACTTAATATGCCACACCCTATACTTGTTGACTATACTGTGACTATTCCACCTGGAGGACGTACCGATGCCTTTGTGCAAACCGTCATTACCTGGAATATGAATGGTCGTATCCTAAAAACCAATGGTCTTGATGCAGACCAGACAGAGGCGGCGATACAAGCGACAAGCAAAATGCTAAACATTATATAAATCGATTTTATAGGGCTATTTCCTCGTTGTTGCTCGCGCTCACAATCCTCATTTAGGTTACTAAACTCCGGTTGCTCGCGCATCACACGCCTAGAACTAGCTCCTCTAAAATCAATTTAATATGCTAAGAATTTAATAAAACCTAATTAACATGAAAATTGCAATTTTACCTGGTGATGGAATAGGACCAGAGGTGATAAATGAAGCCGTAAAGGTGTTGAAACGAGTTTGTACATTAAAAGGTCATGAACTTGAGTTGGAATATGGCATGGTGGGTGCTTGTGCAATTGACGAATGCGGTGACCCATACCCAGAAAAGACCCACAAACTATGTATGGAGTCGGATGCTGTACTTTTTGGTGCGCTTGGTGATCCAAAATACGACAATGACCCAAATGCAAAGGTGCGACCAGAGCAAGGCTTACTAAAAATGCGTAAAAGTTTAGGTCTTTATGCAAATATACGTCCTGTAAATACTTATAAATCATTGCTTTATAAATCTCCACTAAGAGCAGATTTGGTGGAAAATGCAGATTTCATCTGCGTACGCGAACTTACCGGAGGTCTTTACTTTGGTAAACCACAAGGTCGTTCAGAAGATGGAAATACTGCATACGACACTTGCGTTTATACTCGTGAAGAGATTGAAAGAATCGTAAAATTGTCGTATCTTTACGCCCAAAAGCGCAAAAAGAAGCTTACTTTAGTGGATAAAGCAAATATTTTGGCCACTTCTCGTCTTTGGCGTCAGATAACAAAGGAAATTTCAGTTGATTTTCCAGATGTGGAAACTGAATACCTTTATGTGGATAATGCTGCGATGCGTATGATTCAAAATCCTAGAGATTTCGACGTGATTGTTACAGAAAATATGTTTGGTGATATTCTAACAGATGAGGCTTCTGTGATTTCAGGTTCTATGGGATTACTTCCAAGTGCTTCTGTAGGTACTTATACATCACTTTTTGAGCCAATTCATGGTTCTTATCCACAAGCAGCAGGCAAAAATATTGCAAACCCAATGGCAGCAATACTTTCTGTGGCAATGATGTTTGAAACTGCGTTTAATATGATGGAAGAAGGCAAAATGATTCGTGATGCAGTAGAAAAAGCCATTGCAGACGGCATCGTAACAGAAGATTTAACAACTGAAAAAGCATATTCAACAACAGAAGTAGGTGATTACGTAGCGAGTCAGTTATAAGTTAGGAATTCTTGTGCAAGTGAGAGCAGAGTCAAACTTGTTTGAACTATGCCGAACGCAGCCAAGAATCAACGTTAGTTAACATCAAGGGTATTAAATAAATATCATTAATGAATAAATTAGGAAATTTACTTGCCCGTTACGTGGCAATAATGGTGGCGAGTGGTACGCATAGTTCGCGTATCAATCGTAGCGCAAAGCGTATAGCAGAAGCATACGGTTATGATTTGCGTATAAACCTGTCGCTTAGAAACATAAGTATCATGCTTTGCAATCCAAATGATACTTCTGAGCAATATCATGAGATTATCACTGCTCCAGTTGCACCAATTAGTCTTTCAAACAATGCCGATTTAAGTCGCTTAAGTTGGGAAGTGTACGACAAAAAGATGTCTATAGAGGATTTTGAGGCGAAATTCAACAAAATAACATCGACTCCTCGATATAAACATCTAGTGGTGGCACTTATGGCTTCGCTTGCAAGTTTTGGACTTTGTTATCTATTCAATGGCACTATTTGGGCAATGTTAATGGTCTTTATTTCCACTTTTATAAGTTTCAATCTTAAGCATTTCCTAACGGTAAAACATGTTAACAACCACTTAACTATACTGTTAACTGCTTCAGTTGCTTCTATAATAGCAAGTTTGGGAGCATTTATCGACGAGCAAACAGCAAGCGTTGCAGTTGCCACAAGTGTGCTATATCTAGTGCCAGGTGTGGTATTTATCAGTGGTTTAATTGATATTTTAGAAGGTTTTGTGGTAATTGGTTTCTCTCGCTTAGTAAATGCTACTTTGCATACCATTTCTTTGGCTATAGGTTTACTTATTTCTGTTAACATTATTAATCTTATTTGGTCATGACCTCTCTATATATATTATCTAAGGCGGTTTTTGCTTCAATTACAGCATTGGGGTTCGGACTCATTTCAAATCCTCCTCGTAGAGCAATACCAGCGATTCTCTTAACTGCATTCTTAGGTTATTTTACTCGTGCCACAATGATAGATTTTGCGGGACTACACATCTTTATTACTTGTTTTACTAGTGCTTTAGTAATGGGATGTTGTGGGTTACTTTTTGGTAGACTTACACGTACTCCTGCCACTGTTATTTACATTCCGGCTTTGTTGCCAATGATTCCTGGTATGTATGCTTATAAAGCTATTTTTGCAATTATGAGTTATATGAGTCATATTGAGCTTGCCGACAAAGCTATTTATATAGACCAATTTGTTACAAATATTGTTTATGTGATTGGGATTTTGCTATCGTTAGCGATTGGAAGTATTATGCCGATGTTTTTATTTACTCGCACAGCAAATAGTTTAACACGGAATTAATAAATTTAGAACCCGAACTAAAAAATGTATACCACATACTCTGATTATATGAAGCAATTCTTTTCTGAGCGGATTCAGAAGATTGCGGTGACTGCTGGTTTTTCTTGCCCAAATAGGGATGGAAAAGTTGGAGTGGGAGGTTGTATTTTTTGCAATAACAAGTCTTTTACACCAGATTATTGTTTACATGGTGAGAGTATTACTGAGCAAATAGAAAAGGGTCTAAAGTTTTTTGCACACAAGCCAGAGTATAAAAAATTCATAGTATATTTTCAGGCATTTAGTAATACTTATGGCACGCTAGAGCAAATAAAATCACGTTATGAAGAGGCGCTTTCACATCCAAATGTAGTGGGACTTTCTATTGGTACTCGACCAGATTGTTTGCCAGATGATGTGTTAGATTATATAGCAGAATTAAGTAAAAAGTACTTTATTTTGCTAGAAATTGGGGTAGAAAGTTCACACGATAAAACTCTTAAGCTTATCAATCGCGGACACGATTATAAAACCGCCGAAGGTGCTATTTATAGATTACAAAAACGTGGTATTCGCACCGCTGCGCACTTTATTTTAGGTCTTCCTGGCGAAACAAAAGAAGATATACTTCAAACAGCACATAAAATAGCCTCTCTACCTATAGATGTGGTGAAACTTCATCAACTTCAAATCATAAAAAACACAGCCCTTGCCGACCTTTACGAGAAAGACCCAGCATCTGTGCCTCTCTTCACTTTGGATGAATATCTCGACCTTTGTGCAGAGATAGTAAAGATAATTCCAAAGCGCATCTGCATTGAACGTTTTGTTTCTCAATCTCCTCCCGAACTACGACTTGCACCAAATTGGGGGTTGAAGAACTATGAGTTTGTAGATAAATTGAGAAAAAAGTTAGGAATTAGGAGTTAGGAGTTAGGAGTTTTCAAAAAAAATGTATAAATTTGTAAGCATTTATGTAATGTTTACAGAATTATATGGCTAAAAAAGCAAAAAATAAGACAAAAAATAAAGGTGGTTGGCTGAAATATCTATGGATGTTATTTGCATTGGGTGTTTCTCTTGTTGCTTTGTTATTTGTACTTATTGCCAATGGTGTAATAGGTTATCTACCTGAAATAGAAGAACTTCAAAATCCAAAAAATAAATTTGCTTCAGAGGTTTATACCTCAGATGGCGAAATTATTGGTCGTTATTTCTACGGAAAAGACAATCGTGTAGCAGTTAGTTACGATCAAATCTCTCCAAATGTTATCAATGCACTTATTTCTACCGAAGATGTGAGATTTTACGAACATTCTGGTATAGATTTTCGTGCACTTTTCCGTTCTATTGTAAAACGTGGCATTTTAGGTCAAAAAGGAGCGGGTGGTGGTAGTACCATTACACAACAGTTAGCAAAGCTTCTTTATTCTCCAACTGCAGAAAATATTTTCCAACGTGCGCTACAAAAACCTATTGAATGGGTAATAGCTGTGCAACTAGAAAGATATTACACTAAGGAAGAAATTATTACAATGTATCTAAATCAGTTCGACTTTCTAAACAATGCTGTGGGAATTAAGTCGGCTGCTTCTATATACTTTAATACTACACCTGCAGAACTTAATATTGAGCAATCTGCTATGCTTGTAGGTATGCTACAAAATCCATCATATTTCAATCCTCGTCGTTTCCCAGAACGAACACAAGAAAGACGAAATGTGGTATTCATACAAATGGAAAAAAATAATAAACTTACTGCAGATGTAGCAGACTCATTATCAGCACTTCCAATCAAACTAGAATATCGTTCGTCAGACCACAAAGCAGGTATTGCACCATATTTCCGTGAATATCTTCGCCAAATGATGGTCATTTCTAAGCCAGAAAGAAAAAAATATGCTTCATGGCAAGGACAAAAATTCTACGAAGACTCTCTTGCGTGGGAAACTAATCCACTTTTTGGTTGGTGTAAGAAAAATAGAAAACCTAATGGTGATTACTACAATCTTTATACAGATGGTCTGAGAATTTATACAACGATAGATTCTCGTATGCAAAAATATGCAGAAGAGGCTGTTAGTGAGCACGTTTCAGGTTATCTTCAAACCGCATTCTTCAACGAAAAACGCAAAAAATCATACGCTCCTTTCTCAAAAGATTTAACAAAATCTGAAATTAAAGATATTCTAGAAAGAAGCAAGCGTCAGTCTGAACGTTATATTAAAATGAATAGAGCTAAATATACAAAAGCTCAGATAGATAGCGCGTTCAATACCAAAACTGAAATGACCATTTTCAATGGTAAACAATATGTTGATACAATTCTTTCACCAATTGACTCTATTCGTTGGGATAAATACTTCTTACGTTGTGGCTTTATGTCTATGAATCCATTCAACGGACACGTGAAAGCATACCTAGGTGGACCAAATTTCTCAGCATTCCAATATGATATGGTTTCAACTGGTAAGCGTCAAGTGGGTTCTACAATTAAACCATTCTTATATACATTGGCAATGGAAGAAGGTATGAGCCCTTGCACACGAGTGCCAAATGTGCAACCAACATTCGTTTTAGGTGATGGCACAGAATGGGCTCCTCGCAACGATTCTAAAAAGAAAGTAGGAGAGATGGTTACTTTACGTTGGGCACTTTCTCAGTCAAATAACTGGATTTCAGCATATTTAATTCGTGAATTTAGTCCACAATCATTAGTAAAATTGATGCACTCGTTTGGTATAAAGAGTAAGCTAGACCCTGTGGTGTCTCTTTGCCTTGGACCAGTGGAAGTAAGTGTAAGTGAAATGGTTGATGCTTATACTACATTCGTAAACAAAGGTATCAAGGTAGAACCTATTTATGTAACACGTATCGAAGATAATAAAGGTAATGTTATTTCTACATTTACACCTCAATATACTGAAATTATTAGCGAAGAAACCTCACACAAGATGATAGAAATGCTTAAAGCTGTGATAAATGAAGGTACTGGTGTACGTCTTCGTTATCGTTATCAGTTCAAAGGCGATATTGGAGGCAAAACAGGTACTACTCAAAACAACTCAGACGGTTGGTTTATTGGTGTCACACCAGAGCTTGTTTCTGGTACTTGGGTAGGAGGTGAAGATCGTTCTATTCACTTCGACAACCTTCGCGAAGGTCAAGGTGCTTCTATGGCACTCCCTGTTTGGGCACTTTATATGCAAAAAGTATATGCTGACGAAACATTAGGATATTCAGATACACTTAAATTTGACATTCCAGAGCACCTGCACAAAGAATACAAAGAGTGTGTTTCAAATGAAATTGTAGAAGATTTACTTTTTAATTAAACAACATATTAAAAATCAATATTATGAAAATCAATTTTAGTATTAAGTACTTCACACATTGGGGTCAAAACATGGCTATTTCTGGTTCTCTTCCACAACTTGGCGAAGACAATCCAGCAAAAGCAGTATTCATGAACTTCCAATGGAAAGAA
>JAEIGA010015288.1_pt1 | contig 11690 bp, 6 predicted proteins | sample 9270691 | NCBI WGS metagenome assembly JAEIGA01 (sample SAMN17057246, study PRJNA624740) | gut metagenome | biome: biome; isolation source: fecal sample | host: Bos grunniens | place: China: Xizang | collected 2019
CGGTCAGCTTCACGTATGCCACATAGTAACGGGTATCGCCCATTTCCTTGGCGGCAATGCCATCGGTGGTGCTCATGTAGCGGTTCTTCACAGGATCGTAGGTAGAGCCGATGTAGATATCGTCGGCATTCTCGATGGTGTACTCGCCCACGTTGTAGAACACCAGCATGCCCTGCTCCACCACGTTGGTCATGTCGGACACGGTGTAGTACAGGTTCACCAGGATCTCGTCCTCGAAGGACAGAGTGAAGCTCTTGGGAGTCACCACAGGCTTCTCAACAGTGGGAGACTCAGGCTCTGCCACGGTATAGGACAGGGTCAGGCTGCCATCGCCATTTTCGACCAGGATGAAGTTCACCTCCACATTGCCGGGAATGAATATCTTTTCCCCGGCACCGGTGCTGGTGTTGTAGAAAATTGCGGTGTTGTCGGTGACGTAGGACTGGGTCATGTACCAATTGACATTGTCGCCGGTCTTGATAAAGACGTAGCTGTCCTGGGTGAAGGTAGCGGTGAGCTTGCCATCAACGAACTTGTAGTCGCCCAGGTTTTCCCAGTCATCCTCACAGCCATAGTTGGCACCATTGATCCAGCCGATCAGGTAGTAGTCAGTACCGACAGGCTCAGAGGGCTTCACATAGTCGGGATCCTCGGCACCGCAATTGCCGCAGACACCGTCCACATAGCTATGACCCAGAGCTGTCACATAGTCAGCAACATAGCTATCACCACACTGGCAGGTGTAGGTGGTATAGCCCTTCTCCTCGCAAGTGGGGGCGGTGACCACCGGCAGATAGCTGTGCTCATGGGGCGCTTCAACAGCAGCGTAGGACAGGGTCAAAGTGCCGTTGTCGTTTACCACCAGAGTGAAGGTCAGCTCCACGTTGCCGGGAACGAACAGCTTCTCGGAAGCGTTCTCGATCAGGGTCACAGTGGTGTCAGTGCAGTATTGCTCTGCCAGATACCAGTGGGAATTGTCATCGGTCTTGACATAGACATAGCTGTCCTGATTGAAGGTGGCAGTCAGCTTGCCGTCAACGAACTTGTACTCGCCCAGATTTGCCCAATCTTCCTCACAGCCGTAATTAGCACCATTGATGTAGCCAACCAGGTAGTAGTCGTAGACAACGGGCTTTACATAGTCGGGATCCTTGGCACCACAGTTGCCGCAGGTGCCGTCCACATAGTCATGTCCAAGAGCTGCGACATAGTCAGCGATATAGGTCTCGCCGCACTCACAGGTATAGCTGGTGAAACCCTTCTGTGTACAGGTAGGAGCGGTGGTTACTGCAGAATAGCTATGTCCCAGGGGTGCAACCTGGTCAGCAACATAGCGGTCACCACATTCACAGGTATAGGTGGTGTAGCCATTATCCTCACAGGTGGGAGCGGTAACGACGGCGGAATAGCTATGCTCATGGGGCTTTTCGGCAGGAGCATAGGACAGGGTCAGGGTGCCGTCATTATTTTCTACCAATGTAAAGGTCAATTCTACACCACTGGGAACGTACATCTTTTCAGAAGCACCGGACTTGGTGTTATAGAACGTGCAGGTGGTGTCGGCGCAGTAGGACTGAGCCATGAACCAATTGGCGTTGTCACCGGTCTTGAGGAATACGTAGCTGTCTTTCTCGAAGGTCGTGGTCAGCTTGCCGTTGACCAGCTTATAATTACCCAGGTTTGCCCAATCATCCTGGCAGCCGTGATCTGCGCCGTTGATATAACCAACCAGGTAGTAATCCTGCATTGTGATTTCTTCGGATTCCAGAACCTCCACCAGGCAATAGGTTTTTGCGGAGGAACCTGCGGCTGTTTCAATGTTGATATAGGCATAGCCCGGAGCAACAGCAGTGATCAGGCCGTTTTCGTTCACGGTGGCAACATTGCTGTTAAAGGATTCGAACACCAGCTCTTTGTGGATCTGCAGAGTAGGCTCGGGGGAGAGAACAGGTGCGAGCTTGTATGTGTCACCAACATACATGGTCAGCTTATTGGAGGCAATGGAAACCTTCTCTGCCTGAATGCCAAGGCTGACAACAGTGAAGTTTACACTATACTTTCCGTCATTACTGTATGCGGTAATATGGCTGACGCCGGGCTTGTTGGGGGTAAAGAAGGCGCCATTCTTGGTTTCGTACTGTCCGGAGATCTCACCGGTGGTGAGCTTGCCGTTGCCCTTGGTGATCACCCAATTAAAGGGACCATAAGTGGATTCAGGCTTGTCCCAATCCTGGCCACTGAGGGTTCCGCCGGGAGCACCGGGAGTAGGAACGCCGTCTGCACGAATGACAAGGACGTTGCTTGCGCCATAAGGTGCTTCCTTAACCACGATCTCACCGGTGGTGGGATCATAAGTGAAGCCGCTGTAATAGGCGTCGCGGTACATTTCGGATTCATAGCCGTAATCGTAGTGAGTCACGACCTTGATATCCTGGGGCAGCTCGTAGCCAGGCAGCGCAACCAGCTTGCCTGTCCAGGTGGCACCGTTGGCAACAAAGCCGGGACCGTCCAGTACCACACCGGTAGCGGGGGTCAGGGGGTTGTTGTAGCTGTAAGACTCATAGCCCTCCATGGTGTACAGCTCCACGTCAATAAAGCTGTGGTTCTGGCGATACTTTGCCACAAGCTCAGCGGTTTCGCCCTGATTGACGTAGATGGTCTGATCCAGGTAATACAAATCGGATACCAGACCATCCTGAGATTCGCTCTCATAAAGCTCATCCCAGTCGAAGGTCATGGTACGGGTCACACCATTGAGGGTGACTTCCAGACGTCCGGAGCCTGCAGAGGGGAATTCACTGTCATCGTTGTAGGCATTGAGGGAAACTCTGCCGGACAGCGCGCTGGAGGTTTCTTTGGAAACATTCAAAAGACCTGCCCAATCCTCGTCGTCCTCAAAAACCTTCCAGCTTACGTCAGTGATTTCGGCATCGGCGGGCTGGAGATTGATGACATTGACGACGAAGGAGCCGTCAGGCTTCAGGCCGGAGAAGTGATCGATAGACAGATCAAAGTCAATGATCTCGGTGGGGCGGTTTTCAACGCCAACCACGCAGACGGCTTCATCCGTGCCATTGCTGATCACGATCTCGGCCTGTCCGGGAGCAATAGCAACCACGTGACCATACTCGTCTACCGTTGCCACATTGGGGTTGGTAGAGGTTCTGGTCAGATCGGCATCGCTGCCGGTGTTGTTGATCACGCTCAAATCGAAGGTGTCGCCTACATGAAGCTTTGCAGAGGTGGTAGACAGCACCAAACCGCTGTCAGTATTGACAGTAATGCCATAACCGCGGTCATTTCCACCGTAGTCACCACCGAAGATGAACACGTTGCCGGTCCACTCGTAGCTGTAAGTGTAGTTTTCGCCGCTATAAGACTCATTGGTGTGGGCATACTCCGTAACGTCAGCCTTGAAGCTCCACTGGTTAATGTCGGGATCATAGATCAGTTCGGAGTAGAAGGGGTTCAGGTCATCGGTGCCATAGGTATAGTATTCAGGATCGGCATAAGGATTATTCTGGGTGTTGTAGGTACGCTTGACCTGGGGGACGATCTCGATGGAAGCCAGGGAGCCGTCATCCACGAAGGTACCGGAGATGTACACTCTGCCGTTTTCGGTGAAGCAGGAAACGGTGCTGTTGACCAGCTTGGGTGCTTCGGTATCCACCATAACATCCACACTGATCACGTCGCCGGTCATATCCATGGCATGACCGTTGAAGGTGGGTTCATTTTCTCCGGGAATGATGGCTTCAAAGTCGGTCCATTCGAGACCCTCCTCCATCATCGTCGGATAATCCGCATCGCCGTAGGCGGTGATGGTGTAGACGCACTGGGTACCGCTAGGCAGAACATTGCCATCCAGATCAGTGCCGTCCCAGGTGGTAGTAGTGAAATAAGTCACACTGGAGGGGACACTCATACCCATATTGTAGTTATAATAGTTTTTGGCAAGATATGCAGTGAAATCTCTGTAATAAAGCTCGCCGGTAACGGCGTCCTTCACTTCGACCACCACAAGCTTTGCATCACGAAGCTGATACAGGGTAAAGTCGTTGACAGACTTGAACCAGCCGGAGGGAGAAATGGTGATGTTTTCCTGGTGGTAGACTGCCTGTGTTTCGTGGGCAGTGGAATCAAAGGGGTTCTGGCCCAGGTTATTGAAGGAATAGCCGTCGAAGTAACCCAGAATGCTGACACCCCAGGTGGCATCGGCATCCAGATAGGTTTTACCCTCTGCGGGGGTGTCGGTCCAAAGGGCGCTGTCAAAAATAGGAGCAGCAGTCCAGTCACCGTAGAAGCCCAGGAAGGGCAGACCGATTTGAGGATCGGTTCCGTTGGTTGCTGTCAGGGTGATGAAGCCTTCCACATAGGTACCATTGGGGAACAGGCTGTCCAGTTCCTTCTTTTCGGCATCGGTCAGCTTCAGGTTAGCGGTAACGGTCTTGGAACCATTGGCGGGAACGGTGACCGTTCCGAGATCCATGGTTTTCAAAACAACCTCAGTGCTCAGCATAAATACGTGTCCGGCATCATCGGTATCCGTATCAGGACGCAGAGCAGTAAGCTGAGCATTATAGGTCAGTGCTTTGTCGGTCAGGTTATTGACATTAAAGGTGAGGGTGTAGGAACCGGATCTGGAAGGATCGTCCTTCAGCTCGATCTTACCCACATACATATTGTCAACAGTGATATAAGCGGGTGTGGTGATTGCTGCGGCAGCATTTACAAGACCTGCACCCTGACCTCTGGGGGAAACCAGAGTGCCGTTGGCATCCTTCTGGGGAACAGCGGTGCTGACCAGCAGAAGCTCAGTCAGATCTGCTGCGTTGGTGCCGTAGATCTTCAGCTCGCTCTGGATGTACTGCTTTACCAGTGCGCCGATACCGGACATATGAGGAGCAGCCATAGAAGTACCGCTCATCATTGCATAGGCACCGTTGTAATCGTTGTAGTATCCGCCGGGATCGGCAGGATAGAAATTCTGATCCATCACAGCAGACCAGATGTTGCCGCCGGGAGCGGAGATGTCAGGCTTCAGCTCCAGACCGGGACCTGCGCCCCAGGAGGAGAAATCAGACAGCATTCCGCCGGTGGGATTTTCGATCAGCTTATCCTCTGCTTCCACATGGAAAGTGACGTAGGTGCCATTGTTAATGGCAGCCTTGGCTGCTGCGGCCATGGCAGCGCCGTCCTTACCGCTGATGAAACAGCTTGTCAGCAGAGCGGTATCCACACTCATGTAGATCATGGTTTCCGCAGTGGGATCCTCGTCGTAGATAATAACTGCCTTGATGGGGTTTTCGGTAACATAGTAACCGAGGGAAGAATTGTAGTAGGACCAACTGAATCTGGTAGCGGTGTTGATCTTATCCAGGAAGCTGATTCCGCCGCCACGCTTGACCAGGGCGATACCCTTCTGGCCCATTTCGCCATAGCCATAGTAGTCACGGAAACCTGCGTTATAGTAATCTTCGTAGCTGCCGTAACCATCCACGGGGATGATGGGATATTCGCCAACAGTAAACATGGATTTCATGGCTTCCTCGAAGGGATCCATGAAACGAATAGTGGTTTCGGTTCCGTTGGTATCCTTCCAGGTCAACATGGTTTGTGTGGCGATCGTATTGTCGAAGGATGCCACGGACAGGTTGCCGTTATAGGTGGAGGGAGAACCGATCATGGAGATCTCAGGATCGCTGGACAGGTTGTAATCACCGCGCTTGTTGAGCATGCTGGAGAAGGCGGAATTACCTGCGGAAACCATGAAAACGATACCGCTTTCCTGCAGCCGCTTGTAGCAATGGAAGGCAGCGGCATCTTCAAACTCGTAGCCGTTGGAGGAACCCAGGGACAGGTTCATCACATCGGCACCCAGCTTCGCAGCATCTTCCAGGGCGTTGATGATCGCATATTCCTCAGCGCCGTAATTCTCGTCATCAGGGAAAACCTTCATGGCAAGGAGCTGGGCATCGGGAGCAACGCCGGAGAACTTTACAACACCTTCCTCGTCCACGGCATAGCCCGCCACGGTACCGGAAACGTGAGTGCCGTGAGCAGCGGTGGAGGGCTGAACATTCATATCGCCTTCGGCATAGTCACAGGCATAGGGAACCTTCAGGGTCTTGTAAAGGTCGTTGTTAGCATAGACAATCAGCTCGCCGGAGAGATTGGTGTTGGCAGCCAATTTGGTGGTCTGCAGGAACTGAGCCATGGCCTGCTCGGTGTAGCGAACATTTTCCTTGCCGGCAGCGGTGCGGAAGGAATTGTCGGTAAATGCCTCATGGACACGGCGTACATCAGTGATGGGAGCAGCAGAGTCGCCCCAGGTGCTGTACATCAGGTCCAGACCGGTGTCCAGAACTGCAATAAGCATACCTTCGCCAGTGAAGCCTTCGTTCCAAACATCCTTCAATCCAACCATATCATAACTGTATCCAGCCTTGCCGGATGCCTGGATCATTTCGTCGGGACGTTCGAACTCATGCTGCACATAGGCGCGCAGCACACCCTTGGTGGACTGGATCTGCTCCAGCTTGCCATAAGGGACACGAACTGCGACGGCGTTGACCACGTTGGTCCACTGTGCCAGCACTTCAACTTCTTCATTGACAGCAGTATCCTCGATTTTGCTGATGATCTCATCCTGATTTTCCATCAGCTCGCAGGACATGGCAACAGCTTCCTCGGAGTTCAGGAACTGAGAAACAGCCTGACCGGCGGTCAGCTCCTCGTCCTGAATGGAGAAAGTGCTGATGGAGAAATAGTCCAGTACCGCAGGCTCGTTCATCATAACGATCACGGTGACCATTTCATCATCTGCGTATTTTGCGGTATTGGCAGCGGTCTGTTCTGTTTCCAGACGGGACAGACCGGGGATCTCGGTTGCGATCAGGTCTTGAGCATTTTCCGCCGCATACACAGGAGCGGGGATCAGTGCGAAAACCATACACAATACAAGAGCCAATGCCACAAGTCGTGTGGTGTGTTTCATGTTGATCTTCCTTTCAATTCTTTTTTGGGAAAATGTGGATACTTTTCCAGATTACGGAAAAGTATCCACAAAATCCTCTGCAAATATAATACTAAATTGAAATTTATTCGTCAAGAAAAAAGCTATGCTCCCACAGAGAATTTCTGTGGGAGCAGCAAGCTGTCAAAGAGAAAAATCTTCTTTATCAAAGCGGGAAAAATCCAGGGGTTTTTGCTTGGGAGGGATCCGTTTGGTGGGATCATAGCAGAACTTTCGACAGGGCTTTTCTGCAGATACGACACCCTTCTTAATACACAGGATCAGTTCCTCGTCGATTTTGGTGCCGTGAGCACAATAGTAGCAGGAGCGTTCAATTTTTTTCCGAAACAGCATATCAGTTCCTCGTTTCGCAGGGTTTTTCTCATTATACAACAGAAGCAGCGGAATTTCTACTGTTTTTTTCTTTTGACTTCAAAAATATATTTACAAAAATGATAACCGTGGCAGACAGTAGAGGGATAAAAAGATACAGTTTAGTTTGTCCGGGAAACAGAATCGCTGCAAAAACACCGGCAAACATACTGCTGACCAATGCGCCCAGAACCTTTCCCGGGAAATAAAGACCAGTGCCCAGCTCATTTACCGCAGAGCTTGTTTGCATCCCTACGCATAATCCTCCCATGCTTAAGCTCGTTGCACACAGTATAAACCGCAGAGGTGTGGATTGCAGATGTGCCAGAGAACAGCATCCGTTGGAAAGCTCCAGCATACATTTGACCAATATTCCCAGCTCCAGGGGCAAACGCCACAATATCCAACTGTCCAAAAGCTGGATCAATACACGAAACAGTACCACCCATCCACAAACGACTGCCATGGTGCGACAAGCCCCTTCCACAGATTGTGCAACAGTAAGCTTTTTGTATTTGGAAAAGCGGACAGCTCCCCGGGCACTGCCCGGAAGCATCCATCCAACCACGGCAGCCGTAAGGAGCTGGGTGATCCACAGCCCCCAGCAAGCCCCGGGGGAATCAAATAAACTTGCCGCCATTCCAAAGATGAAGGAGGGACCTGCGTTGTTGCAAAAGCCCAGCAGCCGCTGCGCCTCTGCTTTGGATATCCGTCCAGCCCGCCACCCCTCGGCGACACTTTTTGCGCCCACAGGATAACCGCCCAGGATCCCCACCAGAAAATAACCAGCCGATCCTTCGGATATGCGCAAGAATTTTTCCAGCGGTCTTAAAAACCGGATTTCCACACGTGATACGGCATTGATCAGCAGGGAGGAGAATACGAAAAACGGGAACAGGGAAGGAATCACTGTTCGAATACACAGCTCTATCCCTTCCAATGCTCCGGTCACGGCGGTTTTTGTATCCAAAACCAAAACCATAAGTCCAATGCTCCACAGAATTACTGATCCGTATTTCTTCATGGCGAAACCTCCTGTCAGGAAAGAATCTATGCGGGCAATGACAAGTTAAGCACAACTGAGGCATAGTATTTCATTAAAGGAGGGTGCCATGAAAGGATTGGAGTATATGGAGCTGCCGGGAAATACGGTGGTGGAAATCGTGGGGGACCGACGGGTGCTGATTGAAAACCACCGGGGAGTGACCCGGTATAGCCTGGATAAAATATGTGTACGGGTGAAATACGGCTCTGTGCTGGTTTGTGGAAGTGGCATGATTCTGGCGCAGATGACTTGCAGCAATCTGGTGATTCATGGATGTATCGACAGCATTACCCTTTTGAAAGGAAGGACGGTATGATTGGATTTGATCAGTTACAGCTCCAGGTCACCAGTGCGGATCCGGAGGGATTGCTGCAGGCAATGAACTTGCATGGCATCAGCGCATTCTCAGTCACACGTGACTCCGAAATATCGATGACCTTTTGCCTGGGACGCGGGGATTATATACAGATGAAAAAGCTTGTAACGCAGCGTGGTGAGAAATTGAAAGTGACCGGTTACACAGGACTGTATTGGCAGAGCAGAAAGCTTTTAAGGCGTCCCATTCTGCTGGCAGGGATTTTACTGCTTTTGTGTGCTGGTGTGTTTTTGCCCACAAGGGTATTGTTCATTCAGGTGGAGGGAAATACATCTCTCCCAACGGCGTATATTCTGGAGGCGGCAGAGGATTGTGGGATCAGCTTTGGCGCATCCCGCCGGCAGCTTCGCAGCGAAAAAGTCAAAAACAGGCTGCTGGATCTGTTGCCGGAGCTTCAGTGGGCAGGGGTTAATACCTACGGCTGTGTGGCGGTGATCTCTGTACGACAGCGAAGCACCACCACTCCACCGGATATTTCAAAAGGGATCAGCAGTATCGTTGCCAGCCGCGAAGGGGTGATCCAAAGCTGTATTGTGACCCGAGGAAGTCTGCGGTGTGAACCGGGACAGGCTGTGGTAAAGGGGCAGGTGCTGATATCCGGATTTACGGATTGCGGACTGTCCATCCTGGCACAGCAGGCAGAAGGGGAGATCATGGCGCTGACTAAACGTACTTTGAAGGCCGTTACCCCGGAAAAATGCGTGGTCAGGCATGCAACGCAGGTGCCGTATCAAAAATTTTCGCTGATTCTCGGAAAATTTCGCATAAATTTCTACAAAGATAGTGGAATTTTGGATACCAGTTGTGTTAAAATGTATGCGGAGAATTATATGACCCTGCCCGGCGGCTTTCGCTTACCCATTGCTTTGGTCACACAGACCATATACTCGTGTGAGTTGGAGGAAGCTGTCCTGGATCAAACCGAAACCCTGATTGGTTTTGCGGAACGTTATCTGCAAAGCCAAATGACGGCGGGACAGATCCTGCATCGTCAGGAAACTCTGGATGGCTGCCAACTGACAGGAAGCTATGAGTGTCTTGAAATGATCGGACAGGTTCACTGCGAGGAGAGAAGCATAGAGAATGAAGATCGTTGAACGAATTGTAAACGCAGAACGTGTGGAGGATCTGATCACCGTATTCGGCTCCTTTGACGAAAATATCAAGCGCATTGAGGAATCGCTATCGGTGTCAATTGTCAATCGTGGTACAGAGCTGAAGGTCACAGGTGACGAAGAAGCTGCCGACAAGACTGTACGTACCCTGGAGGGGTTGCTTGCGCTGGCTGCAAAAGGAGAGATCATCGACGAGCAGCGTGTGCGTTACCTGATTACCCTGGTACGGGAAGGGAATGATCATCAGGTTTCTCAAATGGCAAAGGATGTGGTTTGCATCACTGCCAAGGGAAAGCCGATCAAGGCAAAGACCGTTGGTCAGCAGCAATATATGAGGGCTATTGCGAAAAACACCATTACCATAGGCGTCGGACCCGCAGGCACCGGCAAAACGTATCTGGCTGTGGCGGCAGCGGTAGCCGCTTTCCGGGAGCGAACAGTGAACCGCATCATCCTGACCAGACCTGCGGTAGAAGCAGGTGAGCGGTTGGGCTTCCTGCCGGGTGATCTGCAAAATAAGGTTGATCCTTATCTGCGGCCTCTTTATGATGCGCTGTATGATATGCTGGGACCGGAAACCTTTCAAAAGTATCAGGAGCGTGGCTCCATTGAGGTTGCACCCTTGGCCTATATGCGTGGCAGAACCCTGGATGACAGCTTCATTATTCTGGACGAGGCACAAAACACAACCAAGGAACAGATGAAAATGTTCCTGACCCGTCTTGGATTTGGATCCAAAATCGTGATCACCGGTGATGCCACCCAGATCGACCTGCCCGCTGACAAAACCTCCGGCCTGAAGGATGCCCTTCGGGTTCTGGAAGGTGTGAAGGATATCGCGATCTGCCGTCTGACTTCTGCTGACGTGGTTCGGCACAGTCTGGTTCAGGAGATCATCAATGCTTATGAACGGGCAGACAAGAGGGGAGAAAAGAAACCCCAGCTTACTGGGAAATACAAGAGGAAGGCTGAATATGGCAAATCATAAGATCAATATAACCTTTGACATTTTTTCTATCAAGGAACCCATTGTTTCATCTATTATCCGGCGCTGTATCGAAGCAACACTCAATGCGGAAGGAGTTACTGCTGATTGTGAGCTGAATGTGCTGGTGACCAACGACCGTGGCATTCACGCCATCAACAAGGCTAGCCGCAACATTGATCGTCCCACAGATGTGCTTTCTTTTCCTATGTTTCAGTTGGAGCCGGGAAATCCTCCCCAGGACTGGGAGGAATACCTGGATCCGGAAACGGGGCTTTGCCCCCTGGGTGATATGTGCATCAGCCTGGAGCGGGCCATTGCCCAGGCGAAGGAATTCGGCCATCCCACCCGCCGGGAGATCGGCTATCTGACCATTCATTCCGTGCTGCATCTGCTGGGCTACGATCATCTGGACGAAGGCCCCATGAAAGCACAAATGCGTCAGAGGGAAGAAACCATCGCATCCACCATCCGGGGAATGACCCGGTAACCAGAAAGAGAGGAATTACTTATGGGTCTGCGTTTCAGAAAAAGCTTCACCTTTGGTCCCTTGCGGATCAATGTCAGTAAATCCGGCATTGGCTTCAGCCTTGGTGTCAAGGGCTTTCGTATCGGCAGAAGCGCAAAAGGAAAAAACACTGCCACTGTCAGCCTGCCCGGTACCGGTTTGAGCTATGTCCAGGATCTGGATGCTGACAGCATAAAGGAAACCGTGGAGGATATTAAGGATATCTTCGACGGCGATAATGATAAAGACGATAAAAAAACCAGTAAGGCTAAAA
>JAEIGA010015289.1_pt1 | contig 11690 bp, 9 predicted proteins | sample 9270691 | NCBI WGS metagenome assembly JAEIGA01 (sample SAMN17057246, study PRJNA624740) | gut metagenome | biome: biome; isolation source: fecal sample | host: Bos grunniens | place: China: Xizang | collected 2019
ACGGAAAAGCGGATAACGAGTAAAAAGTGTTTCAAACATGATTCAAAAATAGTAAAGCCAAAAAACGAGAAAGTTTTTTCTAAATTTTTCTTTATGAAATTGATAACATTAAAAGCTGGTCGCGATAAATCGGCGATACGTCGACACCCTTGGATTTTTAGCGGAGCCATTGATGAAGTTTCTGGCAATCCAGAATTCGGAGATTCTGTTGAAGTTTATGCTTATAACGGTGATTTTTTAGGTATTGCCGCCTATTCTCCAAGTTCACAAATTCGCGCACGCTTTTGGACTTTTTTTGAAAAAGCAGAAATCAACGAATCTTTTTTTGAAGAAAAAATTGAAAAAGCTATTGCTTTGCGTGAAAGCAGAGGCTTTTCTATTACAGACCCTTTAAGTGCTTTTCGCTTGATTTATGCTGAAAATGATGGCATTCCTGGTTGTATTATTGATAAATACGGCGAATATTTTTCTGTAGAAATTTTAGCCGCTGGTCCAGAAAAACACAGAGAAATCATTTATAAAGTTCTTGCTGAAAAAACAAATTGTCGCGGCATTTATGAACGTTGCGATTCCGATGTCCGCAAAAAAGAAGGCATGGAAAAACGCGAAGGTGTTGTCTATGGCAATGTGCCTGAAACACCAGTACCAATGGAAGAAAACGGCATTCGCTTTTTAATTGATATCAGAAATGGTCATAAAACTGGTTACTATTTAGACCAACGCGATGCAAGAAAACGAATTGGCGAACTTTCTAATCAAAAGAAAGTTTTGAATTGCTTTTGTTACACAGGTGGTTTTGGTTTGTTTGCTTTAAAAGGAAACGCATCTCATGTTTATCAAGTAGATGTTTCCAAAAGTGCATTAAAAATTGCTAAAGAACTTCTTGTAGAAAATAAACTCCCTACTGCAAAAGCTACGCACACCGAAGCCGATGTTTTCCAGTATTTAAGAAAATGCCGTGATAAAGGCGAAACATTTGACCTTATTGTTTTAGACCCGCCAAAATTTGTAGAAGCTAAAGACCATTTACAAAAAGGGGCTCGCGGTTACAAAGACATTAATTTGCTCGCTATGAAATTGCTTTCTCCAAATGGGATGCTAGCTACCTTTAGTTGTTCTGGTTTAATGGACATGGCATTATTTCAAAAGATAATTGCCGACGCAGCAGCCGATGCCAAAAAAGAATTGCAGATTATTGAACGCTTTGGGCAACCGGCTGATCACCCAGTGTCTTTAGCATTCCCAGAAGGCCAATACTTAAAAGGTTTATTAGTCCAACTAAAAAACTAGATTAACTTTGGTTTTCCTGTCCAACCCAATTTTTCGCGTAAAGCATCCATAAAGCCGTGTTGCATACGGATAAATGTCGTAACCGCTTCGCTTTTAGAAAGTTCTATCGTTTCACCTGGTTGTAATGTATAACTAATACGACCATCAAAAACTAAACGCAAAGAAACTTCTACCGCAGAAGCAATAGTGCATTTTGCATTAGAAGGAATCACTAACGGTCGCACTGAAAGGCTACTCGGAGCAAGCGGAGTCAAAACAAAAACCGGAGCCATCGGGTGAACAATCGGGCCACCGGCAGCCAGATTATAAGCGGTTGAACCTGTAGGCGTTGAAATCAATAAAGAGTCTGCCCAATATTCTGTAAGGTGAGCCCCATTATAATCAACGTTCAAGTTCACCATACGTTCAGGGCCATCTGCTCTTACATGGACTTCATTTAAAACTGTTTCGCTAAATAAAAGCTTACCATTTTTGCCATAAATTTTGGCATTCATCATGATGCGTTCTCGCGTGGTAAAACGCCCCGCTTGTAAAGCATCTAAAATTTCAGGTAATTCTTCTACACGAGTTTCAGCCAAAAAGCCGACTTTCCCGGCATTCACACCAAGAATAGGCACAGAAGTCCCTAAAACCAAACGAGCCGAAGAAAGTACAGTGCCATCGCCACCGATTGCAATAATCAAATCCACAGAACGCATGGTTCGTTCTGACACAACACGAATTGGTTTTTGAACTAAAGTTCGCAAACTTTCCATTGCGTAAAAACGAACACTTTTATGAGTAAAAGCCCACTTAGCAATCACTTCTAATGCTGCTTGCAATTCAGAACTTTTTGCTTTAAAGCCAACAATGCCAATTTTTGAAAAACGCATCAGGCCTCCTTACCACATATTTGATCTATGATTTCTAAAGCATTAGGGAAAAGCTTTTCTGTAACTTCTATACCCATAATATCAAATGGACTTTTAGTCACAACTTTTAAAACATAAAGAGCAAGCCCCATTACTGGAAACCCTTCACAATCAAATTCTGCTCTATCTGGTTCTTCTTTACCACGGACCACCAAACCATCTTCATAAACACCAATTTCAGCACCCGTTTTTCGCAAATTCATAGCTAGAAGTTCTAACAAATGGCGCTTCCCAGCCACTTCTTCTGCTGGCAAATGAAAAATAGTTTCCTTTTCAGCAAAACACGCCGCCACCGCTAAAACAGGAATTTCTTCGATAGAAGCCGAAAGAGAATCCCCTGAAAAATGGCAACCCTGCAAGCGTTTTGTCAAAAGTGGTTTAACTGCTAAATCAGCAAAAGGTTCTCCAAAACGTTCGTGCTTTCCTAAAAAATCAAGTTCTGCTCCCATACGTTTTAAAATCGTAAATACCGACGCTCTACTAGAACTACTAACGACATTTGAAAAAACATCTTGTTTTCGCTCTGGAGCAGAAGAAAGCAAAGCCGCCAACGCATAAGCCGAAGCAAGAGTAACATCACCTGGAACAAAATATTCTCTTGGAGAAAGCGTATGGGTTTCATCTAAATACGTTTTCCAAGTTTTAATCATTTTAATGCCTTGAGCTTTAGCCAAACGGCGTTCAAACTCATCTTTAAATTCAGGCATCTGGACTTCATAACTTAGATTCACACCAAAATACTTAAGCATTGACGACCATTGGTCACGAATTGCCATGCGTTCATCAAATGCAAGTGTTTCTCCTAAAACCAACGCCGAGAGCAACGCAAAATTCCTTTGCAGGTAAGGATAACTCCCATTTTTAGAACAAATTAAATTTTGCGATTTAGGTTTAAAAGAAAACGAAATAGAATTTTCTGTTTCTTCTTTAACATTCACTTTAGCCACATGCAAAAGCAACTTTTTCTTTTCTAAAAGTTCTTCTGCACTTGAAGCAAGAATTGTATAATCCGTATCTAAATTTTTAGAAGCCAATGCAAGAATCAAGGTATTTGCATTTAAAGAAAAATCTTGAGGCAAAACAACAGGAACGCGATACCCCATACCAACACCTTCAAGAACAATCTGGTCAGCCACTTGCTTAAAACTCAAACCAAATTCTTGCAACGCTTCTGCGAATCGCAAAACTTCTTGAGACGGTTCGCATTCCTGAACAAGCGTGCGGCCATTCACCAAAAGAGAAAGAACAAAACATTGTTCTAACATTTCTCTATCAGGCAAAACATTCCACTTACGCATTCTTATTCCCTAATAACTGCATCTTGCCCTGCAAGACAAAGAATATCAACCGCTTGCAAAGCTTCGCGTTTCGTTTTAAAAGAAATCAACAACGTTCCAGAAACATTTTCTCTAACTTTCATCAATTCAATATCGCGCACATTCAAGCCAGCATCAGACAAAGGTTTCATAACAGCAAGAATTGCACCAGGACAATCTTCTAAAGCCACATTCACTTCATAAAAGCCATGAGCCGTCAAGCGACCTGGTGTAAACAAAGAAGCGCGCCCGGCGTTTCCGGCTTCAAAAATTTCATGCAAAGAAGCATCATCTTCCAAAGGCAATTTTTCAAGAGCCTCCTGAACAACCTGAATCCCTTTAGAAAAATCAGCCAAAGCATTCAAAACCGATTTACGGTTAGTCATAAAAATATCATGCCACATATTCCAACTAGAAGCAGCAATACGCGTCATATCCCTGAACCCGCGTCCCGCAAAATGTTGGTAATTATTTTTCAGCAAACGTTCTGGCAAATTCCCAGCAAGAGCCGTACTCACCATTTGTGGCATGTGACTAAGCCAAGCGATTGTATCATCATGCTCATTTGCATCAAACAAAACCTGTTCGCTACCTAAAAAAGAAATCAGCTCAGAAAGCAAAGCATAATCTTCTTTTTTCGTAGAAGTTTGCGGACAAAGAAACCAAAAAGCATTTTCAAAAAGTGACGGATCATTATATTCTAAAGTCCGCTTTTCTGACCCTGCCATCGGGTGACCACCCACAAACAAAAACGGTTTTGGAAGCAACGCACCTGCTTTACAAATTTCAGCTTTAGTGCTCCCGATATCTGAAACAATAACTGGCTTATCCACCGAAACATTTTTCAACATTTCAAGCATTTTCAAAATATGCAAAATAGGCGAACAAAGTAAAATCAAATCGGTATCTTTAGCCCACTCTTGCACATCATCATAAGCAAAAGTCTCATCGGCAAAGCCTAGTTCACGCGCACGAGAAAGCGTATTTGGAGAACTCACGACACGAATAGTCAAAGGCAAACGGGACGCTCTAATTGCAGCAGCCATAGAACTTGCAAGCAAACCAAAACCAACAAAAGTAACGTGCCCTGAAAGCATAACTATTCCTCTACTTTTCTTGTCTCTTGCATCAACGTAGCAAAAATCAGCTTCACAGAATCAGCCGAAAGCGGGCCTTTCGATTTTTTCGCCACACGTTCCAAAATTTCATTTTCTCGCGAAGCATCCAAAACAGGCAATCCCAATTGCTTTTTCAATTTCCCAATTTCTAACGCATAAGAAGCCCTTTCATTCAAAAGAGCAATAAGTGAATCTTCCAGAGAATCAATCTTTTTCCGCCAATCATTTATATCCATAAAGTAAAAATTAGCATTTCCAAAATAAAACAAAATCAAATGGGGGAAGAATCCCCCTCGTTCCAGCCCGTTTTCACGGTCTTACTCTACCCCCTCCCCTAGGGGCTATGCCCCTAACACCCCACAAGCGAGTGTCGCGGCAGATGAGCTTGCTCAATCTGACATGACCGAGCGCAGAGGGTTTCTTTCCCCCCCCGAGAAGCGAGTGCTGCGACAACCGCACTTGTGCGAATTGGCATTGCTTGCGTCTATTGTCGTTCAGGATAATACTTGCAAGCAGATAACTAAACTACATTTTCCATAACTTACAGTTTTTTTTTGCTTTGCAAAATCTTTTTATGGAGGGGACTAAAGCTCGGAGTTGCGAAGGCCGCACGGTCCCCTCCAAACCTCCCCTTCCTTGGCCGACGCTTTTGCGACTTAATTTTAAATGTGCTTTGATTTTGATGATATTGTTTTGCATTGTCACTCGCGAAAGAACTTGCCTGCGCTTCTTGTCACTCGCGAAGAAACGTAGTGACTGACGCAATCTCCTTACAAGCAACACTTGTTTTTGGATTACTTCGCTACACTCGTAATGACAAAAAACCAAGATAACCACACGGCACAAGTACCGTTCGCCACACTCCGTTCGCGATGACAAGTTGCTAGCAGATGGCCGCGAGGCTTAAAGCACTAGCCATGACAAGATTCGTTTGCAATCTAACATGAACGAACACTAATGTTTTTTCAAAATCAATTTTTGTCTGTGAAATAAAAAATTACTTACTGTTTTCTCTTTTCCCAGAGACAATTTTATCATAGATTTTAAAGATTTCACTATGAGAAAGAGTTCCGACAATTTCACCTTTAGAGTTTTTAACACACAATTCAGAAACACCTAAGCGAACAAAAATTTTAGATGCAGCATGCAAATCAAGAGAATCCAAAAGCAATGGAGCTTTCACAGTACAATCAGAAACTTGTAAATGCCTAACCATTCCAGGTGCCGCCATATAAGTATTTCTCAAAATAGACATATCCAAAAGCCCAAGATAATTTTCATTTTCATAGACTGGATAAATCGAAGAAGAATCTATAAAAGGCAAAACTCCCAATAATGGATCTTCGGCCCGCAACACATGAAATTTTCTATTTGTAATGACTTCTTTAACTTGAACAATCCGCAAAACATCTTGGTCTAAATCGCCACGATGTGCTGGAGAAACAAATTTATTCAAAACCTGACTTTTATAAATACTCCATGGTCTAGAAAAAGCAATATGCATAACTGCAGACATTAAAAGCCCTGGTAAAAGACTATAACTCCCTGTCATTTCACAAACCATAACAACACCAGCAATTGGTGCTTTAGCAGCACCAGCAAAAAATGAGCCCATTCCCACAAGAATCATAGCTTCTGGCACGCGCAAAAGCCCTGGAAAAACCATTTCTATAGCACCAGCAAAAGCGGCTCCCAGAACGCCACCAATAAAAAGAGATGGTCCAAAAACACCACCTGAGCCACCACTTCCAACAGTAAAAGCCGTTGCAAAAATCTTTGCAAGAGCTATACTTAAAAGCAAAAGAATCCCAAAAATTGTTGTCGGAAGCATTTCTGAAAAAAGTTTACCAACAAAATCAAAACCGCCGCCTGCAACTTCTGGGTAAACAAGCAAAATCAAACCAACAAACAAACCGCCAATCGCTGGTTTTAAGGCATTTGAAACTTTAGACTTAGCAAAACGCTTTTCTGTTTTCTCATAAATTTTAACATAAAGAAATGAAAATGGTGCACAAAGAACACCTAAAAGTGCACAAGCTAACAACTCATAAAAATTGGTAAAAGGAAACACAGACCCCACTGCAAAAACAGGTGCTGAACCAACAAACGCAATATAAACCGTAAATGCAGTCACCGAAGCCACAATAGAAGTCACAAAAGCATTGGATTCAAAGTCTTCTCTATAAAGAACTTCCACAGAAGTAAGAGCACCGGCAAGTGGCGCTTTAAATATGGCACCAAGGCCAGCTGCAGTACCTGCAAGCGTAAAAATGCCATGCAAACTTCTTGGCATTCTAAAAAGCCGGCATATACCAGAAGCCACAGAAGAACCGATTTGAGAAACAGGACCTTCGTACCCAGCGCTTCCACCGCTTGACAATGTAATAACGCTTGTTAAAAATTTTACAGGAGCCACTCGCCTTCTGATTTTTCCACCTTTATAGTGAAATGCCCGAATCATATTATCCGTTCCCTGGCCTGAAGCTTCTGGAGTTTTTGTGATTTTAAAAAGAATTAAACCAACTAACAAACCGCCAACAGCAGGAATCGGAGCAAAAGACCACCATGGTAAAGCATTCTCACCAACCCAAGGAGAAAAAACAAACGCTGTCGCCCATTCTAAAGATTTATGAAACGCAATAGCAACAAGACCTGTTGCAAAACCAATAATTGCAGCTAAAAATATTTTTGGCAAATACCCATTGATAATCAAAAGGCGAGCAAAACGCTTTTGTAAATGAGTAAAAGTCACCTTACTCCACCTTGTTGCATTAAACGACGCCAACTACCTGATTTCCAACGATAAATAAGAGCAATAGGAAAAGCAAAAAATGCAATAACTACTGTTACCCAACTAGCAACAGGCCCTAAAGCAAACACATAACCACAAAGCCAAAGCGCAAGGACTGTGAGCCAATTTAAAATAACCATGACACACATAACCCAGAATGTATCACCAGCTCCACGAAGTGCTCCGGCAAAAACAACTAACCACACTTCTACAACCACATAACAAAAGGCAATACGCAACATAGTAATAGCAAGTGGTCGTGTTTCTGCAAACAAACCGGCACTATCGTTTTCTGGGCGGAATATATCTGTTAAAAATCCAGGGAACCCAACAAATAAAACAGCAACAACAACCGAATAAACAAAACCAATCACAATCGCTGAACGCACAGAACGCCTAACAGCAGCAGGGTCTTTTGCACCAACATAACGCCCAACAAGGCTCATAGAAGCCACTTCAAGCCCAAGCAAAGGAACATAAGCCACCATATCCCAATTAAACATCACCGTTGCTGCAGTCGCTACAGAAGGTCCCATTCCATGAAACAAAAGAATCAAAGACTGAAACGCAAACATCGAAAGAAACATTTCTACACCAGAAGCACTTCCCTTTCGTAAAAGTTCCACAAAAAGTCCTTTATGAAAGGCAAAAGAAAAACCAAAAAATGAGTGCTTAACTTCTCTACAATATTGAATAAAAAGAATCAGAATGGTTGCAAAATTTCCAATAATTGTTCCATAAGCCGCACCAAGAATCCCGCATGCAGGAAACGGGCCAATTCCAAAAATCAATAAATAATTCATAGTGACATTAACTATAAGCCCTATAAAAGCTGCCACCATCACTATTTTTGTTTTTCCTATTCCAGAAAAAAATGAAACAAAAACTTGCCTGAAAAGAATTAAAACAGCTCCATACAAAAGCGTATTAAAATAAACTGTTTGCGCTTCAAGTTGCACAGAAGAAACTTCTGACAAAGAAAACAGCCAATACACAAATGGTTTTACAAGCAAGACAAGAGGTGTACAAATTAAAGCAAGAATCGCTGCTTGCGTACAAGATTTTGAACAATTATGAAACTGCTTAGCTCCAAAATTTTGAGCGACTTGTGCTGTAGAATAGGCAATAAGCCCATTAAAAAAAGTCATAACCATCACTTGAGCAGAACCACCTGCAAGAGCCGCATTCATAAGTTCCGGGCTAAGTTTAGCCAAAAACAAACGGTCAGCAAATGTCATTAAAGTATCAAATGACATAGAAAGTAACATAGGCAAAGCCACAATCATCACATCGCGAATATTGCCTCTATGCGGTTTTTCTAGAATTTGCTTAAGAAATGTTTTTCTCTTATAATAAAGCATGCAGAGCCAAAGATAGCAAAAAGCCTTATTTTTTCTATTTCAATTTAGTCTATTTCCACAAATGACCTACATCTTATATTCTTTTAATTATATTTGCACACATTATGTTTTCTCAATTAACTGACTCTTTAGAATCTACTCTTAAAAACCTGCGCGGGCAGGGAAAACTCACCGAAGAAAACGTCGCAGAATCTCTTCGCGAGGTCAGGCGTGCTTTTCTTGAAGCAGACGTAAACTTCAATGTCACTCGTGATTTTGTAAAGTCCGTTAAAGAGAAAGCTCTCGGTAGCGATGTTTTACTTTCTGTTACGCCAGGTCAGCAGATTGTCAAAATCATTCACGACGAACTCGTGAACACTATGGGTGGGGAAACAAAAGAAGTTTCTCTTACAGGGCAAGCTCCAATAGGCATTATGATGGTTGGTCTCCAAGGTTCTGGTAAAACCACATTTGCCGGTAAAATTGCCCTTTATATGCGCAGTAAAAAGAAACGCAAACCGCTTCTCGTTGCAGCAGACGTTTACCGCCCGGCCGCTATCAAGCAATTACAAGTTTTAGGTAAATCTATTGGCATTCCTGTTTACGAAGAAGGTCAAGGGAACCCAGTAGAAATCATTAAACATGGTTATGAATACGCCAAAGAAAACGGTTACGATTTAGTTATTTACGACACAGCGGGCCGCCTTCAAATTGACGAAGAACTCATGGTAGAACTTGAACAAGCAAGTGCAGCCGTTAAACCAAATGAAATATTCTTTGTCGCAGACGCCATGATTGGTCAAGAAGCGGTAAATGTTGCTGAAACATTCTTCAACCGCTTAAACTTTACAGGTGTATGTCTTTCTAAAATGGATGGTGACACTCGCGGTGGTGCCGCTCTTTCCATCAAGAAAATGACAGGCGTTCCTATTTGCTTTGTCGGCCTTGGTGAAAAACTTTCTGACATAGACGTGTTCCACCCAGATCGTATGGCAAGCCGCATTCTTGGCATGGGTGACGTGGTCACACTCGTTGAAAAAGCCCAAGCTGTTATCGACGAAAAAGATGCCAAAGATTTAAAGAAAAAAATATTCAACAACACATTTGATTTAAACGATTTCTTAAACCAATTGCGGACCGTCAAAAAAATCGGGCGATTTAAAGACATTCTCAGTTTGATTCCTGGCTTGAACAAATTACCGCTTGACCAGATTGATGATAAAGAACTCGTTTATGTTGAAGCAGTTTTAAGTTCAATGACTCCAAGAGAACGCAAAAAACCATCCATTATCGATGGCAGTCGCAAAAAGCGTATTGCAAATGGTTCTGGCACAAGCGTTCAGCGCGTCAATCAAATTCTCGCTCAATTTGAAAACATGAAAGAAATGTTCAAAAAATTGGGGGCTTTTGCTAAAAAACAAAACGGCGGAACCCAAATCGGTTCAAATTACACGCCCCCAAAAAAGAAAAAGAAAAAACACTAAAAAAGAGACCTCATAGGTCTCTTTTTTTACTCCATAATTTTCTTAAGCACTTTACAAGGGTTTCCGACAGCAACAACCCCAGAAGGAATATCCCTGACCACAACACTCCCGGCACCAATTACGCTACCTTCACCAATAGTAACTCCTGCACAAATAGTGACATTTCCAGCAATCCAACAATTATCACCGATAGAAATTGGCTTTGCGTATTCAAGGTTTGCAAGAGAACCATCAGATTTTGTGAACATATTGCGTTCTTGCCACCGAAGCGGGTGTAATGGCGTGTAAATAGCAACATTTGGCCCAAAGAACACATTTTTCCCAATGTTTACAGGGGCACAATCAAGAACAGTAAAATTGAAATTAGCGTAAGTATTTTCACCAATCTGTGTATTCATTCCATAATCAAAAAAAACAGGGCCTTGTAAATAAACACCTTTAGCGATATTTTCGCCAAATAATTTTTTCAATATCAAATTTCGCTCTTCGTCAGTTTCATCTAGATTATTATACTGACGACAAAGAGAATGAGCCATTTGACGCTGTGAAACAAGTAAAGCATCAGAAGGGTCATAAAGTTCGCCTGCAAGCATTTTTTCTTTTTCTGTCATGCTAGGAATATACATTTTTTACTCAATACAAACGTTCCCCACTAGCGTGGGTCGGGCTATATTTTATGGGTTGCCCGGTTCACCTCGCTCCCGCCCAACCTCATAAAACGGAGCCTTGCTCCAATAAACAGCAACACAAGATTGCCGCAAGTCTCCGCCCCAAGGGGTCACTATCCCTAACGCGAATGCTACAATTTTCAAAATTCAAATAAAAAATCAGGAAAATCTTTGGAATTTCTCATTCTTAGTATTTCTGTGATAATACTTGTTTTTACTCCATCAGCATCTACATCAATTTTCATTCTGCTAAGGTTATTTTCTGCATCATACTCAAATGTCGTTAATACATATTTATCATCTTCTTCCAATTCATATTTTTCTATTCGTTTCTTTTTAGAATTATAGTAAAGAGATCCCTTACGGCCTTTAATAGAGTAAAGATTTTCACTGACATATTTCGGATTTTCCCATTCGCCCGCATCAAGTGGGTTAAACTGAACATAGCTCATTGCTTCAAGGGCTTCGCCATTATAGGGAACAACCTGAGACTTATTTGTCTTGAGATCAATCACTTTCATTTTAGAACCATTTACAATACTTCGCTGGTTCACAAAAGCGGCATTAATCTCAGTATAAATTTTAGAAGTCCCTTTTTGTACAATGTAAATAGAGATACTTTGAGTGGACCCCATTGCATTTATGGTTGTACGAATGTCCATTTCAATGGAATCCTTCGCAAAGGAACTTTTTTCAGGTCGTTTCTTACTTGATCAAGGGTAAGCGCAAACGACGAAATTGCAAGAACAAGTGTAATTATGGCTGTTTTATA
>JAEIGA010015290.1_pt1 | contig 11690 bp, 16 predicted proteins | sample 9270691 | NCBI WGS metagenome assembly JAEIGA01 (sample SAMN17057246, study PRJNA624740) | gut metagenome | biome: biome; isolation source: fecal sample | host: Bos grunniens | place: China: Xizang | collected 2019
CAGTGCGCAGGGGTGTATATAAAAGCCAAGGGGTAGGGTGTTGTCCTGAAACGCGCCAGCGTTTTGGGACAACACCCTAGGGTTTGGTGTTGAGCGCCACCGCGCGAAACACCAAACCCGACCCCTTTGGCTTTTGTATGCACCCCGTAGCCCATATTATCAGTCTATAGCATATATCATTACGCAAGCCGGAGGCGGGGGGCCCGAGCGCCGGCGCGCGACCGAAAGGGCGCACGGGGCGGCCTCGGGGCAAGCGCGAGGGCCCCCCAAACCAACACCCTACGAACAACCCGGAGGCGCACCGGCCCAACTTGCCAACAAAGAAAAAACCGGAAACAACGTAAAACTTTACAGAGCCACAAACCTTGCCAACGATAATACTTTTTTAAGAAACCGGATGGAGAGCCAACGGGCATTCGCGAGCGTAGCGAGCGCAAACGCAAGCCGGAGGCACACTCGCGAGCGTAGCGAGCGCATGAATGGAGTCGGTTTATATAGTTAGCTGATGATTGTTGACTACCGTAGTTTGTTTATGTTGTTAGTAGGCTTGTTTTGTTATCCTGAATTCCTCGCACGCACGTAGGCACGCGCAGGGGCGAGAGAAAATATGCGTTTATCCCAGTGTTGACGGGACATAGGTCCCTATCCGAATTGGAAATTCGTCGGCGGTACTACTGTACCGCCTTTTGCAGATGAGATTACACCCTCAGTTTTCATGTTTGGGTAAAGTCCTGTCGCTGATGTTTAGAACCCTCTTCACAAACTCTACGGCAGCATCATATGAGAATTCCGGGTGGTCCATTCTGAGGTTAACCAAACAACGCAGCATATTGATTTCTTGATGTGAGTAAGAGTTGTTTGCGTTACCCCTCATGACGGTATCTTTGAGCGCATCTATAAGCACTTTGTGAGCATTGTATTGGTCATCACCCTGCAAATAAGGTTTGAATGACTCTAGCAGCTGTAGTAATTTGTTCCATTTGAAGAAGAGTTTGTTCCCGTTGCCCAAAGCCGTATTATTTCTGCCGACCTTGTAAACCGTTTCCACCTCCTGCCAATCAAATAGGATTTTGTCTTTGCACCTGTCTTTTCGCTGCCCCTCCTCGTATTTCTTAAAGCGGAAATAATGCTGGGCAAGGGATGCGAACATAACAAGAATGCGCTCACGGGTAGAGTAGGTGTCGAGAGTATTATGTAGTGATTGATATTTATGCTGCTTGCCATCAAGTTCTATCGGCACCCAATTACGCACCGCAGACGTAATAGAGAACTCTACACGCCATATTCGTTGTTGTTCGCCATTGAGTGTGCAGCGGTCCAAATCGTCAATCATGCCACATTTCAACCATGCCTCCCGTATATATGGTTTGTTATAAGTGCCTAATTTCGCATTGTAGAGCTCCATAGTCTTATCGTACATCTTGGTGCTCACAGGACTTGTTTTTGAGCCCCAAGATAGTGAGTTCCACTCCTGTCCTGACCAAGTGTCCTCGCCATGACTATGAATGCGCCCCTGATTGATTTTTGCATACCTGTGACGGAAATATCTACGAACAAAATCTTGTGGGTTATCTCCCTTATCAAAAGTCGAGAAATCCATGCATATATCAATACGCGAAATACGGTAGTCATAGTAGCCATGTTTCTCTAGAAAATCATGTAAGAGGTCAGCAGCATTGTCAAAGTAGCAAGTTCTATTACACAGGCGAATATGGCACTCATTAGCAGCGTGTATACCATTAAGCCCCTGTGATGATGGATTTCTTCGTATCTCTAGTATGCCGTTTTCAAAATTGTCATAGATGGTAAACATTTCACGGTACACCCTCGTACCATATTCACGAGAATGCACATTGTAACCCTGCCGAAAGTAATAATCAGCATTGAGTGTTTGTGTGATTGGCTCGTATGCATGCACCTCTAGCCAGTCTATATTTACGCACCTAACCTTTTTGCTCATTGTATAATCTCAGTATGAACGACCTTTCCCTGTGTACGTTGAGTCAATGAATAATCATAAAAGTCTGCGCACAATGATATCACACCACCATTGAAATGACGCATCTTCACATAATGCATTTCGTGAGTATATGCCGTATGAATGTCATAATACCCATCAGTAGTTAATGAATGGTGGCGCTCATTAAACGCCACCATCAATCTTGAATATCTACCTTTATCCATCATTCTGCTTTTTGTTTGGGAATAGAGACTTCGCCTAAACAATCAACCATAAATGAGTTACCTTTGTTGTCAGTCAGCTCTAATTCCTTACCCGGGTCAATCTTACCTGCAAGCTCATCGATACGATATCTCTTCGATACGTCATAAACCGTACCATCAGCAGCGTTAACAAGAGATTTGGGCACTGCATCCACTGAACCACCAAGCAGCTGAATAGTATCTGCATGAACACTAATTCCTGCCTTCATACACCTGTCTACCTTTGAACTATACACTCTCAACGATATATTACCCTCGATAAATACCGAACAACCCTTTTTGAGATAGGGTAATAATTTGTCAATATTGGATGCAGTAACGTCGACCCAAATAAGCTCTCTCCGTTGTTCACCCGAGTTTGATGTAAAATTGAACGAATGTGCAACCCTGAATGAAACAAATTGTTTCCCGTTGCTAGACTTAACCTCTGCATCTGCTCCGAGGTTACCGATTACTTGTGCTTTAAGCATAGTTGTAAAAATTTAATAGTGAAACATTAATTGAAACGTGTTCAAGCGAGGACTTAGGTTTACTACGTTCTCCGCTCTAGGCACATTGTATTACTAAATAAGACAAAGTTAGGTGAGGTTTGCTTGCGAAAATCGATGTATGAGTCATTGAATGATGGGTTAAACGGCAGGCTGCCGTGCTTGCGCAGGTGAGAAACCAAGGTTTCCACCTTTGCAACCATGCACGGCAGATCATAAACGTTTATACCCAATGACTCTGCGATACGCAAGCGGAACTCCGCGTCCTCGTTGCTGCGTTTAGCCAGATAGTAGTGATGGCTAGTGCAGTAACCCCCGAGGTAGAAGAATGCTTTTTGTGCAGCTGGAGATGAACCGACCAAAACATGGTAAAAATGCGAGTGCAATGATATCTCATTGTCTTCGCAAATCATAGTGTACATTGTAGTCATATTAATTATTCATTATTTGCAAGGTTTCAGTATCAATAATATCTGAAAATTCGATATCACAAAACAAGGAGCATGATGGTTGGATAGGTTTTAGGCCCAATCCTCTTTTAGGGTCCAATTCGTCAAGGAATAAAGGGCCATTATCATCGGTTAAACAGCTACCTTTACAAAACCTCTCCATGAGTGCCATTTGTTGGAAATGCTCCGGAAAGTCATTTCGAATGTGATTCCAATAGCTGATACCACCTTTAACACACCCTATGCAATTGTTGTTAGAATATCCAAGTTTATACATAGTAGGCAACTCAATATTGGCTTTTAAAAGCAACCCCATACATTCCTCTTTAGTAATTTTTTTTTCTATCAAAGGAAAGTAAGGTTTTGCACTTGGATTTTGTTGTCTAAAACGTACGGCTCTATTGACCTCTTTCAAACTGAAATCAAACCCAAAAATTTGCCTATCAAAATTAGGGTTTTCTTTTTCAAAAACCTTTCGTACATTTTTTTTGAGGTGTAAAGTGCAAGGAGCACCATAAGGACTATTCACATAATGATATTTGCGGAAAACATCATAAATATTATCATAATGAGGAGATTTGATAGTCTCTATCGGCTGACCGAACCAGTTTGAACAATCTTTGATAAATCTCCTATTATCATTATGGCATGTCCCAGTGTCAATATAAACTATACGAACATTATCAAACATAGATAATGCAATTTTAGTAGCAACTGCACTTGTGACACCGCATGAAAACCAAGAAAGAGTATAACTTGCCATATCAACCCCAAATCATAATTAAAACGAACAGTACAACAAGTTCAATGGCCACTGCAGCAATTGCTACGATTTCATTAAATAAAGTCTTCATAATTTCAAAATATCAAGTGGTAAAGGAAATAAGCGACGTAGTAGTAAACAACCCATCGCATTATCGGTGTAAGGTTTTGGTAGCGCATGATATCAATTTATATCGATCTGTGACTGCCCGGATATCATTTTCCAGATATCGTGCTCGTTCTTACCTGCGAGTAATTTGATGAGCAGCTGATTAATAACGTAGTTTCTGGAGTAGTACTTTCTCGGCTCGCAGAATGTATCAATCTTTGCCAGAACGTCCTCGTCAAGACGTAGTGACGTGAGTTTTGTTTTAATTCCCATAGTTGATAAAATTTCGTTAAACATAATAAATATCTAATATAAACGTTGGTTAAAATAAAGAGCTCATCAGCAGGGTTATACTCGAATGATGATTATGAAGAGTAAAAAATAAAAGCGGCATGTGAGGTTTCCCACGTGCCGCTTACCTTTTGTGCCTTTTAAGCGTTTGCCTACGTTCACGGGTCGTACCTCTACGTTGCCCGTTATCCTCAGCGAGAGCAAAGGTATAAAGAATTTGTAATACAACCAAATGATTAACACACCTTAACTAAACTTTTAACATTGTGTGCCTGCACACAACAAAAACATTGCACAAAAGGTGTATATTTGTGTACTCGAGGATGTAATACAAACTAATTCCGGAAAACTATGAAAAGGATTTTATTTATCATAATCGCGTGCGCTGCAGCCCACATGATCAGCAGCGCACAAAGACCTCTTGATTATGATACAATCATCGACAGGGGCATATTCAAATCGTATTTTAATACGCAGTATGGAACACCTAGCTTTGTACGCTACAAACTTTGGAAGGGAGGGGGCAAAGTAAAGCGCACGGGCCTGCAGTTCAGGCAGACCGTACCTGGGCCATTGTTCCACTATAGCCGTTCCGGCTACGACAAAGGACATATGGCACCGGCAGCAGACTTTGCACACACCCGTAAGGAAATGGCGGTCACGTTTGACTACATCAACGCCTTGCCGCAGACACCATCCCTGAATAGGGGCGAGTGGAAACGAGACGAGACGATAGTAAGGCGGTGGAGCCAAACGGACTCCCTGCTGATAGAGTGTGGCGGCTTGGAGTTCGACTCCGTAGATCACCAAGTGCCGACACTCTGCTACAAGATAGTGATATCGTTGAGCAGAGGTGATACGCTGCTCAACAAGAGATATTTGAACAAATAAAACGCGGCTACCCAATTGAGTAACCGCGAAAACCTTTTTTTAACCAACTTGATATTTAAAGGAGGTCAGTCGCATGGTAACCTCCGACGCCTGCTGCGAATGCCAACAGGATTTCACCAATTAGGCGTAGAATTGCTTTTAGTTTCATAGAGAGTAGTGAGATTAAAATTACTAGGCTAATTCGTAGCCCTTTTTGATTTTCTCCATAGGGACACTGCATCCGCACTCTACCTCAATCATAGCTGAAACGATAGAACACATAACCTCTTTATCCTCAAAACGGACAGGGAGGTCGGGATTTAATTGTGTACGTTTCGCTACGGCTGAAATATACGCCTTTGTGTTATTCTCCGATGATGGGGCCCATCGTGACACAATCTCGGCAATGGTATCTATTCCGTACCTGCGGATATACCGACGGAGTATAACGAACCCAGCCCGAATGCCGTACTCCATAGAAATGAATTGTTCAAAGGATTTGTCAGTAGGTTTCTTGACCTCTCCCAACCACACATTGCCGATACGGATATTCAAGGGGTTGTTGTTACGAATTCCTCGGGGTAATTGTTTTGTTGCCATTGATAGTATGGAATAACTTTTGTACGTAATAATCTAGTCCAAAGATAGAGCCTGCAAGTAAGAATGCCTGTGCAATATACATGAGAGTTCCGGTAGCGATATCATCAATGTCGAATACCTGATAAGTAGCAAGTGCAATGCTGCTTACAATAAGCAACACTGCACAAGCGTACTGAATATGAGACATTAACGACATACTAGCCCTCGTTTACCTCGTTCATGCAGTAGTAGTCATAAACACTTGCCACTAAGAAGTTCTCGTCCATATCGTCACGCTCAAGAATACATAACCAGTACTTATAGTTAGTATTTAAATTACCTGAGCCGGAGAAAGAACCATTAGTAATAGGCCACTGTCCTGTATAGTAAACCGGAATAGAGCCGATAGTAGGTGCAGTTTCGCTACGAACAAGTTGAACCCACTTTCCATTGAAAGCAGCCCTAACATTACCTGCTACCGACACCGAACTACCTACACTCTCATTGTTGGAATTCCACGGATTTCCATCGAGAGTGACATTACTAAAGTCGGATGCAGGAGCTTCTACAAGTGACACCGTGCCACCGTAGTTTGTCTGCGCAACGAATGTGCCTACGCTGCTGCCAGTACCGATGGCGAACTTAACCGTAGTGCCTGCAGCAGCAGAGTCAGTAACGGTTAGTGAGTTGCCACTGATGGCGTGAACTGACTGCACTACATTGTTACCATCGAGGAACGCAAGGTATTTGCCGATAGCGTTCTGCGTGCCGAACACGTACGTATTAGGTGACTGCACGGTAACATTAGTTGTGCCTGATGCAGCAACATTGGTGCCGTTAACCGTCACGCCAGTGAATGTAGCAGGCACCTCTGCGATAACTGCAGAACCACCATAAGCGACATCCTCAACGAATGTGTTGTTAATTACGCGGCCAACTTGGAACGTGATAACATCACTGATTGCGAGGTTTGCGATAGACTCATCAGCGCTAAACGGAGGTACGGTATCTTGGAAAAGAACCGGCTCTCTTGCCACACCATTGACACTAATACGCATGTACTTGTTTGCGACACCTGTTCCCTGCACTACGAACGTAGTACTAGCAGCCTGTGCAATCTGCGTGTTGCCACTTGCGCCTATGGCAGCGCCATTGGCGGTAACTGACGTGATAACGGTTGACTGCTGAGCAATCACTGCAGTGCCCCCATATGTGAACTGAGGGATGAACTGCACACCCTGCATGATACCAATCTGGAAACGGATATTTTCGCCTCCCGACATACCTGAGAAACCGACGTTTGCCTTACCGCTTGCGTTAAACGCTGACGGAGTTAAGCGTGTACCGTCAATGAGGATAGCAAGATATTTGCCCTCTACGTCATTGGCTTGAACCTCTACGTTTCCGAAAGATTGGTAAGGTACGTTAGTAGTTCCAGATGCAGCAATGCTTGTAGTACCAACCTTGCAAGAGGTCACCTCGATAGTAGTTTCACCAACGAGGAAAATACCCTGTGTCTTGGATATCAGGTAGTCCTTATCACTTACCTTACGGTCGGATATCAGGCTAGCCACCTGTGTGCCTGTCTCCACTGCATAATCACCGAACCTTGCAGCAGCCTTGGTGTTCTTATCAAATATGCCATATGCATATACCACTACGTCCTGAGCAATATACCCGAAAGAGTATGCGAACTTGCCATCATCACCTGCAGTTTCGACAACGGCAGAGTCTGCAAGTTGGAGTTCTCCAGAGCGGTTTCGGTAGAACACAACGTAAACAACACGGCTGACGATCTGGTTTGCCTTATCGGCTAACTCTACGTCAATAGACGTGTTGTCAACGCGAACTGCATTCACGTACGGTATATTGATACCACCTCGTGTAAGACTGATAGCAGAGAGGTCAACGGTTGCCACACCATTGAGAGCCTCCGTCACATGGTAGTTATCACTGACGAAGAGGTTTCTCGAGGTAACATTACCCTTGCGAGGTATGGCAATAACGTCACCCATCACGGCTGACAGCTGCGATATCAATTTCAAACGTGCCCGATTGTTAACCTGCACCTGTGTTGACGGATTGGTAACTACGGGCTGATACTGACGGACAACCTGTTCGCCAGCATGTACTGAAAAAACGGAAGAGCCCAGTTTACCTGAGCCCGTTCCTGTGAGTCCTGTAAGTTTCATAAGTCCGCAAGAATTAAGTTAGACATATGGAACTGAAACACCCGTTAAGCCTGTGCAGCCAACTGAATGCCTACAGTCTTGGTGAAACCAAAGTCGCTTGCACTCATGCTGCGTGATGCAATGAGGCTAGCCACCTGTGTGCCTGTAGATACGGCATAGTTGCCGAACATAGTAGATGCGTTAGCGCTGAGGTCCTTGATACCGTAAGCGTAAACAACCACCTCTTTAGCAGAGTATGCAAGAGTGCCTGGGAATGTTCCGTCAGCACCTGCAGTCTCAACCACTGCAGAGTCGAGATAGCGAACGCTACCGTCCTCAGTCTTTTCCATAGCAACGTAAACGACACGTGCACATACATTTGAGGCGCTACCCTCGAGAGCAACGTTCAGTGCAGTTGTACCGTCGCGTGAAACGGTCACTGCAGGAATACCTGTAGAGCCTGCAGTCAGCTGCATAGCAGGGAGGTTGATGGTTGCAGTCTCGCTCTCAAAAGATACATTAGCAATGTTCTTTGAGATAAAGAGGTTACGTGCGCTCTTCATGCCATCCTTACGGAAAGCGAGAACAGGAGCGTATGCAGCTGCCAGCTGAGACATGAGCTTAAGCTTTGAGCGCTGCTCTACCTGTCCTTCAGTTGAAGGATTAGCCACAACGGGCTGATACTGACGTACGATTTGCTCGCCTGAATTGACTGCGAAAACTGATGAACCGAGTTTACCAGTTCCCTTACCTGTGATACCAGAAAGTTTCATAATTCGTGAAAATAATAAAGAAATAGTATGCGTGCGCACTTGCCCGCGCACATGGGCGAAGAAAGGTTAGTCCTATCATCGTAGGCAAAGGTACAAATTTTACCGAGTCGGACAAAGGTCGGAGGTACGTCGGAGACCTGTCGGGGGATTGTCGGAGTGTTAACGGAGATACCATGTTTTTAACATTTCGTTAACACTTGCGTGAAAGGTTTATTAACACAAATGTTAAATAATGCCGCCGTAAGGCGGCTCGATTTTTTAACATTTTTTATGCGTCAAGTGGTACACGATAGATATCTAGGACGGGAAAACCCCATGTCTGTAATACACTAAACTGCAGCCACATATGTATTAACATTGTTTCACATTTAGTTAATAAGTATTAACATAATATATTTGGTTATGTCAATACTTTTGTGTACCTTTGTATCAAGAAAAGAAAGATATACTAATTGTTAAACCTTTAAACTTTTAAGCATTATGAAAAAATTAGAATTCACACAGGATGAGTTGTTAGCGTTATCTTCATTCATTCAGGACATAGCCACACAAGGAGAAGAGGACACAACCGGAGGCATGTACTCAGGGAACACATACATAACACCCTACACATGCCGCAATTGTGCCAATGCACTAAAGAAGATAAATGAGTATATGTTTTTAAACCCAACAATATACAAAAAGGCATACAGAATACTAAAGAAGAATAGCATAAACAAATAATGGAGGACACGACAATGATTAGCAAGTTCATAACATACATACAGGATATTAAAGGTTATAGCCCCAACACGGCTATAGCCTACCGTAAGGACTTAAAGCAGTTCGTTCAGTTCATAAAGCAGAACTACGAGGGCGCCCGTTGGTCAACCATCACACGCGACATGATAGACCACTATATCATGACATTGGTAGCATACGGAGAACTAGCCACCACCACGAACCGCAAACTTGCAGCCATCAGCAGCCTGTACGGCTATTTCATCAGGCAGGGACTGACTACCGAAAACCCCTGCCGCTACGAAAGCAGGCGAAAGATAGCGGAGCAAGTGCCCAACACAATAGCACCTGAGCATCTGCGCGCTGCATACGACCATGCCGCAGGGTCAGTCCGCGTAATGCTTGGACTCTTGATAACTACGGGGATGCGTATCGGGGAACTCCTGTCGCTGACATGGGCAGACGTTGACGTAAACGGGCAGACCGTCACACTACATGGCAAAGGCGCAAAAGAGCGCAAGGTATCAATACCTGCAGAGCAGCTGAAAGAGATTGCAGCCGTCATTGACAGACAGACCCCATCTGAACACATCTTCCATACCTCGCAGTTTGAAACGCGCTGCATGATATATCAGGCACTCTTGCCTTACTGCGCGGCAAAGCAATTAAGTCCGCACGCCATACGTCATACATTCGCCACGGAATTGGCAAAGAGCGGAGCAAATGCGACCACGATACAAAAGCAGTTAGGACACGCCAAGTTAGAGACCACACAAAAGTACATAGACATCGCACAAGTAACGACAAACGGCACATGCCGAATAATAAAACTACACTAATATGAACGAAGAAAAAGAAACACGGGAGCGCGTACGCAAGGCGTACGCCCCCAAGGGAGAACGCAGCCAGAAGATGGTAACATTCAGGGCTGACCTGGATAACATTGAATGGCTTGAACGGCAGCCCAACAAAGGGCGCTACATCAATAACCTGATAGCAGCCGACAGGGAACGACAGGGGAGCACATAGCGGCTCCCCTTTTTCGCGCCCTGCGGACGGAGATACCCACCTATAAAAGAAAAACCACCATCACGGACGCGCGAAGATATGACCGACATTGTCGCGCGGACGTGATAGCGAATAGCACCACTGGCCACAGACAAAATCACTCAGTCAAATACATATCCCGATTGCATAGTCAGCAGATGCGAGGAGGGAACGGAGGCGCGGCACGGGGGCATTTAAAGCGGAGCGAGCGCAGCGAGCCCAAGATGCCCCCGAGGCGCGCCACCGAACCGACAATATGACCGCAGCAGAGCCAACCAAAGCCGAAAGGGAGGGAGACCCCCACGAGGGCGCATTTAAAGCGGAGCGACCAACGGGAGCCCAAGAGGCGCCCGACGGGGGACACCCGACCGCCAGGCTGACACCCACCACACCACACAAGACATGACACCACACACACCAAGGAAGAGAACACATAAGCACGGAGGGGGGCACGGGGGGCGGGGCGACGAGCCGACGCGACGGGAGCAGGAGCGGCGGCGAAGGGGCGCAGAGCGGGGCGCCCCCCGAAAAAGACAGCGGACCCAAAGGGTACGCTACCGCTCTGCCCGCAAGGGCGCGCTTACGGCCCGAGCGCTATAATCAGCATTATCGACTACCGATAATGGCAACGATTATAGAAAAGCGAGGGCCGTTACGCAGCGCGCAGGGGCGAGGGAGTGGTAAGAACGCCCTCACGACCGAGCCCCGTAGCCACACCCAGCGCAGGCGAGCAGTTGCCATTACGAAAGGGCGGGGCAGCGCGAGCCGTAGCAGACCAAACCGGAGGCACACTCGCGAGCGTAGCGAGCGCATAGAGCCAACGAGCACCCAACGAGCACCCAACGAGCACCCAACGAGCATTCGCGAGCGAGCGTAGCGAGCGAGCGACGGAGCGCGCAGGGGCGCAGTTAAGACAAGCGGTGCGGTGCGTGTGGGTTCCCCGAGCGCGGAGGTGGTGTGGCGGTCGGAGAGAAGGGGTAGAGCGGTCGGAGCGGAGGTTTGGACGTGGACGGCCAAGGTACGACCGCAGGCCGTCCACGGACAAACCGCAGCGGAGACCGCGACACCCCGAAACGGAGACCGACACACCACCGGAGCAAGACGAGGGGCCCCACGCACCGCACCGCGCAGGCAAGCGCGCCCCGTAGCCAATAAACCGGAGGGCACACTCGCGAGCGTAGCGAGCGCATAGAGACAACGAGCACCCA
>JAEIGA010015291.1_pt1 | contig 11690 bp, 14 predicted proteins | sample 9270691 | NCBI WGS metagenome assembly JAEIGA01 (sample SAMN17057246, study PRJNA624740) | gut metagenome | biome: biome; isolation source: fecal sample | host: Bos grunniens | place: China: Xizang | collected 2019
ACTACCATCTCTTGAGGCTGTCCAAATACCTGTGGTACTGGATATTTTGGAGTTGGCATAGATACACTAACAACGGAGCCAACTTCTAACAAAGATTTATCCTTATGCAGAATAAAGATTTGATTGTTCGGTCTAAGTGATTGAAACATAATTAATTAATTTAAACTGTCCCTGTTAAAATCTGTAATGTATTTGTTTGGCTTTCATACCAGAATAAATACACGCCTGTTCCAGGAATATCTGCTACTGTAACAGCATCACCATTAAATGTGGTTACAGGTTGTGCATTTCCACCATCAGTTGTAAACTGAATTGGTAAAGTTGCAGTAGTGCCAGCTGGAATAGCTTGTGCCAATCTAACAACAAGTAAGCCACGATATGGAGCTCCTAGATTACGATGATTCGTAAAATCAAAAGATACTGCTGTTGTGCCAACTGAAACGGAATTAGATGACACTGTCACTATTCCATTTCTGTTGACATATATATAAGGCGGCAAAATAAAGCTCATATCCTGTCCTCCTACTTTAATTAGCCCCAAAGACTACCATTTCCACAGAAGCCATTACCGAAACCAAAACCTGTACCAAAATTGTAAGCACAGTTAGGCACTACTGTGTAAGGGCTATAAGGAACATACACTCCACTGTTTTTCTGAACAGAAACAGTTTCTGGGAGATGTGACTTGAAGCAATCAAAATCTGCACGGAGTTCTGTAAGAGCAGTGCTAATAGGATAGAGTGAAGTAGCAATATACTCATTCTGTGCACGCTGTGAGATATTAGTCTGAAGTGCAAGTTTCTCATCCCTGAGAGCATCAATCTTATTCTGCATTTCACGCATTTCGAGCTGGCAGAATTTATCCTGGATTAAAGCAGTCTGTGCATCTAATTTACCTGCAAGAGTGGCAGTTTGATCAAGAGTGGCAAGACGATTCTCATAACCCTGAGTTGTAATCATATTCTTAGTCTCGCAGCAGCATGCAGCAAGTTTAGAAGCAATATCGCAATTACCAGATTGAATAGCATTAATAATCTGTTGTCCTGAAAGACCTACTGTGTTGCCAACTGACTGAATCTGTGAACCAAGTGAGCAAAGTGTTGATTGAATAGCATTTACATCACAATTGAGTGTTGAAGCAAGTTGGGTAAGAGCATTTGCATTACCGTTAATTGCCTGAAGTAATACATCACGACCATAATCATTATTGAGCTGAGAAGCAAGGAAACCAGTACCGTCACCATAACCTCCGCCGAAGCCACCACGGCCACCAAAACCTCCTCACATAAAAGCAAGGAACATAATCCAAATTCACCAACCACCGTTTCCACCGAAACCATCGTTGTTCATAAGTGCGAGTACTGATGGATCTATTCCTCTGTTCTGAAGCATTGGAGCAAGTGCTGAAATAATGTTGCTACCAGATGCACTGTCGAATACATAAGTTTTCTCTTCTGACATAGTTTTAAAAGTTTTTAGGTTAAACAAAAAGTATTATTGTTGATCAACAGTGCAAATATAACATGAGAATTGTCAGAATTAATAACAATGCTAAATAAAAAATATCCCGCTATAAGTCATTGACCTATAACGGGATATAAATATTTTGATTTGAGATTACGTTGCTATACGCCAAATGTTTTCTTTCGACCTTTAATTGCAATATTTTCTCCATAACCTCTATCTCCTGCAATACTAATATGGACGTTTGCATTTGACGCATTATATTTCTCTTGATCTTCTTTACTAATTTCTTCTAATCACCCCACGTCGTTTGCGACCATGTAATTTAGAATCTCAGGACTATTTTTAATTTTAGTAATTAATTCTTCCCATGACTCACCTTTTAAAGGGGTTATGTCAATTGCATGTCCATCGTCATGTCTTGAACGATGCCCAGAAGATGTTGTTGCCCCACGTCTAATTCCAGATGTGATTCTAACATATACGCCGTTGGCTGCAAGCACATCTAAAAATTCTTGCATTTTACCAACTTGAATATCTGAAGTTTTATATTGATGTGATCCCGATCTGGATGTTAAAATTGCTCTCGATTCGCTCAAACGATCCATAGGATCCTCTTTTTTATATTCAGGTTGTGGATCGCTAAACTTTGAAGGAATATATGCAACTGGAATAAATTCTCTATCGGGATCGTAACTTCTATAATTTGAAATGGGAGTTATAACAGATACTTCTGAATTAGATTGAGGCTTTGTTACAAAAGGTTTATATATAATCTGTTCCATTATTTTATAAGTGTTCCATCTAGATTAAACATCTTTTTAAAATGATCTGGTCATTTTGCAAATAGATCTAAATAACTAGTACTTAAAGTTGGATTTTTTGCATTTATCTGTTGTAATCATTCTACAGTTCCTACTGGAGCATTACGCCTCATTACAATCTCCTCTAAAACAGGTTTTGGAACAATTCCAACTCCAGTTTTATATTTAAAAGAAGTCGGTGTTATTCCCCTAGCCATCGCTGCAACATCTGTTAAACCAGCTGATAGAAATTGACTCGCAGCATCGTCTGCACCAAGAGCGGACATAGAAGTAGCATTCTCAAACATTGTGTCAATATTATTAATACCTCTATAAGATTGACCTGGAAAATACGACTTTATATCGACAACCTCTGGAAGAATTTTTCGAGATATTGATCCAAATTTAGGAGCAGGTGGAGGAAACGACATTAATGCTTTTGGATTTTGTGATACAGCAGTTGTCATTGCATGCCTCATCCAACCAGGAGTAGTCACTCCAGAAGTTTTATCTATTTGATTAATTGTTTGACCTAAGTCTCGAATAGCAATTCTTGAAGGATCGTGTCTAAAATTTCAATCTTTTATAAATTCTGCATAAGCTAAATCTTCAGGCATCGATCTATATGGTTCTGCTGTTTTATATTTATTTCACGCATTGTGAATTCTTATTTCATCAGAAGTAAATTTTTTCTGCGGAACATATTCTACTTTCTGTACTTCGATTTGTGGAGTTTTTATTATTCTTGGACGCTTTGTTTTAGTTATATTATCCGCTTGTTTTGCAGTTTGTTGTATCATATCTGCTGCCAAGTCCGCAAAAGATTTAAATATTTGTTTCTTTGCCATAATTAAATGTTTTTAAATAGAAAGGCAATTTGCCGCCTTTTTTAAATCCCTTTAATGCAAAAGGGTGTCTGATAAACATAGTATTTTCTCAGTGATATTTTGGAAACCTTATCAATTGATATGGTTCGTAAGAAGAAATTGAAGGAAATTGTTTATACATCCAATCAAGAACAATCTTTCTATATTCATCTTTAGACAATTCTCTTGCATCAAACGCTTTGACTGCACTAAGTAATGATTCGTTTTGTGTTCCTAAATCATTAAATTTAGACTGCCAACCCCCTCATCTCAAATTATTATTTTTCTTTCCTCCAAAATCACCAATTAACTTAAAACTATCTGTACTTAATCCTTTTGTATTATTACTCATAAATCCAGACATATCTGGATCTCGTTGTGAGGTTAAAATTTTCATGAATTCATCTGCAGTAAGTGTACCTCGATCAAACCTTTGCATTAATTCAGACCCAATAGGTGTATTTTGAAATAAGGCAGAACCTTCACGAAAGTCTCCAAAATCACCGCTCAAGTATGTTGCGTTTGGAGCAACCAAATCATCTACAGCACGCATTGTTTCAACCATTCCTTCTCTAGACATTTTTGCCAAATCTAATTCAGGAACATCGATAGACATTGCAGACTTCATTTGGTGTGATGGAACCAAACCCATGTTTGTCAAGTGACCAGGAAGAATAAGTTTTGCATCGCCGTATTCACCATTTCACCCATTCATTGGTCTTATGAATGATTGTTCATATGAATCAAAAGGCGTTCTCTGCCAAGAGAATTGAATTTGTGATGGAACGATATCTGTATCAACTCCAGCAAATCCCTTTTTAACTGGAAAAGCAACCCTCTCTAATGTACCTCCCATATAAGGCACTTTAAATGGCTGTCGGTGTTCTGTAAATCCAAATTTAATAGTTGGATTTTCCTGCATTACAGGAAGATGTTTTCATGTTTCCGCAGCTTCATCAAATGGCATTTCTTGCCAAGAAAATCTTTTTGTTTGAGGATCAAAAGTTAAATTGATTCTATCTTTTGTTATCGCATATCTAACAAAATCAGATAACGCGTCTGCTTGTTCAACATTCAAGTCCACATCTCCATATTTCATTACATCATCTAGAATTTGTGGATATCTTTTTTGTGTCCCTGCGAAAATTTTGGTGCCAGTTTTTGATAATTGTTGGTCTAACGCATTACCTAACACTCGAATCAATTTTCCTGCAGGATTTTGAAATTTAGTTATTTTCATATTTATTATTCTGCAATAAGTCTATAATCTGCTTTGTGAGAATTAATTCAATCAATATACTGTTTAACGTAAGGACTAGCATTTTCATATAAATCATCTCCTGGTTTAGAGAGAGTTAGTGCTCAATGAGTAGCTGGTGTCGAATGATAATTAAATCCTAAAGCTTCTTCTACAGGAGATATAAGACTACCAAGAGGTTGCACATACGACTTCATATTTTCAATTTTTTCCAACCTTCGCATTTCATTAATATCTGCTGGAAGTCTATTATCGGCTACCCATTGTTCATGTATTTTTTGAATTTTCTTCCCAATATTATCTTGTTTAGATTCTAAAATCTCACTTCGTTCATCTCACATATAATTATGAGTTTTGCCGTAAGAACGACGCATTTTATTTGCAACTTTATATTTTCTCCTAAGTTTCGCCAATCTGTCTGAAAACTCTACATCTACTCCGTGTTTAGTATAATAATCAAAGACGCGTTTATCCGCAGTTAACGCTTTAGCTCCATCTGTTTTTATTTGTAAACCATTATAATTAGGAAAGAAAGTATCCATTACTTCTATATTTAACGGAGCTACTACTTTTCTAACATTTCCATATGGAAGCATCAATGTTGTAGACATTCCAGATCAATCTCCACCTCCATGGGAGGTAACAGGAGTATGTTGAGTAAAATGTAACGTTGCTAATTTTCCTGCTTTTTCTGGAGAGTCAAAAATAAATTTCCCATTTTCCACTGGAATAAATGAATCACTTCTATTTACTAAAGAGATATTTATTGGATTGGATTCATTATGAAATCTTTCACCTCTAGGTAATTACCAAGTAGGAACAACTCTACCATCATATGAACCTGTGTTTCCATTATATTTAGCAGTCTTGAAATAAGTATTCATCCCAGACTCCGAACCCCTAGTATTAAAAAATCGAGTATGCGATTCCGACGGACTAAATGAAACATTACCTAATTTCCTAGGTTTAGTATAATCAATTATCATATCAGTAAGTGCTGGTTTAAAATCAGAATATCCTCTGATACCATGATTAATTGCAGATTTTGCTAAACCTGCAGTAGTTTTTAATCCAGCAGTATATCCGGCCATGCCGGTACCAAGACTACCAAAAAAAGATAAATATGGAGCGATATTTGTTCCACGTTTGTTATCAATATATTGTCCAAGTTTATTAAAACCATGATATCCTGCAATACCAGTTCCTCACGACAATCCTTCTGCAGTAAGCGCAGAACCAACACCATAAGTTCCAGCTATTTTAGCAAAATCAGCAATAGCATATGGACCCAATATCGAAGTAACTCCAGCAATAGATCCTATTGTATCTTGTGTCTTCTGTATATTTTTTCCGCCCTCAACATCGCCAACCATATAACGATCTGCAGTTAACGTAGAAGTTGCAGGAACATCTCCTGTATTTGGAGTAGACATTGCTGCATACCCTAATTTCGAATATCACGGTGTGTTATCTCTTTTTTCTTGTTCTTCTTTTCTTGCTCGAACACCTGAACCAATTCAATTAATGTCTGATAAAATATTATCAACTGTATTATTAAAATCGTTTACTGAAGTGGATATATCAAATTGAGGTGTATAACCATAATCTATAGGTGTATATAATTGAGCTGCTTGTAAAACTTTATTTAAATCAAATTTCTTTTCAGGCATAATATAAATTTTGCTGCGAATATAATAAATTTTTTGGAGATTTGCAAAAGATTGTGTAATTTTGTAGAAAATAGTTAATTATATCAGAAGAATGTAAAAACTTATTATTCACATAAACTTTAAATAAAATATCATGCCCGAAAATTCAAAAAGACTTCCTGGTGAATCTATAAAACAATGGAGAGATAGAATAAAAACTCAAAAGAGAATAGAAAGAGTTAAAGATGGAAAAGATTATGGTGGAGAATTAGAATCAGCTATAGTAATAGCAGATAGACCACAGACAATGCCGCAAAAATTCAATACCATGTTTACGATTTAAGTCTTTAAGATTAAGAATTGGATTTATATGATCATACAATCCAATGTTTTCATCATATTTTAATACTTGTTCATTATTTTCCATTTTACGTAAAATTTATTTGCAAAAATAATAAATTTTTTGTAATAAACAAAATTTTGTATAGGTTATGTGGGAGGATGGAGTAATAGTATTTTTATCCCCCGCCACTCGCAAATGGAAAGTCAATTCAATTTTACTCAATAGGGGCGGGAGGGTCTACTTTTTTAAATTTATTTGCAACCCAGAATTAAAACACAATAGTTTTTTACACCATTAACAACAAAGCATATGCAGAACAATTTCCCTTTTGAGGTTGTTGGTTCAGGTAACCGAAGCCTCATCGTCAATGTGCCTCACGAAGGCGAGTGTTACATCTCTACCAGAGGTTTTGCCACTTTGTGCAAAGACCCAAAGAGACCGTACATCATCACTGTGTGCCCAGAGCACATCGACCCACGAACTGGTCGTCTGTTTCCACAGGCCAAGTGGATTGAAGTTGCACAGTTCAGTCGCTTCTAATATGAGCAGGTTTAATGTTCCTCTGGCGTCACTACCAGAGGATTTATGCGGACATATATTCTGCATTGAACAATGGGCCAATCTCAAATTTAGTCACGCTGAAGACTGGACCAAGCAAAATCAGGGTTGGGTGCTAGAATTCAAAGGCGATTTGTACAAATTCTCAGAAGACACATTTGCTACAATTAAGCGTCGTCTTCAACTTGAATTTCAGTACGAACCAAATCGTTTCACATTGGATGAAGCGATTGCTATCTACGGAAAGGATGCAACACGATTCGAAGACATCGATTGCAATTACCAATGTGATGGTTATCGCATCTATATAAAATAGATGGAGTTTCCATCTATTTTATTTTTCCCAAGGGAATTAAAACACAATAGGTCTTTACACAACTATCAAAATTATGAAAGCAAATAAACCAGCAATTCCTTCTGGCTACCAGGTAGCAAGGAAGGAGACTCGTCAGTCGAAGTTGAACAAGTCAATGAGCGGTGTACTCTTGCTCGAACTCAACGAAGTTCTTACCACAGGTGACCTTGTGGAGAAGGATGTTGAGATTAAGAAGAAGGACGGTTCCAAGGAAACTGTTACAGTTCTCAAATTGAATTGTGGCAGTTCTACTGGCAAATGCCGTCTCGTACCTCTCTCATTCTTCAACCCGTATCCTACGGAAAGAACCGAGTTGATGAGTCAATCCAGATTCTTCCAGGATGTTGCTGAATATCCAGGAACTGTCGATGAGTTCATCACTTGGCTCGAAGACCTTGACCGCCCATTGAAGGTTAAGTCCCAGCAGAGAATGGACTACACTCCGTTCGGCGAGCAGGGTACCAAGACCAAGGTCTTCTATGTCCTCGAATACGGCGACCTCGTCTAATGTCTAACAGCCCTGCTCGAAAGAGTGGGGCTTTATCAAAAGAGGGGATTATATATCTCTTTTTTCTTTTCCCAAGGGAATTAAAACAGAATAGTTCTTAAATTAAAACAGAAGTAGTAATTAGGAACAAATAATAAAAGTAGTACATTTGTTCAAAGTAGTACGCGGGACTGCGTATAAGTTTAATTTATTAATTTTCAAATCAGATGAAAAAGTCAGAAGTAACTCTGCCATCTCTTCCAAATGAGAAGAACCAGCCAACTCGTCCAATTTCAGATGCAAAGCGTAATTCACCGCTTTCAGGTGGTGCTTTTAGACCAAAGGACGGTGATGTATTTGTATTTGACATCTATGACGATGACGATACAGTATATGCAGTTGAGCAGGATATCGCTAACAGTGAGTATGTATCTGTGAACATCGCTTGTCACAGAAATGGTAAGCCATCTTGGATTGGCCTTGGTCAGCTCACATTGGTTGACAAGGATGTAAATCCAACTTGCGACCTTACTAAGGAGCTTCGTGCTCTTGCAACTGTTGACGACCTTCTCGAGAAGATTAAGGGTCAGACTATTAAGGTGAAGGAGATGGTTAGCAAGGAGTTTGTACCATTTGGACAGACTAATGCTATCAGCCGTCCTACACCAGTTCTTATTTGGGGTTAATGACAGTGTCAGGAACCCTTGATGGTTGTGTGTTGCACTCTAATGTGGGAGATTTGTTGATCAACAACAGCTCCCACTGAAAAGAGTGTAGTGGATATTTTCAAATCTATTATTATGCGAATATGCGTAGTATGGATTGATATAATATCTCGAAGATTATCTGCTCATCGGTCGGCATATAGAATCCCGATGGTGAGCAAACTCAGTAGAGGGTGAAACCTCTATTGGGTTCCATTCATAAAAGGTGGCTTCAAATATGTTAAGTGCGAACCATATACTGATTAATATTAACCCTTAACAGCATCTTCGGATGCATTATATTATGTTTTCAAAATTTAAATAAAACCATACTCGACAGCCACTTGGTCGATAGATGTTTTCTAGCACAATGCTAGTTTTTGTACGGGATGCATGGTGGATGGCTGCGCTGATTAGCCAAAAGAACCTAAGAGGAGAAGATAATGACAGCTAAGGGCTCCTCGCTTTTTTCAATAATATGTGTATGTTCCTCAAGAGATGTAGTCTGTCGGAGGAAGGAAGACTTGAGAGAAAGGATTGCCTACAAAGTAGCAACGCTTATGGTACTAACCTCATAAGTAGCACTACTCGTGTCAAGTTGGAAGACTGACATATCCATCTAACTCTGACAGGTTAGGTGGGTGCCAATAACCATAGAACGAACTATGACAACACCAGAGTTAAACACAACCAAGTCTTTCCAGGAGAGACTTGAAGAGGTATTCCCAACCTTTAAGGGAACTGAGGAGGAAATGATTAATGCAGCTATCGAAGCATCAAGAGAACAGGATCTTTGCGATGCTTATGATTATGCAGATAACTTCGATCCTTCGATCGCAACAGCGTATGACTGGCAGAAACTTGATTGGGCATTTTCAGTACCAGGTTTCATTGAAACCTATCCTGAACTTGCGTTTCAGGTGCAGCACTGGCTTGAAGAGCATTATTCGATAACTAAAAGTTATCAGGATCTTGCCTTTATGTTAGAAGCTGCGATCAAGTCAGGTTGTACTCTTAACGAGTCCAATATTGAAGAAAGTATTGATACTTTCTGGAATCAATTTGGACATACTCTACCAGAGGAATTTCGTATGTTCGTTGAACACGCGTTTCACTCTGCGATTTAATTCATAGGGAGGTGATACTCCCTTTGGGTTCCAAACTGACCTAGCAGTACTAGGATCGTTCTTCCCTTATGATTCATCTCATATTTCAATCCGATATTGTTGTAAGTTGTTTATGTTTTTATTCATGTTGCTTAGAATCATAAGGATACCTGCAGTGATGCACGGGATAAATCTGTATGAGAGTGATATCTTGTACAGGTTCTACAAAATGTCTTTGATGTTAGAGAAAAACTTTTCCACCCTCTGCAGTGATGTACAGGGTGGTTTTTCACGTAACTCATTGATATAAGTAGGGGGTCGGCTGAGAACGATGTAGTTTCACGAGTTGGTATATATTATATATATTATATAGTATACATCAATAGTTAGCCATGTAAAAGAAGAGATAAGATACTGTGAATAGTATTAATCTCCGAGTTTGGAGTGATGGTTGAAATGAAAAGCGAGCATGAGGATGGATTGCCACTCTCACACTCGCCGTTTTTAATCAGAATATTTTTCTTCAAAATTATAAAGTCACAAAATATTATTCTAATACACCGACTTCAAAAGGAACTTCCAACTTTTTTGCAGTTTTAAGTCGTTTATTTTCTTCAAGTAAGGCTTCAATATACTCATCTTTTTTATTACTATCGGCAATAATTCGTTGCATAATTTTTTCACTGGCATCATGTTTTGCTTCCATTTTAGCAATCTTATCGTATATATCATCAATACATTCTTTATTTTCAGCAACTTGTTCATTAACAACAGCCATTGAACATAAAATATATTGATTAAGTGTTACAAGATTAGCAACTCATTGCTGTTTACTAAATCCAGCCTCGTCAAAACCATAATTAACTTTGTTCATTATTCCAAGATTTTCAAGTTCTTTATTATATTTTTGAACTGTACGTAAATCAAGATTTAATGATTCAGAAAGTTCCTTATCGTTTTTTGAGATATAAGCAAGTGAATTAGTAGTATCTTTATATGCTTCTGATTGTAGCATAATTCAATATGCTTTTACTTTATTAGTAAATTCTGAAGCATCAAGAAATTCATCACTAAACATCTCAAATTCTTTTAATTGTTGAAATTGATATTGATTACAATTTTTCTTTTGAGCATTAGCAGTTCTGATAACTTTAAACATGTTGGCGTTTTCTAATTTTTCAATACTTTTTAAAATTGAACGCTGCGACATATTACATTTACGTGCTAATGTTTCTGTAGAGACTTTTGCAATCAAAGATTCTTTATCAACAAATCTTTTTATATTAGCATATACTAGATAATCTAATAATTTAAGATCAGAAGATTTATCAATAGTGTTTGCTTGTGGGATTTGAACGTGTTTTTTATTTTCTTCCATACAAAAAGTTCAGTACTAAAAATTTTAAACCTTTGTTATATACAATATACTAATAATTGTTTAACAAAAAGTTCAGTACTAAATTACAAAAAGTTCAGTTATTCTATATAAATACTAAATAAAATATTCTATATTAATGAGAATCTCTAAAATTAATTTCTCGTTTAATTTCAGAAGTAGTTGTTCAATGTAACTCTTCATTATCTTCAATCTCTTTTAATTCTTTTGGAAGGACAATTTGATACAATGTTCAACTACCAGTATCTTCTCCAGTATAAAAAGGATGATCAAAATTCATACGTAGTAATGAATAATTATGAATAAGAGAATTAATAAAATCTCTAACTGTCTTTTCAGTTAAATTAGCTTTTCGAGCCATATATGGAATGTTAAGAAGAATATAACATTTTCCATTATACATAAATGCGTGTTCACGCATAGTCACAAGAAATTGAATAAGTTTCATATAAATATATACTTAAGTTTAACATAAATTACTTATACAAAGATAAGTCTTTTATATTAAAAGTGCAAATTTATTTACTATAAGTAGTATATTTTTTGTACATCTTCACTCATTTTGACATTAATCTTCACTCAATAATTTCATTAATTATGGCAAAAGAATCTAAAAAACAAATAAAAGCTCAACTTATTAATGAGATTGCTAAACAATTTCATTCTCGGATTGAAAATCTTGAGTTTAGATTAAAAGCACA
>JAEIGA010015292.1_pt1 | contig 11690 bp, 13 predicted proteins | sample 9270691 | NCBI WGS metagenome assembly JAEIGA01 (sample SAMN17057246, study PRJNA624740) | gut metagenome | biome: biome; isolation source: fecal sample | host: Bos grunniens | place: China: Xizang | collected 2019
CACCACGTCAATACCGTTACCATCGGCCGTAATGTTGCCACCAACGTATATACCTGTGCCGGTAGTGCTTGAAATATTTTCTCCAACGTAAATACCGTCCAAATACCCATCTATGTTGCCACCAACTTATACACCTATACCATTTCTGCTTGTGATATCAGATCCAACATTTACACCCACGTCAGCAGATGTAATGTCACCACTAACTTATACACCTACACCAGCTCTGCTGGTGATATCAGATCCAACATTTACACCCACGTCAGCAGATGTAATGTCACCACTAACTTATACACCTACACCGGCAGAGCTTGAAATATTTCCTCCCACATCGATGGCGCCAATAGAGCCATTTATATTGGAGACGGTTATGGCTATTCCATCAAAGCTTATAACATCATTAGCAGTTATACCCGTGCCAGTAGATGTAATGTCACCATTCACATTGATGCCCACATCTTCGCTTGTGATGTCGCCATCAACATATATGGCTGTGCCATTATTAAATGTGGCCGCGATACTACCAGCTTATATGCCATAGCTACCACCGCTAATTGAATTAGTGACATTTATACCTATACCAGAGGCGGACGTGATACTAACGGCTTATATACCATAGCTACTACCTGTAATTGAATTATTGACTTTTATAGCTGCACCGACTGTGGATGTGGCACTACCAGCTTATATACCAATATATCTACCACTAACACTACCAACAGATATACCTATGCCATTAGGATCCGTAGCACTGATATCACCACCAACGAATATACCTATGCTGGAAGTTCCTATAGCAGTAATATCACTACCGACATTTATACCTGTACCAGATGTGACTTCGACACTACCTGCATATATACCTTAGCCGCTACCACTAATGGAATTAGTGACATATACACCAGTGCCAGAAGTGGATGAGACACTACCAACTTATATAGCAACATCTTCCGTAGATTAAACACCACCATCTATTATAATACCGCTTGAGTAGCCGTTTATGTTGCCTGAAATATACATAGCATGGTCAGAAGAGCTTATAACATCACCACCAATTGATATACCTACACCGGAAGAGCTGTTGATATTTTCTGTCACATCGATACCAGTTCCATCAGCTGTAATGTTGGCACCAACTTATATACCGGCACCATTTTTAGATTAAACACCACCCTTTACCGTGATACCGCTCGAATAACTGTCTATATTACCTGCAACGTATATACCTGTGTTATTGGCTGTGACACTACCAACTTATATACCGGTTCCATCAGCTGTGATATTGGCACCAACAAATATACCTGTGCCGACAGAGCTGTTGATATTTCCTCCTATGTCAATACCATTACCTTCGGATGTAATGCCACCACCAACTTCTACGCCTATGCCAGTAGTGCTTGAAATATCTCCTAATACATTAAGACCACCCCCATACCCATCTATACTGGATACGGTTATGGCTATTCCGTCAGAGCTTATAACATTACTGGCAATTATACCCGTGCCAGTGGATGTAATGTCGCCATTCACATTGACGCCAACGTCATTACTTGAGATGTAGTCATTAACTTATATGGCTGTGCCATTATTAAATGTGGCCGCGATACTACCAGCTTATATACCATAGCTACCACCGCTAATTGAATTAGTGACATTTATACCTATACCAGAGGCGGATGAGATACTATCGGCTTATATGCCGTAGGTTTTGCCACTAATGGAATTAGTGACATTTATACCTATACCAGAGTGGGATGTAGCTGTGACACTATTGGCTTGTATGCCATAGTTACCACCGTTAATTGAATTAGTGACATTTATACCTATGCCAGAGGCGGCTGTGGATGTGATACTACCGGATTATATACCACACATAAGACCCTTAATCGAATTAGTGATATTTATAGCTGTATTGGCTGTGGATGTGACACTATCGGCTTATATGCCGATATATCTGCCACTAACATCACCAACAGATATACCTATGCTACTAGATTCCATAGCACTGACATTACCACCAACAGATATACCTTTGCTGGAAGTTCCTGTAGTATTGATATTACCACCCACATAAACACCATACCCGTTATTAGAATTAGCTGTAATAGAACCACTTACAACTATACCCGAGTTAGAAGATGTTATATTGCCGCCTATTTCTACACTACCCACAACATTCTTGCCCACAACCATATTACCTTACACAGAATTTACCCAAATAGCCTCATCGCCACTAATAATATCGGAATCAACATAAATAGCTGTGCCTGGGCTATTTATGCTATTTATTTCGATAGAACCTTCTACATCACTCATAAATATTTCGCCGTTTATAGCACCTGTTTAGATGGCTGTGTCAGAAGTTATGGCACCACCAACATATACACCTACATCATTAGATGTTATGTCGCCGGATATATCTATACCATTTTTGGCCGATATTCCATTAGTGATATTTATTCCTATGCCAGAGGTGTCAGATGTGGCAGTGACACTACCGGCTTGTATGCCAGCCATATAACCGTTTATGTCGCCCGCAACAGATATAGCCGTGCCAGCAGATGTGATATTGCTACCAACATAGACACCATATCCCTCGGCAGAATCAGCCGTGATAGAACCATCCACAATTATGCCCGAGTTATAAGACGTGATATTGCCGCCCACATAAACACCATAACCTTCTCCGGATTCTGCTGTGATAGAACCATCTACAATTATACCCGAGTTAGAAGACGTTATATCACCACCTATACTCACACTACCCACAACATTCTCGCCCACAACAATATCACCTTACACAGAATTTACCCAAATAGCATCATCACCACTAATAACGTCAGAACCAACATAAACGGTTGCTCCGTTAGAGGATGTGATGTTATCGGACACATAGATGCCGTATAAACCGCCATCAACACTACCAACAGATACGGCTGTGCCAGAGGTGGATATAATATTACCGGCTTGTATGCCGTATTCACCGCCGGTAACGGAATTAGTAACTTATATACCCGTGCCAGATTTGGCTGTGACACTACCAGCTTATATAGCTGTGCCAGAAGACATAATACTATCGGCTTATATACCCTATTACCCACCACTAATGGCCCCATTAACTTATATAGCCGCATTAGAACTACCTGTAACACTACCAGCTTATACACCATATTAAATACCACTAATGGAACCATTAACTTGTATAGCCGCACCAAGAATGACTGTGTCGTTAGAGTTGGTGACATCATTTTATACTTAGATTCCGTATAAACCACCATTAACAGAATCACTAACATATATGCCTGCACTAGATCTGGATGTGATACTTTCGGCGTATATGCCATAACCACTACTACGTATATCTCCTTAAATTACTACACCTCGTTAACCATTTATTGGCATGGCGACATTAATACCAGTCCATGTGAATGGGAATCCCCAGCTCATGGTATCGTCTTCACTTTCTACAACCAAAGAACCATCCGGATAAATGTCGATTTCCGCGTAAGACTCGGGCATTTAACCAGTATATGGTTCCACAGAAGCGTTTATTAAACCAGGCGCAATCATTTCTGGCATTAAACTTCCTACACCAAACTTGACATATTTGGTGTAAGTCTCTTCTTATTCGGTATCCGGGTCTTAATAAATGGCTCTAATCACATACGCTGTGGAGCCTGGTTTTGGATCCGGTTCTGGAACAATTATGCCTTATTAGTCCTTTAAACACTACTACAAGGCATTGGATTATTCAGAATAACCATTTCTTATAATCTTATACCTATGATCTAAAATACCTGTCGATATGCCCAAGCCAACCGTGCTTAAAGTGGTTAAACAAAGCAAAAATACTAACAGATATTTGCGTATTAACACAAATCCTCCTCCACCTTCATTTATAGGGCTTAATGCGGTCATTTTTTTTAATGTATATTTTTTCAAAAAAATCTTATGCCGACATTAACGGATAATTTTATTATAGAAGTCCCAACAATGTAAGTAGAAGTTTTTCTCACATACCTCAAAGAGAAGCTTCCTATAGTGAAAAACTATTACTACATTCAAGAGATAAAAAGCGCTGAGCGTATATCGCCTATCCAAATTATGGACGGTATAAACGGTTATTACACATATTCTCGCTTTGTTGCAAAAATCACATTTGACGGCATATACCTTCCTCCTTGCACGTGCATGAAAATAACGTCCAAAACGTATAGCGCGACAGATAAAACCATTAAGATAGGCTCTGGAAAATCTGCATTCGAAATCCCGAATGTTCCATTCGTGCCCAAACAAGGCACATCTTCCAGCACAGGCCTAATAGATCTTTCCAACGACAACATTCGCCTAATACAAACAGATGAGCGCGATATTTCAAAAACCGTGCCTCAAAACATACTCAAATAACTGAACCTAGACAACCTTAAATCCGTGTCAGGTAGCAAGAAATCCACTATAGAAGAAGTGTTAGAAGATTATATCAAAAAATAACCCATATATTGAATTTACTCACCTCGTTCTTAATTAACCCAATGATCTATGGGAGTGAGAATACGTATTGATTATATCAAAAAATAACCTATGTATTGACCAGTGAGAGTGGGCATAGTATTAATTTTTTTCACACCCCTATTTGGGAAATAATATTATTCAATTTGGCATACAATGTCTTCCCGCTTATGTCATCGTCTTTGTGACCAATCTGCTCGCCGTAAGTTGTTGATGCGTTGTTTAAAGTATTTAACAAATTTTAGAAGCAGGTTTATAAATTGGAGCCATTACAGTATATGGTTTTGTATTTTTGCTCAGACATGTTTTTTTAGATTAAAGCATTTTCTTCTTAGGGTAAGTTTATCCTTGGGCAAGTTTCACTCCTTAGGAAACATTTTAAGAAAAGTTTTCGTGGATAAGTTTCACTCATTAGAAACGTAAATATTTTCCACATTATACACAGTTGGCTCTGGTATTTTTTCCAGCTACATTTGTGTTATGAGTGGTTCTTCTTCACTAGATGAATCGATAATGACATTATATGCCACGTAATACCACTCACTAAGTTTGAAAATATACATCACCTCACCTTACGGATATGGTTCGGCAGAATTATAATAAACCCACTAACAAATATCTCCCGGAATAGAAGAACGTGCAAACTAAATCAATTTCTATGCCGGTTCGAATGTTGTATTGATGTGTTTATCGTATGAATATGTTTCATTCACTGTCCAATAGCTTGTTGGCTATCCATCTTTTTTGCGCGAATCAATGTCTATATTAACTTATTTATACACCGCATAACTATCATTAAATTATGAAAAGTTATCCGCATCAGAGTAAAAATAATGCCTTTAGTAATAAATGCAAAAACTATTATCGGATATGTTCTGACATAACATTAAAACAATGCATTCTTATTCGGTAGTATCTTAGCTATTAGCTTCTTATTAAGGTAAAGATTTGATATAATAAATCGTGTATGGTTTAACTTACATTCTATCACCTTCCCATAAAATGTTCATAGTTTTATCACTTTTCCAATCATAAACATATACACCAGGCTCCAAACGATATCCGGTTATTTCAAAGAAGTTTCCTTTCTCGAAAATCCATGACGAGTTATACAATACATCTTTGGCAAATACCCCTAGGCTCGGTAATACTGTAATTTTGGTGTATTGTCTATAAGCCGAACCAAGATTGTCCATAACATTATTTATAGTCCATTAGTCTCGGAAATACCAACTATTGCAAAACTTGTTCATCAAATTCAAGTTTTAAAGCAAACTGTTTTGAAGCAATTTGTCACAAAAGACATTCATCTTTGAATAATTTAGATTTTATAAATCACTTTCTTGTTAAATTTAATTCGTCACAGTATTTATGACATTCGATGTTGCAATGTATCCATTATCCGATACATTTTATACTAGAAGAGATTTTTGTACAAGAATCTCTCCGCTAATATTCACTTTTATATTTGTGTCTTCTACAGTCATGAGTAATTTTTATATTTATGAATTCGGTTAGCTATGATTTAGTTTAGGTAAGAGATGTTTCAGTCAAAAAGTAATTTGGTCAAGGTATAATTTAGTTTAGGTAAGAATGTTTCGGTCAAGAAGTATTTTTTTAAACTCAGAAGTAAAAATGAACACCATTTTGGAATAAATTTACTCAAACAATCTTCACAAGAATGAACTTTTCACTAAATAAGTTCAGTTTTTGATAAATAACCTTGCCTAGCCAGTTGTTAAAGAGCATTGGGCTGATTAAGAACGAGGTGTGGGAGTTGTTAAAGAGTGCAAAAACGCTTACCAACTAGGCCAAGAAGGATAATCAACAGTCTTATCTCTTCTTCAAAAAATATTTAAAGATGTTATAGACTAGTCCCTCACTGCCCATGTTGGCGATATACTAGTCAATCATGCCGGGCACACGATCATGTTTGAAATAAAAAACAAATCAGCCATAACGAAAGAAGACATTCTAAAATTTTAAGAAGATCTTCAAAACTTCGATTTAGGAGTGTTCATCTCTCTACGAACAGACTACATTCCCTAAGTCGGCTCCTTTGAAATAAACGAAAACTAAATCTACCTCTCAAAGGACTTCATAAACTTATAAACATTCACTCTCCTGAAATCGTTTATAGAGCATTACTTCTTTAACAAATCTTCTTAAGGTGAGCAATGCCAATTGTAAGCAAATCAAGTATAAGCTAACTAAATATAAGCAAACCAAGTATAAGCTAACTAGTCATAAGCAATCTTAAACACCTAAATCTAAAAAGATTTACAAATAATAACTGTTTTTAAATAAAATCTAATGCATTTATAGTCTTTGTTCCAATAAGCCCAGGTTAAATAAAACGAACTAAACCAAATACATGAACAAATTTAAAGCAAAATAAGAATATACACTCTCAACTTGCAAGACTATAAAAACTAAAATAATTTGTTATACGATTTTTAGAAAAAAGAACTTTAAGAATATTTATCTAAAACACCCAAAAACCACTTACGAAAAGCGCACTTGGTTTAAACGTATGATAGGCTTTAATTATAGTAATATACTTTGGAGTAAATAATAGAACACTTCTCTGTTAAGCGAACGTAGTGAGTAGGTGAGCGAAGTGCAACGAGCGAACGGCGAGCGAGCGAATGCAAATGAGCCAGTGAGCGTCGCAGACGCAAACGAGCGAACGTAGTGAGCAAAGCGAGCCACAACGTGGTGAGGCGCAAAGATCAAATATCAATCTGCTTCACCAGCGGCAGCGTCCTCCGGGTCTGTGAGTTCTCCGTCTTCGACATCCGTCATGAATTCTTCTCCGGCATCGAGTTTGACCTTTTCGTCGATGTTTTAAATCGTATCAGAAATAAAACTCTCAAATTTTTTGATCTCGTCATCGAAAGAAAATGTTTTGTCGAAAATCTTATAACACAATTCCTTTAAGGGAGGAAGGAAGACTTTTTTCAAAATCGCATACAACTCATCGCTATACGGCATCTCTTAAATTTGGTTGTTTTTAAACAAAATCACATACACGAGATAAATAGCATACTGTATTTAGAGCATGCTTTACTTGTTATACTGATTAGCTTGCAAGTTCCTAAAACGGTATTTTAGGACGTAAGTGATATAGTCGGTATGAACATAATCAATTTGTGACTCCGCTTCTTTATCTTCTACATTCTTCTCCACGAGTTGAGCATCTTGCATCACTTACAATACCAATTACTTTAACGTTTAAAAGTAAAACTCTATCACGTTGTCGTTATTAGAATTCCCTTAAGCATCTTCCATGTCGTCGTCATTGTTTTTTATAAGCTCATCAATATTGGGCAACGTTTTCCTAAGTGCTTATGGAAGCTATCTCGTTCTACGCTCTTCGCTTTTAACCGGAGTATCCAACAACTAAACTTCTCTCATTGGTTTGCGCTCTTAGATAAAACTCAATTTAGAATAAACAGAGACTTTGGACTTATCCGACTATTCGATGTATTTACTAGGCAAAATTCGTAAAGCGAATTTGTTATTAAGATATCTTTTCCCTAGGACGTGAGACAACAAAACCAATTCACGCTACCTCAACGTGTTCTCATTTGCTTGGGCTCGTCGTTTAGTATTTTTAGAGGTTGATGTTTTTTTAGAAGGTGTTTTTTTAGATGGCATTTTTATGTGTTTAATTCTTCTAGATGTGTCTTTCTTAAGCAAGCGCTCTCTTGGGTTGGCGTTTTAAAGGTTAGCGTTTTTAGGTTTGTGCTTCAAGTATTTAATTCTTCTTCTAGATGAGTGTCTTTCTTAAATAAGTGTTCTTGGGTTAGCGTTTTAGAGGTTGGCGTTTTACGTTAAGCAACATCATTGAGGTAATGCGTTGAGTAGGTATTTTTTTTTAACTCAAACCAAAATGCAAACTTAACAAACACAAGCTTAGCACATTGTTTCTAGTCTCTTTCTCCAAGATTATGGCGAGGACATTCTGCTATCTACGAGAACGCCCACATAAACGGTGATGTATCGTATTATGGGGATTGAGCGCTATGTTCTTTTAGCAAAGTTGCCTAATTATACTCCCGAAGACTTTGTTAAGTTGGTGAAAACATGGTTTAGTGAATTTAAACTAAAATGCACCATTATTGAAGAACCCATTGAAATGTTCGATGCCAATGTATCTCTCTTAGGTAAGAAATGGCAATACTTTAAAATAATTGGAGATCTTAAAGAACTCACATTCTTGACGTAAGCAAAAGAAACAGAGATTAAAAACATAGACAAGAGTAGTCTGAAAAACAGACATTGTTTGAGTTTCGAATATGATGATTATCTCGTCCCGGACTTTACTCCACGCTCATCGGCGAAGATGTTCGTAAGTAAGTTTTACAACGAATACTACAATACACTAATGTCTATAACGGAACTTTCTGGCTTGGATAAGTTAATCCACCCGTATCTAAGATACCCGTTTAGACAAATAGGTTAAAACTATATCTCCATACAATACAAGTATGGCCTAAACTTCTTTAACCCGATGATCATTAAAAAAATTTAACACACAATAAACAATCCGATAAAATATCGTGTTGACGTAATTCATTACGTGGATATTGATGACATTGAAAACATATAACCTGACGATCCCAATTACGACATAGAAGAAATCGTCCAGACACAAATGTCAAACTATTGTTCTATCATGTTCGATATTGAAAACTTTGTCTTCATACCCTCGAAGACAAATCACGAAAGCTATAAACTACTCAGAGAAAGCGAGACCAAGTTTTCGGAATTATCAAACATGTATTACTAAAACTATAACAAGGTCCCAGAAAACAAACTAAAATTCTGCGACTAACAGCAAATCACAATGATATCGTTCGTTGAACAAAACTTCAAATCGCAAATTCTGAAAAAGTATTGCCTAATCAATTTAGGTAATACGCCCAACAACTATACCCCAGAACAAATCAGAGACAAGATAAACACTGAATACGCGGATACCACAGCTGAATGCGCAACTTCAAACTACGCATACGCTGATGAAGTGTTTATTTACAATAACGAGCGAGATCTTCTTCTTAAAACGATAGAGATTTTGGGAAATCCGAAATATCACATCATTTAACACTTTAACGGATGGAAGTTCGATGAGCCGATGATTTGTATTCGCTTCCTATTATATAATCTCCTAGACGATTATATCAAAGCGGTGTGCCCGGTATATCAGCCCATGTAATAAGTTCGTTTCACAATGCCTTGTAGTGCTATTTATAAACAAAGCGCACAAACAACAGAAACCAACTTAACACAAGTTAAATCGCCTTTAAAGTTTTCCCTAGATGTGTATTAACTAAACTTACATGACGATGTCGGAGCCTAAAAGCATGATGGAGGAAACAGCCTTAACAGTTTGCTCAAGTATCACAATCTTGGTTTAAAGGGTGATATATCATATCAGTAAATTTGTGACGCCTTCCAAAATCATGACCTAGAAACGCTTATTAAGGCAGCTTGGTATTGTTAGCGCGATTCCATCTAGTAAGCTCGTCTTTAACAAAAGTTGCGCATTATTCTAAACCATATCCAGTTCGCGAGACTATGCCAAATATCCCTCAAAGATTCCGTCTAATAAGCCGTCGGGATGAAGGTCTTATCAACAGCTTATAGGTATTATGCCAATAACAACGTTGCCTTTTAAGATTTACTGATGCCGTATCAGAGACCGCAGACAATAACAAAAGTCGTCGCTGGTTAAGTTCGCGAGCAAAAAGTCACTAACATAGGTGGTGAGGTTGAATGCTTCTTACAGGGTTTTAGCAAATGTGTATCCGCTGTTGATGCAGCGTCCATGTATCCAGCATAAATAGAAGCCAATAACGTGTCCAACAATTGTATGCTTTATCCATACCAAATGGACGACATACTCCAAAACTAATAAGCATACGACATCGCCGACATAAAACCAACATACCTCATCGATTTATATAGCCCATACGTTTATGAGAAATTTGTTCCCTGGACGCAAGCCACGTAAGACTTTATAAAACAGTTTGCCTAAATCCCAGTTAATAACATGTTGAACGTTATTCGCGTCAAACAAGAACACCTTAAAGCTCCTCGACTTAGATTGGAAATTACTTTCAAGGACGGCCATAAAGTCGAATACGAGCAATTCTACTTCGACAAGCAGAACATCACAAACGACATAAAATATGTTTGGTATCTTTAAGGCAAAAACCCAGAAAATGGAAACCCGTGGTCGCCGCGTAGCACGCTTCTCACTAGCTTCCGCTTTCTTAGAAAAGACGTCAAGAAATAAATCAAACAGACCTCTGACCCGGATTTAAAAGCCTTCTATGATGGCAAGCAAGGAGCTATCAAAGTGTGTATGAACTCATTATACGGCACAACTGATACGACATCTTATACCCTTTTCGAAAACATAGGTGCCGCTATCATCACACGCTGCTCCAAATGCGAGATTCGCAATTGTAGAGACAACATATAATCAACCGGCCTAACTAAAGAAAACATATTTCACGTTTAGCCGAGGCATAAATTCGAGGAATTGCGTCCTTTGGTATAATAATATAACAGTTTTTGTCGCACGTTCTTCTAAAACGCAGATCAACTTTAGATCTAAACGGCCGAAACCTCATAGGGAGTGAAATATATACGCTTCCCTAAACTGAGTATGAAATACTAGGACACAGACTCCAACTATTTCATCATGGATGAGTTAGACAATGCTGAGATGCTTTAAAACCCGATACAAGTCAATGAGGACATATACCACGAATCATATTTTAAAACCCATCTCTTCGGTATGTTCAACCTAATATTCTCAACTTACATAAACAACTCCATGAACAAGTTCCCTCTTGAATTCAGTTTCGAGGGTGCGTTTTATAGGGCGTGGCACATAGGTAAAAAACAATATCTGGGTCAAAAGGTCCCGTAATTCGCTCTCGACGTGTCATACGGACCTAATAACGAAATCACACAAGTGAAAGAATTACCTGGCACACACATATCTCAAAAAGTTAAACTTGACGATTATGACCCTGACGTGGATGACATTTATGTTTTCATTGCGAATAGACACCTAAAAGTGACCGGCATAAAAATCGTTAAACGTGATGCAACACTCCTAACGAAAAAGTATTACATGAAATTCATCGAACAAATCTTAAATA
>JAEIGA010015293.1_pt1 | contig 11689 bp, 10 predicted proteins | sample 9270691 | NCBI WGS metagenome assembly JAEIGA01 (sample SAMN17057246, study PRJNA624740) | gut metagenome | biome: biome; isolation source: fecal sample | host: Bos grunniens | place: China: Xizang | collected 2019
AGCTGTGCCGCACACCCCTTTGCCTTTTCTGATGCGCGTACAAGCCAATGGACCCTGAAAAGGTCCCAACACAAGCACGCCCTCAGCAACCCGATAGAACCCTGTCCACCAGAATCCAAAAGTCTCGTGCAGCATGCTCGCCACATTCGCCATGTTTGCAATCACATCCGTCTCGCATTCCACCACAGACCTGATCTGCGGTACCAGCTCTCTGTACTTCTCTTCCTTCGAACCTGCCGATATTGTCAATTCTTCTGCCATAAGTCTTATGTTGCAATTCTTCTGTTTCCGTTCTTCCTTTCTTCTTCATATGCACCTTAAGGCAAAGATAGCACTTTCTTTGTGAACCAACAAGCATCAGCCCTCATTTTCTTATCTTGATTTGTAAAATTCAATACGAATGAAGTTTTTGAAATTTATAGACATAACTATTGAATGTTAGAATATTTATTGTATATTTGCAAATTATATAAGTAAAGGGCATCAAATTAAAATGAGGAAGTCTGATTTTGAACTTGCAGAGATTGTTTGTAAAGCGTGGAATGAGAAGAATGTGGATTTTTTAGAACCATATCTCTCAGATGAATTTATTCAAGCTATTCATCAAACATTTCATGACAGGGAAATGATAAAGAATTTCCTCTGTTCCAAGAAAGTTCAGGAGTTCATCAATTCCAAAGATTTCAGACACGACGACTTGGCAGAATTTGCAAGAGCATTAGTACGAAAGGATAAAACTTTATTAATATGATAGACGATATAAAAATATTGAAGCATACTTTAGACATGGCGGAACATGCAAATGGAACAGCCCTGTTTCTTTGCTCACTTATAGGCGGGCAATATGTTACAAAAGAACAAACTCGTGAAGCAATGGATTTTCTTCTTGCTGCAACAAAACGTAATATAGAAAGCAACCCCAATGCTTCCCAACAAGAAAAAGATGCAGAGATTCATAGAAGGGAGTTGCTTATGAATATGCTTAAGACACAAATGGGTCTATAGTATGAATTATCCGTTGATATCTGAATATATAGAATCTGTCAAGTTAGCAGAAGACAACTTTGAGAAACTGAATTATCTGCGTCCTGTGCTGGATGCAGAGGGACTGCCAGTAATGTCGAGTGGTAATTTTGCTGTGGTGTTCAAGATGAAGGATGAACGGGATGGGAAGTTGTATGCTGTTCGTTGTTTCCATCGTGACCAAGAAGGACGAGAGGAAAGTTACCGATTGATTGAAGAGGAACTGAAGGATGTAGAGTCACCTTACTTGGTGTCGTTCCGTTATATGGATAAGGAGTTGTTTGTGGATAGTAGCCAAACAGACGAGACGGAGTTCCCTGTATTGTTGATGGATTGGGTGGAGGGAATCACTTTGGATAAGTACCTGCGTGAGAATCTTGATGACCAATATGCTCTTGAGATGTTGGCATATCGTTTCAGTCAGTTGGCTCAATGGCTGATTTCTCAGCCTTTTGCCCATGGTGACTTGAAACCAGACAATATCCTTGTTCGTGAAGATGGAACACTTGTACTTGTTGATTATGATGGGATGTATGTACCAGCGATGAAAGGACAAAAGGCACGTGAACTTGGTAGCCCCGATTTCCGTCATCCTTTAAGAACAGAAGATGATTTTGATGAGCATATAGATGATTTTCCATTGGTATCTATACTGCTTTCACTCAAAGCAATCTCTATTAATCCACAATTGTTAGAAGAATATGGCGCAACGGACAGATTGCTGTTATCGGAAAAGGATTATCGAGATATTAGTCAAAGTACATTCTTAAAAAATGTTTTCCCTTCTAAAGATTCAGAACTGAATGTGGTATTATGTCTTTTCACAATTGTACTTGAAAATAGGGATTCGTCTTATTCATCTTTGTATCTTCTTGGATTATCTGAACCTAAGGAATTTGCTAATTTGGCGAAAGCAAATGAGTTTTGTTCATCTTGTTTACAGAATGTCAGAGGGCATTATGTAGACCAATATGGTGCAATTTATAGCCATGATTATAAGGTTTTGTTAAGACTCCCCTATGAAATAGTAGAATATAATGTTAGAGAAGGAACAGAAATAATTGCAAATGGCGCTTTTGACCATTTCGTCGAATGGGTAGATCATGGATTTGTTACCACAAATGAGGCCTGTCTCGAAAAAATTTATTTACCCTCCTCTGTTAAGTATATAACAGATTCAGCCTTTGGGAATGATGGGCAGAATCTTATTGAAATAGGAGTTGAAGAGAATCCTGATTATTACAAGTTCTTGCTCAAACTTTTTTCTGATTTGATTGATAAAAGAAAACCATATAATCAAATAAAATCGCATTCCACATCTATATATGACATATCTGGTGCAGAGTATTCTCAAGATGGAATGAATTTGATTTCACTTGGTTATTTATCGCCTGATATTTCGACTTATCAAGTAAAGGATGGTGTGAAAGTCATTAATTGGGGAGCTGCTCAAAATACAAGAAATATACACGAAATAATCGTTCCTCATGGAGTTAAAGAAATAAAAGGTGCTACTTTTCGTGGTAGTTCTTTGTCAAAAATAACATTGCCCATTTCTTTGAGAACAATTGGACAATTTGCTTTTGAATGTTGTAATAAATTGCAATTTGTAGTTATTCCAGAAGGTGTCGAAAATATAGAGAGTTATGCATTCCTTGGATGTGAAAAACTAGAAAGTGTTATCTTGCCGTCATCATTAGTAAAGATGGGCCGTCGTGTTTTTGCAGCAAATAAATCTTTGAAAATCGTTAAATTTGATGGGGTACCAGCTTTCCCCTCTGGTAGTTTTGATGGCTGTCAATCACTACAGGTGATCTATATCCCTCAAGGGAGAAGAAATGATTTTGAGAAACTAATGCCTGAATATAAGGCCAAATTGGTAGAACAAGATGTTGACGAGAACCTTAGTGCAAATCTAATACCAGATGATTTGGCAGATGTATGGGTAGATGAATATGGGGGTAAGTATAGTAAAAATAGAGAGAGATTATTAAGCGTGCCAAACATGCTTAAAGAGTATTCTATTAGAGAGGGAACTAAGGTTATTTGTGATAAAGCTTTTTCCTTTTGTTCCAATTTGAAGGATTTGTATATCCCCGAAAGTGTCATTGCTATTGGACGGTATGCTTTTCACTATTGCAGTAGTTTAATCTCTTTATCTATTCCTAATGGTGTAATTAGCATCGGTGAGTACGCTTTTTCTGGCTGTCGTGGCATAACATCTATGACAATTCCATCAGGTGTTCAAAAAATATCAAATGGAGTCTTTTGTGACTGCGTGGGTTTGACTTTTATAAATTTTCCGAAGGGTATAGAAAACATTGGGGATAAAGCATTTTATGGTTGCAATAGTTTGAAAGAGATGATAATTCCTCATGGTGTTAAAACCATCGGAAAATTGGCGTTTGCAAATTGTTGGAATTTGAAGGCCATGATTATCTCAGGAGAAGTTGAATATATAGGGGCATATGCATTTGCTTCTTGCCGTAATATGAAGCGTTTTGCTTTTGTATTAGAGACGGTACAGGAGATAGGCGAAGGTGCTTTTCAAGGGTGCTCATCTTTAGAGAATATTTATCTTCCCGGCAGTCTTAAATGCATAGGGAAGCAGTTATTCTTAGAGTGCTATCGTTTAAGAATAATATGGATACCAAAAGAGGACTTGCAGAAATTTGAAAAACTGCTACCTGAATACAAACAAATGATTGACAATAGTGGTCCTAAAATAAAGATATATGCGTAAACATTTTTAGTAATATCTTAATATAAAATTGTATAATTACAGAGGAAAATGTACTACAGAAGTGTTGAGGATACATTAATGTGGTTTTGATACGATGATTCAGTAGAAAAATTAACAAAAAGATTATGAATACTCATATTCCCACTAAAAGCCTTTTCCTAACGAATTTGTTAATTCTAGAAGGATGTATCAAGGTGATTGAAAGGAAACACCACTCCAATGATGTATCTGATATTAAAAGTTATCAGGTAATAATTCTTAAAAGAATAGTCAAGTCGTTATCAACAATTGAATTTGTTTTGAATAAAGAAGTTGATCCAATGTCTGCATATGGGATACTTCGTATGATAATTGACAGTATTTGTATTTATTGTTTTATATATGAGAAAGAAGATAAGGACGAAGTGGAATTTAGACATTATTTGTATCTTTTAGATGGTTGTTCACAGTATAATAAATTGACATCCTCTCTGGAAATAAAAAATGAAATAGACAAGAAAACTGAAGATAATTTGCAAAAGAATAACTGCGATTTGAAATCGCTTCAATGTGGAATAGAAAATGCTTTAAGTCTTCATAATTATAGCAGAAAATATGGAAAAGAAGCATGGAAAATTATCAAATCAGCTAATTGGAAATATAAATTAATTGGAGGAGAAAGAGAAAATAAATATAACTGGGAAGATTTGTATAAGGAAATCGGATATGTCAGTGAACATTCCGAGCTCCTTTCCAATTATCTGTCGCAATATGTGCATGGTTTATTTATGAGCAACACAATGAATCCTCAAGCAAAGTCTCATTTCCATTTAATATATTTATTGTTGGCTGAATTCACTCGACGTTTAATCCGTTCTTTAAATAGAACTTTTGCGGAAGAAAACATATTGGAGAACTTTGAAATAGATTCACAAAAACTACTTAATAGTGGAATTGATTTTCATGATGTAGGTGAATGCATGAATGAGTTGTACGGATCATGATTAGCAAAACATTAGTAACAAATGAATTACCCTTTAATATCTGAATATATAGAATCTATCAAGTTGGCAGAGGAAAACTTTGATGAGTTGAGTTATCTGCGTCCCGTGCTGGATGCAGATGGGCAGCCCGTTATGTCAAGCGGCAATTTTGCTGTGGTGTTTAAGATGAAAGATGAACGGAATGGGAAACTATATGCCGTCAAGTGCTTCATGAAGGAGCAAGAAGGACGGGCAGAGAGCTACAAACTGATTGCAGATGAGTTGGAATTTGTTTCGTCGAACTATCTTACTCCGATTAAATATTTGGAGAAAGAGTTGTTTGTTGACACAAAGAACTCTGATGAGAACGAGTTCCCCGTCTTGTTGATGGATTGGGTGGAAGGAAAGACTCTCGATAAATATCTGCGTGAGAATTTGGATGACCGATATGCACTTGAAATATTAGCATATCGTTTCAGTCAATTGGCACAATGGCTGATGCCACAACCTTTTGCTCACGGCGATTTGAAACCGGATAATATTCTCGTTCGTGAAGATGGTACACTTGTTCTTGTTGATTATGATGGGATGTATGTGCCAGCCATGAAAGGACAAAAGGCACGTGAACTTGGTAGCCCAGATTTCCGTCATCCTTTAAGAACAGAGGATGATTTTGATGAGCATATAGATGATTTTTCGCTGGTGTCTATCCTTCTTTCACTCAAAGCTATATCAGTTAATCCTGCTTTATTAGCAGAATATGGTGCAACGGATAGGTTGGTATTCTCTGAGAAGGATTATCGCAGTTTGAGTGAATGTGAGAAGAATACAAAACTCTTGGCTCTTAATAATCTGGATATTAATAGATTGTTGGGACTGATACTGTTGGCATATACTGAGGAAAACTTGTCTAATGTTTCTTTCAAATTAATCCATGTTGCCAAACCTCAAAAGAACGATTTGCTATTCTTAAAGGCTCCCATCTACGCAAAAGAGGCATTCCCTCTATTCTTGAAAGCAGCGGAAGCAGGAGATGCGACTGCTCAAGATTGTGTAGGATTTATGTACATGTCTGGTTGGGGTGTAGAACTAAATTATAATGAAGCTCTAAAATGGTTGGAAAAGGCTGTAAGTCAGGGTAATGCTTGGGCTCAAACCCATTTAGGGTTAATGTGTTATAATGGGAATGGCGTGAAATGTAATTCTCGTAAGGCAAGAAAGTTGTGGGAAATGGCTGCCATGCAGGGAAATGCGCTTGCTATGGTGAATTTGGCGGGAAATTCGGGAAAAGTTGAATGGCTTGAACCTGGAATGAAACGTCTTGAGAAAGAAGCGGAAAGTGGAAATTCTTATGCCCGACTTTGTTTGGGTTGGATATATGATCTTGGTAAGGGAGTGAAAACGGATCACGTTTTGGCCGCAAAATGGTTTAGAAAAGCTGCAGAATTAGGCGATGCATCAGGACAATGGGAATTAGGAGTTTTATATGAAAATGGAGAGGGTGTCGAACAAGATTACGAGAAAGCCGTATATTGGTATAGAAAAGCGGCCGACTTAGAACTTGCTGACGCTTGGCATTCCCTTGCACGTTGCTATTTTAAGGGTTGGGGCGTTCATATAGATTATATACAAGCCTTGGAACATATAAATAAAGCTGAAGACCTTGGGGGGATAGAAATGAAAGAGAAATGTATCCAATTAAGAACTTCAATTTTAGCACAGATGGCAGATGGTAATCATTGAATCAAAACGTAAGAAACCAGAAATAGTAATAATTGAAATCATGTTGCAACAGGTTCGCAATGTATTCGTATCTTTGTAAATAAAAAAGTAAGATATGGGAAAGATAAAAGCAAGAGAGTGCCAAAATGTGGAATATAAGCGCAGTTGGCAAGACAAATACTTGGAGTGGATTTGCGGATTTGCGAATGCGCAGGGGGCTGTGATGTACTTTGGTGTGGATGATGACCATGAGGTGGTTGGTCTTGAACATGTGGACAAATTGATGGAGGACATCCCCAACAAGATTGTTACGACAATGGGCATCGTCGTGGATGTTAATCTCCATGAGTCGGATGGATTGGAGTACATCGAAGTGGTGATAGAGCCCAGCAATATCCCTATCAATTACAGGGGGAAGTACTATTATCGCTCTGGCAGCACCATGCAGGAATTGCGTGGACTCGCCCTTCAACAGTTTGTCTTGAAAAAGATGGGGCGTTCATGGGATGATGTTACTAACGACCGAGCTACACTTGATGATATTGATCGCAATGCCATCGACTATTTCTTGCGTAAAGGCATCAAGGCTGGTCGTATTGACGAGGATGAGGCTAATGCTTCGACACTATCTGTATTGGAAAATCTGAACTTAATTGGCGAAGATGGAAAACTGAAAAGTGCTGCGTTACTCCTTTTTGCTAAGAAACCTCAACGCTATTTCACTTGTGTGGAGTTCAAGATTGGACGTTTCAGAAAGGACGAAGCAGACCTTGTTACGCAGGATGTAGTAGAAGGCAATATTCTGCAGATGACAGATCGGGTGGTTGAAATCTTGAAAACGAAGTACTTCACATCTCCCATACATTATGAAGGCATGCAACGTATAGAGAAGTTGGAGGTTCCAGAAGATGCTCTTCGAGAGATTCTATATAATGCTATCGCTCATAAGGACTATATGGGAGCACCCATACAGATGAGAGTATGGGATGACTATGTGGAAGTCTGGAATGAGGGAAGCCTTCCTGGGGATTTGACACCAGAAGCATTGTTGAGACGCCATTCTTCGCACCCAAGAAATAAAAATATAGCCTATACATTTTTCAAAGCCGGCTTTATTGAATCATGGGGTCGTGGGTACAAAAAGATTCAAGATGGATTTGAGAAAGCGGGACTGCCCATGCCTAAGATAGAAGATGTGGAGGGTGGAGTCAGAGTAACATTCCAAAGAAACAATGTGAATAATTTTGTTAAGGATCGTAATGTTACAAAAGATGTCCTAGAAAATGTCCTAGGAGAATTGACTGAAAGACAAACAGAGATTCTCAAAATGATATCCGTTGACTCAAAGATATCCGCAAAAGCAATGTCGGAAAAGATGTCGGAAAAGATGTCGGAAAAGATGTCGGAAAAGAATACAATGAATGTTAGAACCATAGAAAGAGACATTGCTATACTTAAGAAGATAGGCGTTCTTGGACGCAAAGGTGGACGCAAAGATGGTGAATGGGTAATAACGAATAAGAAAAATGATTATAATTGAATCAAAACGTAAGAAGCCAGAGACAATTCTGAAGAAATATCCAGATGCGATACTGGCGGATGTGACAAGTGGAGCAAAGGATGGATTGGTGAAACTGAGCCCATTTTATCCACATGGAGGTATTCCTGTACCATTCAGTGAAGGCTATACAGCTACATGTGTAGAAGCCATCTGGCAGGGATTGAAGGTGTTTGAAGGATGTGGTGTGGATGTGGAGATGTTTAAGAATGACACAATGAAAAACATCAAACGAACTGTGCGCCGTTTTGGCAAACCTTTGGGACATCGCAAGGGGGTGCATGGTACGGAGTTGTTGGGATATATAGAAGCAAGAAAGTTGATATATATACCAACTTATAAGTGGGTGCTGGAGAATAAAGTGGCGAACATCATTGACAGATTACGTGAGGCGAGCAAGACGAAGACGATTGTGCTGTTAGATTATGACACAAATGCTGATGTGGAGAATGCGAAGAAACCTTTGTCTCATGCTTCGCTTATCAAGGCATATGTGGAGGGTGTTTATCCATACGGAGAAGAAAAAGAACAACAGACGGAGTTTGTAAGCATTTCCAAGAGTAACAGAGCAAAGAAAGAAGACAATAATTTGCAGTTGGATTTGTTTAAAGAATAGAAAGGTGCGTAATTATGGAAAAGAAAAGTAATTGGCAAGAATTCAAAGCTGTGCTTGATGAACAGAAAATAGTGAAGTTGTATCATTTCACAGATAGAGATAACTTGGAATCTATCATTAAGAATGGAGGACTCTATTCTTGGATGGATTGTGAACGCAAGGGAATCAAGATTGCAAAGCCTGGAGGTGGCAGTTTGTCCCGTCAATTGGATAGCGGCAGGAATCTTGAGGACTATGTGAGGGTGAGTTTTACGACTCAGCACCCTATGATGTTTGTAGCCATGAAAGATGGGAGAATCTCAAATCCTGTGGTATTGGAGATTGTTCCAGAAGTCATTTTATGGAAGGGCACCTGTTATTCAGACATGAATGCGACTACCCATAAAATAAGGCCTAGTATAGGTGAAACCATCTCAGATTTCAAGAAAATACACTTCCAATCAGTAAAGGCTTGCAAGCATTTCGACTTGCCCGAGGAAGAACAGCCATATTTTCAAGCGGAAGTTTTAGTGAAGAACTTTATTCCGTTGGAATATATCAAGAACATTGGTAACTTTGGCATACCTATTCCATCAAAACCAAAGGCTCTGCAAATCAAGAATCCATATACGGCACAGATAACAAGAAATACGCCAACAGCATTTATATTCTTAGTTGACCATTCTGTGAGCATGAAAAAGATGACCTCTCTTTATGGTGAGGAGATGACGATGGCAGAAGCTGCTGCAAGAATTGTGAACAACCAGATTAACGAATTGGTGTGGCGATGTGTCAAGATGGGAGATACCAGACATTATTATGACATCGCGGTTGTGGGATATGGAGTGAAAGCATATAGCGGATGGCAGGGAGAATTGGAAGGACGTGACTTCGTTTCGCCAGAAGAATTGAAGAACCATCCATTTACAAAGATTACCACAAGGAAGGAGACGAGAACTCGAAAGGGTGTGCAGGTCAAAGAGGTGGAACAGGTGCAATGGGTGAGTGCAAGGTGTGATGGAAGCTGGACGCATTACCACGAAGCGTATGATTATGCGAAGAAATTATTAGATGAGTGGATGAAAGAACATCATGATAAAGACTGTTACCCTCCAACCGTTATCCATATCACCGATGGAGAATTCAATGATGCCACAAGGGATGAAGTGGTACAGAAAGCCAATGAATTGAAGGCGATGTTTACCAATGATGGAAACGTAATACTTTTCAACATCCATTTCACAGCGAACCTTCATGCAGACTCTGTGGCTTGTCCTATTAATAAGAGTGAACTTGGAGGCAATGGTTATGCAGAAGCACTATTCGATATGTCGAGTTTGTTGCCAGAGCGTTATAATCAGGACATAGCTCGCTGTCTAAATGATACGAGAGCAGGACGTCACGTTGCAATGGGTGTGAATGCAGATGCCACAACACTCATTAAATTGATGGACATTGGTACACCCACAAATATCAGTCAAAATCAATGATTGCGTTATCTATACCCAAATTAGAAGATGGCATTGTGAATGAAGATGCCGTCAAGGCTACTCGGAAATGGATTGCCGTTTCAGATGGAGCTGGTGGTGGAGGTGTGTTTGCAGACCAATGGTCGAAATATCTGGTGGAGCATCTGCCAAATGAGCCAATCACCGATTATGCAGCATTTGACCAATGGATAGATGACATTTGGGAGTCATTCTATAATGAATGTGAAGAAGTGGCGAAGGCAGAAGGTGGAATGCTCTTGAATAAGTTTTATGATGAAGGCTCGTTTGCCACGATTGTGGCAGTATGGGAAGATGGTCATTGGATGAGTTATGGCGACAGTGTAGCCTTCTGCTATGATAGGACATCTGGGAAGTTGCAACACAGTTTTGGACGAATTGCGGAATTCAACAACCCTCCTTATTTGGTGAACTGCAAGGACTCTACAAATGAAAAAGGATTCAAGTGCGGTAAATTTGATTTTCACAAAAACAGCGTAGTGTTTGTAGCCAGTGATGCTCTTGCTCACTATATATTGATGATGTATGAAGTGACTCATGAAGAGCAATATAAAGATGAACTGCAAGAGGCCATTGATGCCCAGACAAAAGATAGCAATTTCATAAGGACTGCTTTAGGGATGAAAAAGGTGGACTTTGAAAAGGATGTCATAGATAAATTGTTGAATTGCAAGAATGCAGGAAACTTCAAAAAACATCTGCAAAGGCTCAGAAAGAATGGATTGATAGGACACGATGATTATTCAATAGCAATAATGGATGTAAATTCTTTATTATAAAACATTGATTCTGTCAACGTGCGTGTCATTTGGTTCCACGAACATTTTACATTTACACAATAAAGTATCTCTTTTTTGATGATTGGAACTGAAAAAAGGAGAATCAATTCTGCAGAAAGTTGTATCTTTGCAACAGGACTATGACGCTGGATATACTGATATGCACGATAGATGAGGGAATAGAGAAGGTTCCTGATGTGTTGATGTCGCCAAGGGACGACGTCAGGTATGTGGTGTCTATGCAATGGACTGCTACGTGTGCCGAGAGTGAATCTTTTGCGGATGATGAGGGGGAGCGGATGGACGAATGGCTGTTGAAGCGAGTGCCGAAGGTGCTGAAGGAACGGAGGGATGTGACGCTGACGTTTTTGAAGGGTCGAGGATTGAGCCGCAACAGGAATCATGCGTTGGCTCATGCAACGGCTGACGTGCTGCTGATTGCTGATGATGATAATCGCTATACTACAGAGTTGATAGGGAATGTGTTTGAAGCATACGAACAGCATCCTGAGGCAGATGTGATTCATTTTCAAGCGTTGGACTTGGATGGAAAGCCGCTGCATGCTTATCCTGCTGATTATGTGAGTTCAGTGGAGATGACGTTCCGTAGGGGGGTGAAGGTGCGTTTTAATGAGAAGTTTGGTTTGGGTAGCGAAAAGCTTTGCTCGGGTGAGGAGGAGGTGTGGATGAAAGATGCTCGTGATGCAGGATACAGTGTGCTTTATGTGCCAAAACCTGTTGTGATGACTCCTGCAGGAACTACGGGTGCATGTTTTGTTGGGAACGAAAAGCTTCAGAT
>JAEIGA010015294.1_pt1 | contig 11689 bp, 14 predicted proteins | sample 9270691 | NCBI WGS metagenome assembly JAEIGA01 (sample SAMN17057246, study PRJNA624740) | gut metagenome | biome: biome; isolation source: fecal sample | host: Bos grunniens | place: China: Xizang | collected 2019
AATATGTATATAAATCCGTCGTTAGTCGTCGGCAGATCCTGAACGTAAGGCGTTGTTGCGTCGATGATTGCACCGCCGTCAGCCTGAGGAGTACACTTGACGTATACAGGTTTCCACGCTGTCAGCGTTAATGCCGCTCCGGTTCGGTTGAACGAATAGCCCAACGCGATACCGTTGTATTGCTGATACTGATAAGATACGTTTGGTCTTGAGCCGGCAGCAACAGAGGCTGTCGTTCCATAGTAGACTATTCGGCCGAACGGATCAATCTTGTCCTGGCATACCGTTCTGGATGCTGTTGCGTTGGTCGACGTCGAGTTATTCGCCGGAACGTAATAATTACCGTCTGATGATGTAAACATTATTCGGTATCGGTACGTGATAGATTTCATTGGTAAAGACAGACCGTTCGTTCTGATCGTGTAGCCAATGGTGTTGGTGTTGGTGTCGTACCATGTTACCCAGTTAGCACCGTCATATATAAACGGATAAGTCGAATCGGCCTTGATGTATCCGGCGCTGTCCAGATTGCCGATCGTACCGGAATTGTTTCGCCTGATTGGTTTCGGTCCTGTGCCGTTAACGTTCAGCGTTATACTTCCGACCGCACCGCTATTTGTGTTGTCGAAAGAAACAAGAATCATCGTACCGACTTTTAGATCGGACGCCTTAAACTCCGGACAGACTACCGCCTTTTCTGTTGTCGCGGCCGCTGTGTCTGATGTTCCGCTGAATATTCTCGGCGAGCTGTCTACGCTGCCAAACTCTTGCCAGCTATCCCACGTAATGCTACCGCCCGAATACGTGCCATGTCTTTGGTAGAAGTGCGATGGATTGTCCATTTCGCACACACGAACGAATCTGTCCAACGGATTTTTATAGATCGTGAATCGTTCGATAATCCAATTCTTGTTGTTGATCTGGTCGTTATATATGACAAGCGGCGATGTGTTGTTGAAAATCAAATCATCTTCGATATAATCCCATACCGTTTTGTTGAGCGCTGCCGAATCTAAATGCCCATGCCCTAATATCGCAAATGACGAGCTCGCATCTGCAAAAGTCATGTAGGAATAATCGCCATAATCAAGAACTTCGCTGTCCTCTGCCCACATCCATCTGTGATAGAGATAATGCGGGCCCTCTTCCGTATACCAGTAACGCTGGTATATGAAACCGTTGCCGCTATCATCGAGCAGATTTTCAACATGGATATATGTTTCGAAGTCGTCGCCATCTTCCCATATAAATCTATAATCGCCCTCAGCAATAAGCGTATTAAGGAACGCGTCCTTATCATCCTCGTATTCGCTGCTGTCGATGTAGCCCAGGTCTGTAACGAGCGGCGGAATATCATCGGCTGTAATATAGCCCATATCGTTGTCCAGCTCGCCTAACGCACTCGGTATGAATGTGTTATCAGACAAAGCGTGTACTTCACTTGCTGTATATGTTGGTTTGGTTGGAGCTTTTGCCCACGCTGGAACCGTTGGGTCGGATTCTGTCGAAATATAACCGGCGTCGTTCTCGAGTTCGCTGACATCGGTCGGTATGTCGTCCACGTACGCAACACCAAGATCGTCGAGAGATACGTCGCCTATTAGCTCAACGCCCTCGATACTTGGTTTGTTGGTTAGATCGTTGTAATCATTTGTACCGAGGTCGATGGTATCGCCAACGTCCAGATTGATATCGTCGTTGTTATTTAGACCGAATCTGATCTCGTTATTGTCGTCGAGTTTTATCTTCATACTATAACCTCGTCAATTACATCGTTGATTGTTACTGTCGCCTTTGGTGTCGCCAGGACCTTGCCGGTCGTGAAAACAAATCTAATTTGCAGTTTGGCATATCCCTCTTTTAGCGCCGCTGTCTGTTCCTGTGTCAGCTCTAAATATATCTTGTTGTTTTCGGCGTCGACAATTGGATCGTTTACGTCCACTATAAAAAGAAAGATTCCCTTATCGTTCTGCTCGATCGCGATTCGAAACTTGCTGACGTTTCCAAAATCGACGTCCTCGATGGTTATTGGTAACGTTGGCGTCGTAAATCTGTACATCTATTTGGTCTCCTTGATTTCGTTAATTTGGTGGTATAACGTTTTGATGTCGTTTTGTATAACAGGGATTTTTTTTGCAAAATCGTTGTGCTCTCGGACCTCACGCGTCAGCTCTTCAATTTTCTGATCAGTTACAGCATCGTGAGCATTGTTAGATACGATTACGCCAATTAATGTAATCGCGCCGGTTATACAAGCTATTATTATTCCCTCGGTCAACATTTATGCACTCACTCCTTTGCTCTTAAAACCTGGATGGTCGACTTCTTTACGTTGCTTTTGTTGTATTTCTTTGTGTCTTTTTTAATGGCTGGAAAGTAATGCTTACGACCAGCCTCTGCGATTTTACCGCCACCGTAATACATCAATGTATGCTGACCGCCTCCGGTCTTTTTATATCTGATGACGTCTCCGGCCTTTAGTAATCCGCTCGGTATCTTTTTACCCTTGTGGACTATTTTCATTGATGACGGTACGGCCTGAAACGATTCTTTTCGGCCTCTAAGCGCAAGAAACGATTTGCTTATACCGCACGCTCTTATGACCGTACTTACGAAATAACCGCAATCACTTTGTGATATCTTCGCTGTCTTGTTCATGTACTTTTTAAGTGCTGATTTATAAGCCGATCTCGGCGCTCCACCCTTGTACTTGTACTTGGATGGCGATGTACCATACGGATACGCGTACTCGTTAATCTTGCTGAGTATTTTCTCGGTTTTAGTTTGCGGCCTCGTCGGTTCTGGTGTCGGCTCTGGTATTGGTTTCGGCTCCGGAGTTACCTCGTTGGTGTTGATCGCGTTGACGAGTCTCTGGAGTGCTTTCGTTGACTCCTTTCCGAAGGCCTTGTCGATCTTGCCTTTGTAGTAGCCTCGTGCCTTGAGATACTTTTGAATTTTGCCGGACGTATCCGGACCCCATGCGCCATCAGCTTTGGCTCCTACTTTCGTTTGGAGCTTTTTAACCACGTTCTTTGTCAGAATTGGCGACGGAGTAAGACCGAGCGCCCTGGACAAATTCGCGATCGAGCTATAATAAAAAACGCCATCGACTTTCAGTTTGCCGAGCTTGTAGGACCCTGTATAATGTGGTCGAAATATTCCACACGAATAACTACAACTTCGGTTTTTCTTTGCGACTATTCCGCCATTGGTATTACCCTCAACTGTCGAGATCGTGCTCGTACTGACTCGCTCGTGTACCAAGCCGATATGATTCGGTACTCCGTTTTTATCCCAATCGAAATATATAATATCCATTGGCATTGCCAAATATGGTGGTATCTGTGCCAGGTTGCTCTTGCACCATTTGATTGAGGTTGGGCAATATGTTTCTTTTTTGCCATTAAAATAGAGCGACGAAACACCGCCCTCGTACGCTACATAATCAACATATGCGTTACACCAAGCCGCGCCGTTTGGCAGACCGGCAAACTTACGAAATCGCGCTCCGCCCTGTCCGACGTACTTGAGAGCGATTCGCATAACTTCCTTGTTACTCTTCAATATCATCGACCTCACTATCTGCCGGCTCTTCGGCGTTCATGTAGAGATGTGTCTCGTAATCTACCTCTGGCAGACCTGTTGCTACTGACGTCAATACGGACAGAATACCGGCAAGAATTGACGCCGATACCACCATCCACCAATTGACATCGCTTAAAACATACGCTGTACCAATAACAGCCACCGCTGTCTGACAAATAGTTCTTATCGCTCTTATAAGCGTTGCCTTTAAAAATGTGTTCATTCTGCCTCGCCCTCCGTAACGTAGCTTTCATTAGCAATGGTTGCGCCGCTTTCGCTCAGGATGACCGCACCATGTCTCTCTAGTCCGCTCTTGGCTGCAGCTGCGAGGATGGTGTGGTATCTTGCCTTTGCATCCTTGATATCATCGTAAGCGTTAACGATTGTTGCGATTTGTCCGTTTGACTTCTGAATTTCAATTACAATAAACATGTTTATCTCCTATTCTGTTTTAACCCATAAAATGTCCATATATGCCTTGTTGCCGTTGACGGCGATTCCAGCCCTGGCATGTAGCCAAATATCACAAGTGCCACTTCCTCTGTTTGTGACTTCTGCTCGGTCAACGTACAAAGCTGACCTATTAGCGTTGAAACTTACACACCCTATTGGATAATAGCCTGATTTTGTTTTGGTCTCTTGCCAATTGAGTACGCCACCACTCGAAAGGTTGCTGTATGTGTACTCGTATGTTTCAACCACAAGATCAGACAAGCCCAGGAAGTCAAAACCAGCGTTAAGATGTGCCGATGGCTCGGAGTTAATACCAAGTGCGTCGGCCAACGTTGCTGATAACGTACCGAGCTCTAATTTGTTGTATCTCTCGGCCAGAACGTCGTACTCTGTTTTGACGATCTTGAAACGTCCGGACATACCATACTTAGCAAAAACGACGTTGATCGTGTCGCACAACTTGCACTTTTGGAGCGGAGCAAACTGAGCATATTCCGGACTATCTGACAATCGTACGAAATCGACCTCAATACTCTGCTCTGGCAGATATGGCTGATTGGCGTTGATATAATTCAGAGCCTCAGCCTCTACGTCTGCAACTGTTGGTGTCGTCTCAAACTTGTCCGACAAATCAAGAGGTATACATCTGTCGTGTCCGCTAAATGACGGATAAGATGCAGAGATCTCGCTACCCATAACAACGACGTCCTTGCCCTTTTTATTTTGGCCTGTCCAATATGGTATGACCGAGTTATATGTATCGATATAATCCATCTCCTCGCTGTAGTTCGTAAGATTAAGACCATATCTGATTGTGAAGTTTTTAAGGGACCCTCTTGCCGACCAGAGTTTGACGGTAAAGTTATCCCATTCATACTCGCCACCGTACGCGTCGAGAATTGACCCCTCTATGCCGCCGAGTATACTCCTAACCGAGTGCGGAATACCGTCGGCTGCTTGCATATAACCGCTGTCGGTTTTGTCCGTCCAATATGTGAACGGATTCGCCGGCGTCGTCGTTTCAAGCATCGTAAACGCATCCGCGAGCGAGTTAATGTTCGAGCCTGTTACCGTTATCGCTGTCTGCCTATAAGAGATATGAACACAATGAAACGTAACCACACCGTCAATAGGTCTTGAATAGCCCACAATATCAAAGGGCTGTAAATCTCCACCCTCGTCGTGTTCTACCGCGATTATTCGACCGCACTTGATACGATCATAATTGACACCGTTGACAGGATACTCGAAATCACACTCGTAAATACCGTTACGCTCCTCGGTAACAACACACGAGATGCAATCACGCAATCGTCCCAGACCGTTGCTCGTGAATGACGTCTCGTTGCTATCGTATAAGATTGGTATCATGCTCGCACCTCCCTATACTTGCCACCATCGAGGAACGACCTTGAGGTCTGTAATGGTATTGTCATAATCAAATGTATTCACACCGCTACCCAGCACCGGCAAGTCTGATCCGAACGACATGACGTTGTTCAGCGTGATTATTTCGTCGTTCTGGATCATATAGCATTCGCCGATGTCACAGTCTATGTATGTTGGATTGCCAAGAACGGATTTTGTTGAATTTGCGATTATTGTTGTTGTGCCATTATCGTTATCGTAAAAAACTGTATTCGCTCCTACTGGTGTAGCTGTAACAGACATACTGACAGTTATGGTATTTGCACCGTCATACGATATGGTTTGAGTAATTGTATAGTTTCCACGCCCTGTCGCACCGAAACTTACCGTATTGGTTTCGCTTCCGCTTGTTCCATAATTGAAACCTATCGCATCAATGTTGGTATTTAACAGCCACCACCTTTGGGTAGCGTCGGCTTGTCTGTTGCCGCTTGTTGTGTGAAATAGTGCGTTTGTTTCGGATAATTGGGTAGTTTCAGTTCCCATACCCGAAAAATAATATCCTACCCTACACGACATTTGACAGTTAACCGTAATGCTATCGCCCCCATTTAAGAGCGTATTGTTTAGTGTGTACGATTTGGCAACAGCCCATGTATCGTTGTCCGCAACATATATGTTGCCAAAAGTAGCATTTTGAATATTCAGCGTATACCCATTAAAACTGATATCCCCATAGCCCTCGACCGCCAGCAGAGGCGAGCTGTCGAATAGTGTTGGATTGGTCAGCGTTCCGTTGTCTGCTACGCTGTATTCGTTCTCTCCTACTTTCAGCCACCTTTGTGGTTTGCAATCAAAAGTAATCTCGAAATCGCCTTTTTCCAAATCTTTGTGGTCTACTTCGAGACCGGATTTGTACACAACCATGCGATACTCATCTGGATTGTAATCGTCCTCTAAACGAACATATCCAACCTTAGAACACAACCAATTACGGAGCGCGCTGATCCTGTCAGCAAAATCCTCGTCTGTTTCATCAACGAGATATGCCTGGTATGTGAGTTCGACATTCTCGAAACGTCCCTTATCCATAGCAAACGCGCCATTACGTCCAGGCACCTCTACCATATCCACGACTCTCTCCGGCGCATCAAATACACCCTCTCCGGTCAAAAACGCGCCATAGCTGTCTGATGTTTCTCCGTCAAACGTAAACGTCTTAAATAGCTTTGTTGGTTTTAAGCCCATGCCTGTTGTCTCCTTTTCTGCATTTGGATGATTTTCTGTTCGACCGCATTGGCGAGATCGTCAACACTCATATGGTCAGAGCCATAAACATTTACGACTATTGGCTCGATTCTTGAATTGTCTGCCATTGCGTCGAGCTTGTCCCATAACTTGTTGAGAGGAACGACAGCCTCAGGCCCAGCCTCGCCGATACCGGCAATCGTAGGGCTGTCAAATATACCGCCCTCTGCATACCACTTGATGCTCAGTTTTGGAATCTTGCCCTTTAACAAATCGCCAAGTTTCCAGCCTTTTGGCGTAATTGCGAAATGTGGTAATTTTATCTTTGGCAAAGACACCTTAAAGTTAAAGAAACTTTTGATTTTATCAATCATCTTTTTAACAAACTCGACCGCTGTTTTTATCGGGTTCATTATGGCGTTTTTAATCGCCTCAAACTTTGCTTTGATTATTGTCCATAAAACTTGAGCCGCCGCTTTGATTTTGTCCCAATTCTTATAAAGCAGAACACCAATTGCAACCGCCGCCGCTATTGCTGCTACGATCGCCGCCACTATTCCAATGACAGGCAATAACGCCATATCGAGAGCTGTCGCGACCGCTGCAAGCGATCCAACAAGACCAATTAACGAGCCGATAAACATCAACAGAGGACCGGCAATCGCTACGATACCAGCAAGTGCCAGAGCAAACTGTGCAATCTGTGGATGCTCTTTCATAAAGTCAATAAACTGTTGAAGTTTCGGCAAGAGATTATCTTGAAACCACGACACCAGGTCAGCGACCGCCGGTAACAATATACCGCCGATCTCTTCGCCCATGTCTCCGATCGCGTTCTTTGCTTGCTGTATTTTTCCGGCGTCGGTATTGGCGAGCTGTTCGTTCATGTTGCCGGTTTTTTCCGCTACTATGTCGGCGAGTATTGCAGCTCTCTCCTCTTGGCTTGCGTTTTCGAGCATTGCCTTTTCGTTGTCGGTTAAAACAATACCCTGGCGTTCGAGTGCCGTATAATTGCCGTTGAGAGCTTTACCAAACAGTTTGGCAGCAGCTTCGGCGTCCTCTTGTGTTGCGTCTAAGCCTTTAGTCTTGGCCAGATAATTGTCCATTGCCGGCAGGATCTTGTTAATAGTCTCCGGCGTTTCGGCATACTGTGCAAGAACGGCAGCACCGGCAAGAGTTACTTCGTCGCCAATAACACCGACCTGTTGCAATGCAGACGCGTACTCTATCGTCGCATCGGCCGCCTTTTTGCTTGCGCCCATGTTCGACTCGTAAACCTTTTCGAGCTTGAGCTCTGCCTCGGCCTGTTGCTCGTAACTGTCAATCAGTTTCGCACCGGCATATATACCAGCCAAACCCCATACGGACATAGACGTCGTAATACCGCGACCGATACCCTTGATTTTACCGCCGGCGGCTTTCATCGAATTGGCGACGCCCATAATCTGTTGTTTACCGACAGAGCCAAATCGTTTCATCTCGCCCTCGAAGTGCTTGAGTTTGCTCTCGGTCTCGATGATCTCGCGTTGTAATTCTCGATACTCGGCGCTGTTCTTATCAACTGATGGGTCGCTTGCCATTTCTCGCTGAGCTCTCTTTAAGACGTCGAGCTTTTCTTTGGTCTCTGTGATTTTCTGCTTTAAGAGTTCTTCTTTCTGCCTTAAGAGTTCAACGTTACGAGGATTGAATTTGAGAGAGCGATTGACTCTCTTTAACTCGTTGTCGATGGTCCTCGTTTCTTTATTAACTTTTTTTAACGCGTTGTCGAGCTTGGTGGTCTCGCCCCTAAACTCGATCGTGATACCTTTTATGTTTCCAGCCATGTTACATCATCCAAAAAATGCGTCGATATCGCCCTGTGTCGCCTTGCGTTTGTGTCCGCGTTCCTCTTCGAGTTTCGCTTGTTTCTCCGCTCGTTTCTGTCTGTTGTTGTACTCGATACAGAAATCGACCGCGCCACCGAGAGACATCCGTCTAATATCTGTTATTGTTAAACCTCGCTCAAGACCGGCGAGGATAATATCGTCTATACTGATTTCATTGGCTGAAGAGTTTTTGTCGCGTTCTTCAGCCTCGTCAAGTTTTTTGATGACATCACTCCGGCAAGGACTAACTCGGCAACAGCCGGTAATATCTCGTCAACAGGAAATACATCAAACTGTTTTACCCAAATCTTTGGCTCTGGTATCTCGTCATCTGCACATTTAGCGAGTGCCCAAACGATGTTGATAAAATCAACAAACTCCAGGGTACCAAGATGGAATATAGCATCGAGAAACGCGTCTCCGTCCATTACCTTGAAAAGATCAGCAGCCTCGATGTTGTCTGTTTTGCCTGTTTCTTTAATTAGCTCCGATACGATATCAAGAGCTCCGGCGAGCATTGGCATGAGTGCCGGTATGATGTCTCGACCAAACTGGTCCCTATATGCTATTGCCCATCCAATGTTGTTATTTAGACGGACTTCCTTATCTCCTATGTTAATTGTTCGTTCCATTTCATTCTCCTTTGTAAAAAAAGGGCAGACCAATTAAAAGCCTGCCCCTTGCCTCGTTGCTATTCTGATTCAATCTCAGGCGCCGACGGACTTGTAAACAGCGTATCATATCCGGCATCGTCCGGTTTGAACGTTGCAATTGTTACGCCGGTATTATTGTCGCCGGTACAAGTTACTGCCAGAGTTTCCGTAACAGGCTCTTTGCTTTCTTCGATCGTGTGATACTCTCTCGTAATAGCACCAAGAGCACAATTGTACAGAATGACTCTTCTGCTCTCTGCGTCGCCCTCAACCTGAAAAGCGATATAAACGTTTGGCTTTTTAGGATTCTTAACGTTAGCGAGACCGCCATCCGTCAGAGATACATAACCCAAGAATGCTGTCTTAAACGCATCGTCAAACTTGGCGACTTCGAGATCTCCCTCAAGAGTCCCGCCAGAATAACCAGACCAGAACGCGATATTATCCGCGTAAAAAGTGTTCTGTTCTGATGATTCTTCCGGCGAAAACCCTACCGCGCCAATCTGATGATACGGAGATCCAAGAGTTACGTTGCCCTCGCCATCATCGGTATAGGTACCGACATGGAGCTGGCTGATACCAAACTCAACTTTGTTAGCCATATTTTTCGTCTCCTCTTCTTATACTTGGTAATAGATCACGAAAACGCCTTGATCTTCGATATAAACGTCCTCGCTCTTATCATAGAGATAACCGTTATCGAGAAGTAACTGCTCGATTTCGGTCTCTAACTCTTCGTTTTTCTTAGTGAAGTAATACTCGATCTGGTACTTGTTGTTGTTCCAATAATAAGTATTGTCAGCCTCAAAATTGTCTTGACCGTTACCGATATACGCCAGATATGGCGGCTCGATATGGTTAGGACTGTCTTGATTATTGCTAAAATGCGAATACACGACCGGTATGTCCAGACCGCTCTCGCTCTCGCTTGTTAATATTTCAAATATCGTCATGGATTAAACTCCTTATCGAAATTATCCGGTAGCGCTGTCTGTGCCCACTCTTCAACCGGAGCGATGTGCTTTATTCCGCGAGTGCGTCCGTATGTGCCTTTGGCATTAACAACCATGTGACCGTTTTCGAGCAAATGAGTGAGCTGTCCGTTGGTCCTGTTATAAACCGTATAAACCGGAACACCAGACAGTCCGCCCTCTCTCTTATAAGACCAACCCTCTGCGTACTTGCGCACGTGAGGGCTGTGCTTTGGCGATGTGTTTTTTAGTTTCTGTACCGCCTCAAGCGTCGTCTTTCGCATCGCTTGGTCAATTGCCTGTCGCACTTCTTTTGACGCATTGTCGAGAATCCTGTCCATTTGGACCTCTACGGAGTTAGTCATTATTAACACGCTCCTCGCATATCAACGAAATTCCATCTCGCTGTGCGTTCCAATCGACTCGTATAACGCGATATTCTTTACCCTCATAAACTAAGAGCTTTTCGTTTTTATACTCGTCTCTATTGGCGATATACAGCGTAATGCTTGGATGGATGCCAAGCTGAGCAGCGTTATAAAACTCTGCCTGGTATACACCTCTCGGCTGTACAAACACATCACGCGACTCGTACGTATCTGTTACGTTTCCGTATTTGTCGGTCGTCTGTGTCTTGAGCGCTTTAAGTGTAGCAATACCATCGTACATTTACACCACCGCCCAATTTGTATATCCTGTCGCATTAGACAACTGAGCTTTCTGCTCGTCGTATGAGCTTTTGAGCTTGTCATAATCCTCTGGCAGACCAAACGACATTTTGCAGTACGTGATTATCGCGCGTGTACAAATCTCGTCAAGCTCGGCCGGTACGATTACTCCAGCAATACCCAAATCTTGCTGTGCCGCTACGATCAAATCGTTAAGTTCGTCGTCGTACGCGTCGGTCGTTATTCTAAGCGCCATTTTAACTTTGTCTACTGTTGCCATGTTGTATTACCTCACTAAAAAGGACGACTCGGCAAATGATAAAATGAAAGACCGAGCCGCCCTTGATATTTGCCCTTCGATTAGGACTCTGACTCGCCTGTAATTACAGCGAACATCTTCGGACCAACAACCTCGATAGCTGCCAGCATCTTGCCGACGATCTTAACGAGATCAGCCTCTGCGAGTGAAAACTCGTCAAAGATGAATTTAACGCCATTGCCCTCTGGCATATTAGCCCTTACGCCAGCCAGGTCTCCAACGATTGCGCCATCTGTGATGGTGTCGTTCTGGATAACTGTCAGCCCAAAGAACGGATCGAAAGCGTAATTCGCTGACAGAGCTGCGGTCTGTACAGCTGCGATTGTGGTACCGGATGCGATGAATACTCTGTCTCTCGCCTCGCTACCAAGCTGTGCGATTGCTGACAGAATTGTAGCCGGCTCAACATCTCCGGCAATCTGCGCAACACCTACGGCTGTGGCTGATGATGTAGCTGGTGCCGCCAGGATCTTAGCGACTGCTGTGTCGGCTGCTTTCTGTACGATCTTGTACTCGATTTCGTCATACAGGTACTGGAGCAGAGCCTGAGGTCCTACCG
>JAEIGA010015295.1_pt1 | contig 11688 bp, 10 predicted proteins | sample 9270691 | NCBI WGS metagenome assembly JAEIGA01 (sample SAMN17057246, study PRJNA624740) | gut metagenome | biome: biome; isolation source: fecal sample | host: Bos grunniens | place: China: Xizang | collected 2019
AAACAAAAAATAAATCATACTTTTGCACTCGCAAAACACAATTGGGCTATGGTGTAATGGTAACACTACAGATTCTGGTCCTGTCATTCTAGGTTCGAAGCCTGGTAGCCCAACACGAAGACGACTTTTTCAAGTCGTCTTTTTTTTCGTGTTGGGCTACCAGGATTCGTTCAGCTTGTCGCGCCTCGGCAGACTTGTCTGCGGTTGTCAAATGCGCAGTGTTGCTTTCGCAACTGTGGAATATCGTTTGAGAAATATCTGCTCAAACAAGTTTGGCAGCTATTCTCAACCAATCTTCCAAACCTCCGGTTTCTCTGCTCATTTTCCTCCCTTCGGTCTGCTCTCGGCTTCTGCCGCCGTTCGAATCTTGTTGCAAAGAGAGAGGTGGTTGGGGGCATTAGCGGTGTTAGGGTTGTTAGGGGTTTGCGGGTTTGATAGGAAATATAGGAAATATAGGATAGCGCAAACCCTATATCTCCTATAATTCCTATAACTCCTATCGTTGCGCCCTCCGTTCTCCGCTTTCCGTTCACAACTTTCTTCCTCTTTTATACCTATATTTAAAAAAATGTATTATCTTTGCAGAGATATGTATATACACCAATAAGTTTATGGCAAAGAAGGATAATAACGACTTTTCAATTATAGACGACCTCGGTCTGTCGGCTGATATCAACGAACAGCGTCACCAGGTCATTCCAATCATTGCGGGCAATGATGATGACACCATCGAGAGCGTAGAGCTTCCAGAGATATTGCCTATCCTCACTCTGCGTAGCTCGGTACTCTTTCCAGGGGCTATAACCCCAATCACCGTAGGACGCGAGAAGAGTATCGCCTTGGTGCGTGCCGTACAGGCCGACAATGGCCTTTTGGGTGCTGTCTTGCAACGCAATGCCGAGATTGAGACTCCGAAGCCTGACGATATGTACCGCATCGGTACCGCTGCGCGCATCCTCAAAATACTTGAAATGCCGAATGGCAACCTCACGGTTATTCTCTCGGGATTGGAGAAGATTGAGGTGGGCGAGTATATCTCCACCGAGCCATTCTTCAAGGCTCGCGTAACACCACTCTTGGACGCTACGCCAGACAAAAATAGCGTGGAGTTTGACGCACTCGTGGAGTCTATCCGCGATGTTGCACTCAACATCATAAACACCTCGCCTTCAATACCAAAGGAGGCTTCGTTTGCGATAAAGAACATAGATTCGCACCGCGGCATCGTCAACTTCATCTGTTCAAACCTTGACTTCTCGGACGAGGATAGACAGATGTTGCTTGAAGCGCCTGGCTTGTTGGCGCGTTCACGCAAGTTGTTGGAGATTCTCATTCGCGAGCAACAACTCTTGGAGATCAAGCAGGATATCCAGGGCAAGGTGAAGCAGGAGATTGACAAGCAGCAGCGCGACTACTACCTGCAACAGCAGATGCGCACCATACAGCAGGAGTTGGGCGAAGATGAGGACGGCGACATTGCTCGTCTGCGCGAAGCTGCAAAGGATAAGAAGTGGAGCGACGCCACAAAGGCGATGTTTGAGAAGGAGCTCTCCAAGTTGGAGCGTCTAAACCCTGCGGTTGCCGAGTATTCGGTACAGATGACATATCTGCAACTCGTGGTAGACTTGCCGTGGGAGGAGTACACCGAGGATAATCTTGACTTGAAGTGCGCCCGTGAGCAACTTGACTCCGACCACTTCGGTTTGGAGGAGGTCAAGGAGCGTATCTTGGAGCATTTAGCCGTCATTAAGTTGAAGGGCGACTTGAAGTCCCCTATCATCTGCCTCTATGGCCCTCCGGGAGTGGGTAAGACATCGCTCGGCAAGTCGGTAGCGACGGCTCTTGGTCGTAAGTTTGGCCGTATCGCTTTGGGCGGTCTACACGACGAGGCGGAGATTCGCGGACACCGTCGCACCTATATCGGAGCGATGCCTGGACGCATCATTGAGACCATCAAGCGTTGTGGCTCGTCAAACCCTGTAATTATTCTTGACGAGGTGGATAAGCTTACGGTAAGCAACCACGGCGACCCTTCGTCGGCACTATTGGAGGTGTTGGACCCAGAGCAGAACACCACCTTCCACGACAACTACCTTGATATGGAGTACGACCTCTCAAAGGTGCTGTTTATCGCCACCGCAAACGACATCTCGGCGGTAAACCCAGCCTTGCGCGACCGTATGGAGTTGATAAACATTCCTGGATATATCCTTGAAGACAAGGTTGAGATAGCGGAGCGACACCTCGTACACAAGCAGTGTGAGGCGCACGGCTTGACCGACGAGCAGATGGGTGTAGAGCGCGATATGATGCGCAAAATCATCTCCGACTACACTCGCGAGTCGGGTGTCCGTTCGTTGGATAAGCACCTCGCAAAGTTGGCGCGTGCGCGTGCAAAGAGCATCGCCTTTGAGGAGGAGTTCTCGCCAATCTTCACCGCAGAGGAGATTGTGAAGGTACTCGGCAAGCCGAAGTTCCTCAACGACGAGTATGAAATCAAGGATATGGTCGGTGTGGTTACGGGCTTGGCCTGGACACAGGTGGGAGGCGATATACTCTACATTGAGAGCATTCTCACACCTGGCAAGGGCAAACTCTCGCTTACGGGTAGCCTTGGCGATGTGATGAAGGAGTCGGCAACGATAGCCTACGAGTGGGTTAAGGCACACTACAAGGAGTATGGCATCAACGAGGAGGTCTTTGAAAAGTTAGACCTCAACATACACGTACCAGAGGGTGCTACACCAAAAGATGGCCCTTCGGCGGGTATCACGATGATAACCTCCATAATGTCAACCTATACAGGTCGCAAGGTGAAGGAGCGTATCGCAATGACGGGCGAAACGACGCTCCGCGGACGCGTACTCCCTATCGGAGGCGTTAAGGAGAAGATTTTGGCCGCCAAGCGTGCCGGTATTCACACGATACTGCTTCCAGAGGAGAATCGTAAAGATGTGGAGGAGATTACAGCCGACTACATTGAGGGCTTGACCTTCCACTATGTTCGCACAAACGAACAGGTATTGACTCTTGCATTGCAAGAGTAATTGACAGTCAATTAAAGTGATTTTTAATTTGATATGAAAGTTCTGGCCATCATACCCGCGCGATACGCAAGTAGTCGCTTCCCTGCAAAGCCTTTGGCGATGTTGGGAGGTAAGATGGTTATTGAGCGCGTCTACGAGCAGGTTGCCGAGTGCGTAGATATGGCAGTCGTTGCAACCGACGACGAGCGTATCTTATCGGCCGTAGAGAGTTTCGGAGGCAAGGCGGTGATGACCTCTACCGAGCATCGCTGCGGCACGGACCGCTGTCGTGAGGCGTTTGAGATTGTTGGCTACGACGCAGACTATGTGATAAACATTCAGGGCGATGAGCCTTTCATCAGCCGTGAGCATATAGAGCTATTGAAGCGCGGAGCAGAAGATGGCGTGGCAGATATCGTAACCCTCGCCACCCCATTTGATGCGACTGCAAGCATTGAGACGCTAAAAGACAAGAACTCGCCGAAGGTGGTATTTGGAGAGTCGGGCTATGCCCTCTACTTCTCGCGTTCGGTAATACCGTTCATTCGCGATGTAGAGCAGGAGGAGTGGCTCCGCCATCACACCTTCTACAAGCATATCGGCGCATACGCCTTTCGTGCAGATGTTCTCAAAGCGATTGCTACCCTTAAAGCAACCCCGCTGGAAAAGGCGGAGTCATTGGAGCAGTTGCGGTGGTTGGAGAGTGGTTACCGCATCAAAATTGAGGTAACCAACACCAAGACCTTCGGCATAGACACGCCAGAAGATTTACAACGAGCGGAGCAGTATCTTCGCTCACAAAGATAGAGAGATGAAACCGATATTTATTGCAGGTCCTTGCGTCATTGAGTCGGCAGAGTTGCTTGATGAAGTAGCCGAGAAGTTGTGCCACATAAACACACATCTCGGTACCGAAATCATCTTCAAAGCGTCGTTTGACAAGGCAAATCGCACCTCGTTGAGTTCGTTCAGAGGCGTAGGCATTGAGCGCGGATTGCAGATGCTTGCCGATGTGAAGGCGAAGTGGGGTTTACAGCTCCTTACCGACATTCACGAGGCGTGGCAGGCCGAGGCCGTAGGCGAGGTAGTGGATGTGGTACAGATACCTGCATTTCTCTGTCGTCAGACCGACCTTATCGTGGCAGCAGCCAAGACGGGTAAGGTGGTAAATATCAAGAAGGGGCAGTTCCTCTCGGGCTTGGATATGCGCTACCCTTACCAAAAGGCTATGGAGGCGGGCGCAAAGGAGATTTGGCTCACCGAAAGAGGTAACTCGTTTGGCTACAATAACCTTGTAGTAGATTTCAGGAATATACCCGATATGCTGGGCTTTGCTCCGCGCGTGATTATGGATTGTACGCACGCTGTACAGCGACCAAGCGCAAACAACGGAACGACAGGCGGCAACCGCGAGTTCGTGCCGGCTATGGCGACAGCAGCGAAGGCCTTTGGGGCGAGCGGTTTCTTCTTTGAGGTACACCCTACCCCAGACGCAGCTTTGAGCGACGGAGCAAATATGTTGCATCTTTCGGAGTTGGAGGGGGTTATTAAATCGCTTTTATAGATGATTATGCAGCACGATAAAGAGGCTATACTTGCAACCGCACGCGAGGTGTTGCAGATAGAGGCGGAGGCTATCTTGCGCGTCAAGGAGCATCTGAACGGAGAGTTCGTGGCCGCCGTAGAGGCCATCTTGGAGTGCAAGGGCAAGGTTATCCTCACGGGTATCGGAAAGTCGGGGCTTGTTGCAAAGAAGATTGCCGCGACGCTGGCAAGCACGGGAACGCCGAGCTTCTTCCTTGACCCAAGCGAGGCGTTTCACGGCGACCTCGGAATGATTTCAAAAGATGATATAATCGTGGCACTCTCCTACTCGGGCGAGACAGACGAGGTGTTGAAGATTGTACCTTTCATTCACGAAAACGGCAACAAACTCATATCTATAACGGGTAATAGCGACTCGGCATTGGCCAAGAACTCGGACATCAACCTTGATACGAAGGTGGAGCGCGAGGCGTGTATCTTACACCTTGCACCGACTTCATCAACCGCTGCGCAGTTGGCGTTGGGCGATGCGTTGGCGTGTGCCTTGATGAAGATACGCAACTTCTCGGCACAAGACTTTGCGCGACTACACCCAGGTGGAAGTCTTGGTCGCAGATTGCTGATGAGCGTCGGGCAGGTGATGCGCAACCACGACCTCCCGATTGTTTCGGAGGAGGCTACGGCCGTAGAGATGATTCACGCCATATCGCGTGGAGGCTTGGGTCTTATCGTGGTAGAGCGCGATGAGGAGATTTTAGGCATCATCACCGACGGAGATATTCGCCGAGCGATGCAGAGCCGTCAGGCGGCGTTCTTTGATATCCACCCTATGGATATCGCAACGCGAGAGCCAAAGACAATTCGCCCCGACAGCAAACTAATAGAGGCCGAGAAGATGATGACCGAGCATAAGGTCAACTCGCTATTGGTGGTAAATGAGGATAGTCACCTTGTGGGCGTGATACAGATTTACGATATAAAATTATAACTCAAAACTATAAACTATTATGGGACTTTTAGATTTTATGGCACCTCCGAAGCGAAAACCGGAGTTGTCAAAGGAGGAGATGATAAGCAATGTATATGGCAATATGCGCCTTAAAGTCTTCCTTGGCATCTATCTCGGCTATGCCGCCTACTACCTCGTTCGTAAGAACCTCTCGTTTGCCACGAACGGAATGATTGAGGACGGCCTCATTGACAAGACTTGGGCGGGTGTCGCTATGGCGGGTATCCCTGTGGCGTATGCCGTCAGCAAGTTCCTGATGGGTAGTCTTTCAGACCGCTCCGATGCTCGTAAGTTTATGACAATCGGACTTATCCTCTCGGCTTTGGTTATGATTGTTGCAGGTGTTATTCCTTACCCTGGACTTGAATGGAGCAACAACTTTATGCTAACTGCAGGAATTATGTTCTTCCTTATGTTCTTGGTGGGTTGGCTATCAGGTATGGGTTGGCCTCCTTGCGGTCGCGTAATGTCGCATTGGTTCTCTACCAACGAGCGTTCGTTCAAGATGTCTATCTGGAATACAGCGCACAATATCGGTAACGGCTCTCTCGGTTTGATTATCCCTGCGGGCGTTATCCTATTCTCTACTTTCGGAATTGACCAGACTTGGCGTGCAGCCTTTATTGCCCCTTCGGTAATCGCGCTCCTCTTTGCGGCGTTGTGTTGGTGGCTTATCCGCGATACGCCAGAGTCGTGTGGACTCCCTGCAATTGAGGACTATCGCAAAGACTACTCCGGAGCAAAGGCGAAGAAGGGCGAGGAGGATAAAATTCCGTTCAAGACCCTGTTCGTGGACTACATCTTAAAAAACCCTGCTTTGTGGCTTATAGGCTTTGCAAATATCTTTGTTTACTTTATCCGTTATGGTATCGCCGATTGGTCGCCTATCTACCTCCAAGAGGTGTGCAATATGTCTGACACGGATAGTTCGTTCGCCTACACTATTCGCGAGTATGCAGGTATTATCGGCACTGTGTTGTGCGGCTGGTTGTCAACCAAGTTCTTCCAAGGTCGTTGCGCTCCGGTAAATGTTATCTATATGATACTCGTTGTAATTGGAGTATTGGCATATTGGCAGGCTATACCTCTCGCCGAGATGCTTGCTATTGATGTTAAGTATATTATATATGTATCATTGGCTCTTATCGGGGGTGCTATCTATGGCCCTGTGGCGATGATATCTATTCAGGCTATCTCTATCGTGCCAAAGAATGCAGCGGGTACAGCCGCAGGCTTTATGGGCTTGCTCGGATACCTCATCGGCGACGCTATACTCTCAAAAATCGCCTTTGGATATGTGGCCGACAGTTCACTCGGTTGGAATTTCACATTCCTTTGTTTCCTCACCACCGGCGTTCTCACAGCTCTAATCTGTGCAATATCGTGGGGCAAGGAGAAGAAGATGTTTAAGGAGCGTATCGCAGCGGCGCAAAACAAATAGTAAGAAATAATATGTATAAATCGCTCACAGATTTCGTAAAACGATTGGATAGTGCTGGTGAGTTAATTCGCATCAGCACCCCCGTTTCGTCGGAGTTGGAGATTGCCGAAATCACCGACCGAATGGTCAAGAGTGAGGGCGGAGGCAAGGCTCTCTTGTTTGAGAATACCGACAAGGGCTTTCCCGTACTGACAAACCTCTATGGCTCGGAGCGCAGAATGGCTATGGCTCTTGGTGTAGAGCAACTCTTCGACATATCGGCACGACTTGACGACTTGGTAGGAACTGTGATTTCGCCCAAGGAGAATTTGATGGACAAGTTGCGCATTCTACCCATATTGGGCGAGGCGTCAAAGTGGTTTCCACAAAAGAGAAGCGGGCGAGGAGTGTGTCAGCAGGTTGTTCTGACGGGCGAAGAGGCGAAGCTCTCTCTACTCCCAATCTTGAAGTGCTGGCCTCACGACGGAGGGCGATTTGTAACCCTTCCAATGGTGCATACAATAGACCCTGACCGAGGTGTACGCAATATGGGTATGTACCGTATGCAGGTCTTTGATGACCACACGACGGGTATGCATTGGCACCGTCACAAGACGGGCGCACGCCACTACGAGGCCTACAAAGCCCGTGGCGAGAAGATGCCCGTAGCGGTGGCTATCGGTGGCGACCCAGTATATGCCTACTCGGCAACTGCCCCTCTACCTGACAACATTGACGAATACTTGTTGGCAGGACTGTTGCGCGAAAAGCCTGTAAAGCTCGTAAAGTGCGTAACAAACGATATATATGTACCCGAAGATTGCGACTTTGTGATTGAGGGATATGTTGACCCGGCCGAGGAGAAGGTCTTGGAGGGCGACTTTGGCGACCATACGGGCTTCTATTCGCTGAAAGACTACTATCCGAAGTTCCATATCACCGCTATCACACACCGTCGCGATGCGATTTATCCTGCGACAATCGTGGGTATTCCACCGCAGGAGGACGCATATATTGCAATGGCTACCGAGCGCATCTTCCTTGCGCCGATACGCCTTGTGATGCAACCCGAGGTGGAGGATATGTATATGCCGTCAGCGGGTACGCAGCACAACATTACTATAATCTCAATGCGACAACTCTACGAGCGTCAAGCCTCAAAGGTGGCACTCGGCTTGTGGGGCGCAGGGCAGATGATGTTCAACAAGTATCTCCTGCTCACGCCTGCGCATACAAACATTCGCTCGGCAAAAGAGATGGCGCAACTACTACGCAACTGCACACCTGCGGAGGATGTGATACGCAGTAGTGGCATATACGATGTGCTTGACCACGCAACCGCAACCTGCGGATATGGCGGAAAGGTCGCTCTGGACTTAACGAATGTTGCAGAGCGTGAGTATACGCCTTCGTTTGATAGCAGCAAGCTGCCGTCGGAGTGCGCATTCAATGCCGATTATGTGGAGGAGTGGAGCGCGCTTCTACTCTTTGCTGACAACGACCTGCACATAGACCATAAGGCGATTGCAGAGGCGGCAAAGTGCAACTTCGTCCTCATCTTTGACCGCCGAGCAGAGTCGCTCTCGGCCGAGGAGTTGTTGTGGCTTGGTGCAGCAAATACAGAACCAAACCGAGATATTGTCCTCTGTGGCTCAACGCTTATCGTAGATGCTCGCGCAAAACGCAACTGCGAGGGTGCGCCACATCGCTGGCCGAATGTCGTGGTTGCCGACCACGCCACCATAGAGTTGGTAGATAGACGCTGGAAAGAGTACGGCATCGGGGAGTTTATCACCTCGCCATCACTACGATACGAGGCTCTATTGCTCTCGGATAAGGCTCAATGGTAAGATAGATGCTCTCCAAACAGCACATACGAGGCATAGTCTATTTGGCGATTATCGTCGTCATTTTCGCTGTCGTCTATATATTTGCAACAATACGCTCGCCACTTACACTCAAAGAGGCCGACAGGCCGAAGAAGGAGATAGTGGTGGCGGATACGCTCTTTCGCTTTGACCCGAATACCGTAACATACGACGAGTTGCTACTGCTGGGCGTTGACAAGCGCACGGCGGTCGGCATTATCAAGTATCGCAAGGCGGGTAAGGTCTTTGGCATTGCCGAGGAGTTTGCGTTGTGCTATGGCGTGAGCGACTCGCTATTTCAGCGACTACGCCCATATATCCACATTGGCGAGGAGTTTGCCACAAAGCCAAAGCCCCGCAAGGATAGCCTCACATACGACAATACCCACAAGAAGAGCCGCTTCTCGCCACGCCCCTTTGAGAAGTTCTTGATAGACACCGTCGGGGTTGAGTATCTGCGTCGGATAGGTTTCTCTACGCGACAAGCCGAAGCCCTAATCAGGTACCGAGAGCGAGGCAAAGGTATCTTCTCAATGAATGAGTTGCGCGACTGCTTTGCCGTGAGCGAAGAGATGGCTGACTCGCTCGCACACTTCGTGATTTTAAGCGTGCGCGACCCACACGAAGGGCTTGTAGAGATTAACTCGGCCGACTCGGCAACGCTCCGTCGTGTGCGCGGAATAGGTGCTGTGACGGTAGTGGCGTTGATGCAATATCGCAAATTTCTCGGCGGATTTGTGCGCAAAGAGCAGATTTTGGAGCTAAAATGCGTTACAGATGAGAATTTTAAGCAAATTTCCGAACAAATTTATTGCGATAGTTGCAAAATTTCAAAAATAGATATTAACTTTGCACCCGCGTCCGAGTTTGAGTATCATCCATATATGACTCGGAGGGCAGTAAAGTTAATTTTAGAACAGAGAGAATCGAAAGGAGGTTGGAGCAGTATCGGAGAGATGTGTGAAGATGGCATATTTTCAAAGGAGCAGGCAGAAGCAATTGCACCTTATCTTCTATTCGGTACCACACCGCAGAGTTTCGATTAACTATATTTCAGGCTTGCCACAGCAGATGGCGTAAAATCTGCTAACAAAATTTTTGAATATAAACATAAAAACAAGAGAATAACTATGATTATTATGCCAGTTAAGGAGGGCGAGAACATCGAGCGCGCTCTCAAAAAGTTTAAGCGTAAGTATGAGCGTACAGGTGTTTTGAAGGAGCTTCGCGCTCGTCAGTACTTCACAAAGCCTTCAATTGCAAAGCGCGACAAGATGGCTCACGCTATCTATGTTGAGCAGCTTCACCGCAAGGAGGAGGAGTAGTCTTTCGCTGAACAATGATATAGGGTGTCGCACTGCGACACCCTATTGTTTTAGTATCACAACCCTACTCTTCGGAGATAAGTTGATTGACGCAGTCTATTACCATCTCCATATCAAAGCCACGCGAGACCCCAAAGCGAATCAGTTTCGCCCTCGCCTCGTAGGTACTCTTTGCCTTGATTGTCGGAAGTTTGCGGGTCAACAACTCCACGAGTCGCTCCTTCAAATCCACGGGCGAAAACATCGGCTCGGCAACCTCGGCGATAATCTGCGGCGAAACGCCCTTCTGTCGCAACGACATCTTTATCTTGTAGGCACCCCAGCCACTTAAACGCATCTTCTCACGCACATACAACTCCGTATAGCGTCTGTCGTCAATAAATCTCTCTCGCTCCAAGCGGTCAAGCACCCGGCGAGCGTCACTATCCGGCACACCCCACCGACGCATCAGTCGCAGAGCGTCGCCCGATGAGCGTTCCGCCCTCGCGCACAACCGCATAAGCGACTGCAAAGCCTCGTCGGCACTCTTGGTCTTTATCGCGTTGCCCATACTACCCTATCCTTATCGTTTGCATCTTTCAGCACCTTACAGCACTTGAAGCCACATCTTTCAAGCTCGGCACACACCTCTGCGCCAAACTCTTCGTATATCTCAAACCACACCGAGCCTCCCTCGCGCAGCATCTTACTTGCATTCTCGGCTATGGAGCGATAGAAGCACAGCGCATCATCGTCAGGAACAAATAGCGCGTTATGTGGCTCAAAATCAACAATATTGACGCGCATAGCAGATATATCGCTCTGTGGAATATATGGCGGATTTGAGGCCACCACATCAAACTCCCCAAGCGGAGTCAAGTCGCCCAGCGCATCTGCCTCAACGAAACGCACCTCAACACCAAGTCGCTCGGCGTTGCTCTTGGCTATCTCCAACGCCCGTGGCGAGATATCCACCGCAACAACCTCTGCCTCTGGCAGGTGGTGTGCCAACGCGATTGCGATTGCACCGCTACCCGTGCCGATATCAACTATTCGGCTGTTCGGCTTGGCGTGTTGCACGATATTATAGACCAACTCCTCGGTTTCGGGGCGAGGAATAAGCACACCCTCGATAACCTTGAACTTCAACTCGCAGAACTCCGCCTCGCCAAGGATATACTGCACAGGGCGACCCTGTTGCAGGTCGGAGATAATTTGCTCCAAGCCCTCAATAGGAGACTCCTCGTCGTAGCGCACCACAAGTTGCGAAAGGTCTATCCCCAAAGAGTGCTGAACAACCATTCGGGCAATAGAGGTCGCCTCGCGCTCATCGTACAAGTGGCCGATAGCGGATTGGATATGGTGTATAGTATTGCGAATTGTCATCTTATTGGAGTGATAACTCTGCCAAAGCGATAGCGACAACAGCCTCAACGACTACCGCTGCACGCTTAACAATAGCGGCATCGTGACGGCCTTTTATGCAGAGAGGAGCAACCTCACCCTTCTCAAAGTT
>JAEIGA010015296.1_pt1 | contig 11688 bp, 17 predicted proteins | sample 9270691 | NCBI WGS metagenome assembly JAEIGA01 (sample SAMN17057246, study PRJNA624740) | gut metagenome | biome: biome; isolation source: fecal sample | host: Bos grunniens | place: China: Xizang | collected 2019
ATCCATTTTACCATTTTCAATAATCTCCTTTACATCATTAACAATTTTCTTAAAGTTATTATAATATCCGCCGTCAAGAATAACTACTTTATCCCAGTTACCAGAGGCTTTAATATTCCTGCACATAATTTCAAAAAGTTCGTGGCGTTCTTCCATACCACTAAACTTCATATATCTTGTATGATCATCTACAAAATTGCCCTGAGGAACCAGCAAATAAATTTTATCCCAGCGACACTTACGAGTAATTGCATCAGCTGCTACAGCGATTTCTTTAAATTCAGTTTTTGTAAGCTCTAAGTCAGGGTCTTTGTGATAGTATTCTGCATACATTCTAGTAGTCATGCTATCAGAGTCTGCAAAGAAAATTCCACGGTTGCTTGGGGAGTTAATAAGCTTCTTATTCATTTGATACTGTCCATCGAGGAAAGCGAGATAATCTGCTCCATCAAGTTCCCATTCAGAAATAGAACTTTCTTGCATGTAGTCTCTTGCGTATTCGTGAGAATAAGGCGCGTTAAAATATTTACCAAGGTCTTTTACAAGAGTAGTCTTGCCTTCGCTCGCCGTTCCGCAAATCAAGATATTTGTGCTAAACACTCTTTTGAACGGGAAAGTAATTTTGTCCCAGTGCTTAATTGGATTCTGACGAATCATAGTCGCGGAAATAGGATTGTCATTTCTATTTGTGTAAGAAACTTCATATCCCCTGGCCAAAAGGTTTTCTACATACACAGGTTCACTTACATAGAAGACAGGCTTGCATCCAGATGTTGCTCTGAAGACAATAGTATCAACTTCTTCCATGAATTTTTCCCAGCCATTTGGGTATGCTGGAATTTTAAGCTCGGTCTCGTCTACAGGATAGACTGCAACAAGATCATCGTCTGCAAAAAATTCTCTCACATAACGATAACGCTTTTTAAGTGGCATAAGTTCTCCACCGCGGTCGCCGTCTCTTCCATCAACAATAACAACGCAGCCCGCATCATTTTCTTTCTTAGCTTTCATGATAAGATCAAGATGTCCCTGATGCAAGGGCGCAAATGTTCCAAAGACGACGCCGACAGTTTTTCCATTCAAAGGTTTTTGATACGTATAAATCATAAGTCCTTCTCCGTTTCTAAAATTTGATTAAGACAAGCATTAAAGCCGCCTTCAAACTCCCAGTCATAGTCTCTATCGTGAGGTTTTTTCTTTTCTGCTTCTATGTCATATTTTTCAGGCAGTGCTTTTAAAGGGCACCAAGAAGGTCTTTTTGTAAAGTCTTCAACTGCTCGAAATTTTATTTGACAGGATGGTATTTTTCCGTCACTGTAATAACAGAAATCACAATAGCCACAATATTCTGGCATGTCTACAATTAAAACTGCTTTACTCATCAACTTTTACCATGTTTTCCCGTAAAAACATCTCCTTCAAATTTATCAACGCTATAAATCTTAGAAATACAAGTTTCACTGTCGATAGCATTAATAAATTTATTAAGACGTCTAATGGCATCGCTATAATTGTCGGCAACAATAATTGCAGAATCATCTGTAAAAGAAACACCATTATCCACTTCAAAAGAAATTACGTATAACATTAACGTTCCCTCCTGCAGCCATATTTCGTTAGCTCTTTGCTAAGTTCTTCTTTTTCTTTTCTAAGATCTTTAAGCAATACCTCACCAAAACTGCTGTTGTGACTTTTTACACCGGCTTCAGCCAGACCGTCGTATCTTTCAAGCAGATTTAAAATGCGTTTAAGGCGTGTCATAAAAACCTCCACATAATAATTTTCTTATTATATAATACAACCGAACAATTAAAAAATTGGTAGTCTTTTTAAAAAGACCACCAATTTTCACAATTTGTTAAGATTTATATAGTTGTTCTACAACAAGTCTGCAGTATTCAGGTGTGGGTCTTGAAATAAAACAGCTGTCTTTGTATTTTTGAAGCTCTTCAAAAATAGTTACATCTTTCGCAATTAAAATACAACCGTGTCCGGCAAGATTAATTGCAAGTAGACGCAAATTATTTAGCTTACTATGATCGGCCTCATAAAGTGAATAACGCTCCATAATTTCTTGAACCTCTTCAATAGCGCCACAAGGAATGGGTTTGCTTGTGTCAAAGCTTAATACTCCGTCAATAGCTTCTTTAAAGTCTACATAACAGTGAGCATGAAGCATGTAGTTGGCCCAAGGGAAAAGCTTATAAAGTCTAAGCTGTACTGGTGTATCTACAGAAGGCTTATAATCGCCAAAATACTTCACGTTCATATCTTCATCTAAATATGCCGGCACAAAGCTATCAGCATTGATATCAGACTTGTCTACATTTCTTCTACTTACATAAACAATACCATTCTCACCTCTGAAAGAAGGAAAACCGTTCTGACATCTAAAGCTCATATTACCTAAAAACCTCTCTGTGCCCTTGGCAGGTCTAATAAGATTATGGAATATATCAGCACAGCTATGAGCAAAGTTAAAGAACTGGGTCTCATTAGGTACTGTTGGGAAAGCTAAAGCAGTTTCCTGCACTGTCGGAACACGCGTAAAAGCAAGCAGCTGATGAATACGACAAGTTAGATAACTACACATCTCAGCTATATTAAAGCCATCATAGAAAACATTGCCCAATGGATCGAAAAGCATCATATTAAAAAGACCGCTGGAATCTTTAGAAAACTCGATAGTAAGATTAGCCTTGATAGCAAGTGCTCTATTAATTAACTCTGCAAATGTATACTTATTGTCGTCATTGCGTTTTGAGGTTACTAAGATACACTTAGGATTAATAGCTTTGACATCTCTAAACTTAGTCTCATCATTGCTTACATTAGCAAACCAAAGCACCACTTTAAAGTCTACTACAGCAGGAAGAATCTCCTGACACAAATCATCGACTAAACCACCATTCACAGCGGTTACATCAATTTCAGGATCTTTACGAATACAATCGATGATACTAGCAGCCATACTGGAAGGTCTTCCACCTTCACGGTCAAAAGTACCACCAACAACTAATACTTTGGTCATTTTTTATTTCCTCCTTATTCCTCAACTACTTGTACTGTAATAGTTGCAGACACATCGCTAAACAGCTTAGCTTTAATTTTATAGGTACCGAAAGCTTTTATTGGATTTTCCATAGAAAGCTTCTTTTTATCTACGTCAATATTATGTTCTAGCTTAAGCTGCTGTACAATCTCTTTAGTGGTAACTGCACCATACAACTTGTTGTCTGCTCCTGCCTTACGATTTAGACTAAGGACTATTGTTTCAAGTCGCTTCGCAATTTCTTCTGCTGAAGCTTTTGCTACATCGTGCTTATGCTGCTTTGAAGCCTCTCTACCTTTTAGTTCATTTAACGCTTTGGTATCAGCCTCGACAGCAAGCTTTTTTGAAAACAAAAAGTTTCGAGCATATCCGTCAGACACTTCAATTACTTGGTCTTTTTTTCCTTTTCCTTTAACATCTGCAAGTAAAATAACCTTCATATTTTTCTGCCTTTCTTATTTTTGATTAATAAAAGCGACCTATAGATTCATCGTTGCAATATCTACAACTATTCACGTGTGGCGCCCAGCATCTACCACATTTAGGACAAATCCAACCAAGTGTAGGTGTGTCTGTCTTGGGAAATTTCGGTTGTTCCCATTCCTGTGGTACATAAGGTGGCCAATCACCGACCTGAGGAGTGTTAGGCACATCTCCTACTTTAGGTATATTTAGAATAGACTGGTCTTGTTTCCAAGCTTCATCTAAGCTGTCTTCACAAGTATTTCTTGAAAAAATACCAGAAGCAAAAACATAACCGCATTTCTTACATCTGAGTTGTGACTGTGCCGGATAAGTGGTTAATGTTAAGTAATTATTGACTTCAATCTCATGACCTCCACATTTAGGACACTTATTAGAGCCGGACCAAGGTGACCATTCAGGTGTCATACCAAAGCCAACGCAAGAAATTGAGCTTGCTGTTTGGTTATCTGCAGCTTCAGTGCCGGAGTAGGCAACATTGAGAGCACTTATATTAGCAACAGCACCCTCTAAATTAGATGAATTATTATCTATTTGATTATTCTCTGTTTTATTTAAAATTTTATTATCCATAGTTTTCCTCACATTTAATTTGATTTAACATATCTACCTGCTCTGCTTACAGGAGCCATATTCATACTTCTGATGTCATCTTTTAAGTTTTCACAATAATCAGCTTTGTATGCGAAACGTCCACCAAAATATATAAAACATTTTTGATTACAGGTAACAGGAACAAATACATAAGTTCTTGCTTCTGTCATAGCCTGACCACCAATACCACCAAAACCAAGAGCGGTACTGCCCCACATTTGCTTAAAAGTAAATAGCTCAAAGTCATCTATCGTAGGACGCTCTTCTGAATAATCTAATCTATAAGGTAAATCTGCCTCGATAGCTAAAACTTCTCTTGCAATACCAACAAGTTGATTACTATAACTCATACCAAATTCTCCTTAAATAAGTTTCTCTTTATATAATACAATATTCAACATATAAAAATAACAGCCTTCAAAGTTGAAGGCTGTTGCTTATTTTAGTCTTTTTTAGTAAGCTTTGCTATTATCAATTCAATAGCAGTATCATATCCGGCCACATCACCATTAATTTCGGTATAGGGGATATTTAGCTGTTGATATAGATTCTTTATTTCTAAACTCAGAGAGTCACTTTCTTCAGCTGTCTGGTTACGACCTTTAGGATTATAGGGCTTCACTCTATTTATAAAGAAATTAATATTGTCATAGGAATTATAAATAGCTAAGACCAAATCGGTTAGAGGTTTTTTAATTAATTCATCTTTAGTATAGATGATAGTGAGCGGAAGAGGACTATCAGTAATAATCACATCTACCTCATCTCTGCACCTCTTCAGTCTATATGACTGCTTACCAAAAATATATTCTTGACAGTTGAGCGCTGTAGCATTATGTTCCCAAGTTTTATCTTTTGCAAATTCGCTAACTAATTCACAGTTGATGCCACGCATTTTTAGTTCATAAAATAATTTCGCGGCCCCGGTACTCTTACCAGCTCCAGGAGCTCCAGTTAAATTAATAACAACGGGTTTCTTCATATGTAACTTTCCTTATCTTTATCCATCTTAGCTCCGCAATTATAACAAAAATCTGCTTTGTCATGATTTGGTAACGAGGTTTCTTTTTCACACACGGAGCACTTCCACTTTACAGTATTTGCCTCTGCGTCTACTTTAAGCCACGTTCCATGTTCTACATTACTGAGCAAGCTTCTTCTTTCATTTCCCAAAGGATGCTTTTGTTTATAATCTTCTATAAACTTTATAGCATCTGCCCTATCTTTGTGTCTAATTCTAGCACAAGGACTAACTAAACCTTTAACCCAAGATTCATCTTGACACATATGCCATTGATAAGGTGTCATCTCCATACACCACCAGCAACTACCATTCGTGCCATCTGAATTTCCGAAGTCAGGACAATGGATGTGTTCTTTCACGGGTGGGACGTAGTGCTGTCTACACCAAGTAAGTGTCTCTGGAACAAACTCTTTATTCATCTTAGTTTCCTTTAGTTCCAATAAGCATGGATGTTCTCGTAGTCCGGATACTCTTTAGCTAAGAAGGCTTCTAATTCTTCATAAAGTTTATTTTGAATTTCTCTGTCTTTTTCATAATTATCAGCTACCGGTTCAGTTTTCGTTTTGTAAATAACTTTTCCGCTATCCTTTACTACACCGACTAGATCAGCCTTACTCCAAATTTCATATTCCTCTTCGGGATCACAATCATGTGTAACTTCAAATTGAAATCTGGTTTCAAAGTTAATAAAAGCGCTTCTGTCATAAAAAGCTGCTTTATAGAAGAAAGTTCCCCTTTTTCGTCCCTGAGCATCAAGGAGCTCATTCCACATCGTATGATCAGTTGCCTTAGTTTCCCAACCTTCCGGAAGTCTAACGTTCCAAAAAAGGTCATCATAGTCGTCAACAATTTCAATACCCATTTTCTCGTATTGTACTCTGGTATATGAAATGATGTTACGGTCGGTAATTTCACGTTGCGCTTGCCATTCCATACCACTCGTTATACCAAGCTGTCGAATATCTCTAGGAACGCTGTGCTCATTAGCTTTCTTTGGTAGTCTCTTATTTGCGACTACATTTTGCTGTCCACGTTTTTCCTGATTCTCGATAGCATCAGAGGGATTCTGACCTAGTCTAGTTAGCATCAGAGCCTCCAAAAAAGTAAGGGTATCATCAAGACTGGTTTTCTTAGTATCCATTTTTCATATCTCCTATATTTTATAATTATTCACAATAACAGTCCGAGTCGTCGGTAAAACGTTCTCTTGACATGGCAAATCTTAGCTTTAATTGATCGTTTTCTGAAATTAAGCTTTTAACAGATGTTTCTGTTTTCATTTTCTCAACTTCATCATAAATATGATAAAGTTGAGGAATTCCTGTATCTTTGGCATAATCGTTCATTTGAATACTTCGGATATAATTTTGAATCAGTAACAGTACTTCTGATTTCCTCAATAGCTCATCTTTCTTAGCTTTTCTCATAAATCAACCTCACTTAATACAAACTAAGATTTCAATTTCTGTATCTTTAAATAGTTCTTTTAAACAATCAGATACTTTTTGCCATTCTAAGCGGTCCAGACCACAGCCGATGGTAGGCATTGCCACCTTCTTTATGTCATAAGTTATACATAGCTGTTTCATCTTTAAGAGCGCTGCTGTCAGTGTCTCATAGGTAGGTTTGTTCCAGTATCTTTCTTTAGTAACTAAGTTAAGAACTCTACCTTCAAGAATACAGTCTCCAATTATACGTTTATGGTGCCAGATGTTTATATAGTCTGGATATTTTTGTTGTAGAATAGATTTCATATCGAATCTTTTATTAAATTCTACTACAATCCCCTTTCCCATTCCAAAATCCGCACTTATGCAGTGCGCTAAATAATAGTCTTCCGATACTAAAAATAAGTCACAAATTTCTTCTTTATAGATCATCTATAAAAATCTCCTTTTATATTAATCTATATATAAAATACAATATTGCACTAAAAAAAATAAGGAACTTGCAAGATTAATTACAAGTTCCTTATTTCTATTAAGATATTTCGTGTACTTCAATAATACGATAAACTTCTCTACCAAGATTCTTTTTAACAAGCTTCTTTGCAGCTTCTGTATTTTGCGCTTTTACACTTGTTTCTGAAACTCGGTCAACAGAATTTACGAATCGAACTAGAAAATTTTTCAACGTCTGTTCAACCGCTTCTTCCAAATCATTGTATACTGAGATAGCACTTAGTGGAATTTTGCCAGAATACTGAAACTCTTCCCAAGTTTCTGGATAATCTGGGTCGGTTGGACCATCGTAAGAATACGCAACATTTTCATCTATATCTAACAATTCTAAATCTAATTTGTCAATGTCGATCTGAAGAATTATTATCTGGTCTAAATACTCCTCCGGTACGTCTTCACTGGTCTCACAATAACTATATGCAACTTCAGGGTCTCGTGCGAGATAAACAAGTTCATTTTTACTGAGGTTTATCCAATTGTTGTGTCTACCGCCTGTTAGAAAGCCATCTTTTTGGATTTCTATCCAGTATGGCTGATATGTCGCATGATAAAGAAAAGGTGTTTTAAAAATATTAGAATTTTTCTCTTTTAAGCTTTCTTGAAGGTCATCTTGACTTTCAGTTCTTCTTAGGAACTCCTCAATCTGATTAATAATGACCTCAATAGTTTCTTTAGTCTTATCGGAAAGCATCTTTTCTTCGTCATCTCTAGCTTTATCGAAATAGAAAGCTTTTAGTTCATGCATATCACCGGACTTTAAGCTGAAACTTCCCCAATCACAAATCATTTCAAGAACATAAATATATTCCATATCACGTCCTTGCCAATATTCGGGATGGTGTGGATTGGTTTGCCAGTGGTGCTCCCAAGCGGCTTCATATTCTGGGGTTTTTTTCTTATCGCCGAACCATTTCTGAGCATAAGGCACAAATTCCTCATTCGAATACTTAGAAGCATCGTGAGTTTCTATTAACTGATCTAGAAGTGCCATATCAACATCTTTAAAGATCTCTGGAATATTTTCTTGAAGCCAGACATAAAATTCTGTTACACGCGCTTTATGCTCTTCTATATAATCTCTATTTTGCTCTTCCGGTGTTTTTAGGTTTTCTAATAGGTCATAGGTCATTAAAAAATTCATAAGTTCGGCTCCTTGTTCTGCTTAGTCTTCATGCTCATCAATCATTCTAGCAGTGTTAATTAAAATTTGTTTAAGTTGTGGGTCAATATTGAAACGTTCTGCACTAATTTCTATGCTTTTCAACAAATTACCATCATACTGTCTAAGAGTGCTCGCTTTCCAGTCACAGAACATTTCAATTATATCAACTAGCGTCATATCATTAACGCCGTTAACAAAGTGTTCAGGGTGATGTCTATTTGCTGCATAGTGGTGCTCTAATGTAGGTTTAAGCTTTTCTAATTGCATTTTATAATCTTCTGAGCCATAGGTTAGATTTTTTAATATATTCGTGTTCTCAGCAAAAGCTTCTACTTCTGGACTTTCTAGTTTAGAAGCATCGTGCTTTACGCCACGCATATCAATCTTATCAATAATAAATCGAATATATTTTCTAACAGTCTCAATGTGTTTTTGGGTCTCTACTTGACATTCGGCTACGCTTAGAGGCTGCCCGTAGTCCAAAACAATCAATTTAGTTTCTTTGCAATTATCACAGAGCTCTTCATTGTGGCTGAACACTACATTAGTTATTTCTTGCCCTAAAATCTGTTTTGTACATTCCAAACAATAGTGTGCCATAAACTAACTCCTTTTAAAAATAATTTAGCCTCGTATAATTTAGCAGATTAGAGCTTAATAAAAAATAATAAAGAGTCTACATTTGCAGTGTAGACTCTAAATATTTAAATAGTATCTTGATCACCTTTAATTCTAGTTAGGCCTAGAGTGGTTGCATAACCATTACGGTCTATGTGGTCGACTTGTTTTGTAACAATATATAAACCACTTGACACGTGTTTGTTGCCTCCCGGGAAAATTACATTAAGACGTACATACTGCATCAGTGTTGCGGGTCTGAGTAGGCCTTGAATCTGTATAGTAGCATTAATTGGGAATTGAGTAGCTTTTGTCCACCAGGAGATGTCATTAGCCTTAGTATCAAAGCCACCATTATTTCGCATCATACTAGTAGGTGCATAAACATCTTCCCATAAACCATCACTATTGATTCTACGTTTATAATTTTCTGGGTGATTTAGATTTTGATATTCATAGTAAATAGAATAGTTCTCGTCTTTTTCTATTTGGAAATCGCGTACGATAGTAGAAGTGTTGATACCAATATCAATTTCATAAGCATCCCCGCGCTCCATTACTGTAGATACTTTTTTAACCTCAAAATATGGACCGTTCTTACTAAGAGACTTATTCACTCCAGTAATAGAATCATCGTATAAGGTCATTACATAAATGTCCTTACTAAGACCTGGTTTAGAACCTGCCGGTAACATACAGCCAGCTAAATAATTTATATAATCAATGGCTGAAATGTTATATTTTGAATCTAGCACCACGGGCATATCATCACCAGCAATTAAGGAGTCTAAATCTGACATACGCATGCCAGTAAAAGTGTTCTGTAGACTTTTATTGCTCTTGAAAAGCTTCTTAATCTCATCGCTAGGCTTTACCTTTTTACCGGTTGCCGGTGCCGTGATGCTACCGTCGGTAGTAAGGGCAGCGCTAGATACCGCATGAACAGTATAAGAAATCGAGCTATTTGGCAGATTAAACGATTGGTTTACCTTAGTAATTATAGCCTCTTCATTTTTATACACATAAGCAGGGGTTTCTGCATCACCGTAAGTAAAGATTATTTTACGAGTACGGCTTACACTAGAAAAGACTTTCTCAAAAAAGTTTGGGTCATCACTTGGTGTTATTGGATAATTAATATTTAAAACATAAGTATTAACTTGTCCATTTATTTTAGTAACTTCTAATGATTGTATATACTGTGGATATTGTATATTGTAAGGTGTGTAGAAACCTGCTTTATCTTTACCCCAAGATTTAGTTTGCTCATCAAAAACACCAAAAGTATAAGTACCAATAGTAACTTTTACCCAAGGTACTTGAACGCGTGCTTGGCTGGATAGTAGTTTTCTGTTTTTTATAAATTCTGTACTCATTTATTAATCCTTCCAAACTCGATACTGGTAATATTAGGTATTTTTAAAGTAACAAACTTATCACTTAGAGGCTTAAAGGCGTCTTGAATATCATTGAAATATGCTATGACCCACCAAAAAGTAGGATTATTATAGTATTTCAGTGCTAGAGAGTTCAAAGTATCATTGTTTTTAACTATATGTGTTACATACTCTGCCGTCTTTTTTAAGTTAGTGCCTATTCCATAGACTTCTTTACCACAAATAGAATCAAAGTAATAGGGAGTATTTGTATAACGACTTAGATAGTCGAATTGTGCATATTTTTTATTTTTTAATGTTTCCACAATCAAACCTCCTTAGAAGTGCATACCATTTCTCATTGTTGCAGTTAAGCCTCGGAAAGAACCATTTTGGAATACTGTCGTTGCGTCATATGGGTCTACCTCTGTAATAGAAAAACTCACTTTTACTGTAGCATACTTTTCATTAACAAGAATTGGTTTACCATAGGTAACACTTATGCCACCGTTAACGATTCCTTTAATAAAAACTTCATGTCCAAGTCTGACTGCTACCAGAGGCGGCTCAATAGCTTTATTAGATAAATTATACTTCGGCACAGCAATAGCTTGTAAAGCGTGAATAAAGCTCTCGGCCTTATCTTCTCCATCACGAGGTGTCACGTTGCTGACCATCTCATCAAACATATCTCTGTGAAAGTTCAAACTTAAGTTCACAGTTCTAGGTCCAGAACTGCTATAAGTGTAGACCGGTGCAGTTCTTCCTAGCGCAGAGTTCTCAGAAAATGTAGAATTCATCTGGTCAGTAATTTCGTCTGGATAACCAGGTAATTGCCAGTATTTACTCTCTTCTGGAAGATCTAGGTGCGAGATGTAAATATAACAATCTGGCAATATCATATTAAAATTAGCAGGCTTCTTTTGAGAACTAGGTTTTGCACCTGTGTCTGCATTTTTTGCTGGCAATGATGCCATAGCGAAGTTTTTCTTTAATGCCATTACACATGCCCTCCTTAAATATCAAATAGCCCATCATATACATCTGCCGTTTGAATACGATCTGTAGCTCTTAATTTCTTATCAAAAATGGCCCAGCTAGCATAGTATTTTTCAACGTCTTTATCTATGTAACCTAGCGTATCGTACATTCTACTTTTTGAAACGTGTCCAACAGTCGGGTGCAATCCTTGTCTGCGATCGATTAGTTGATTTGCAGCGGGACTAAGCACAATTGGTCCAGAATTAATTAAGTAGTCATAAGCAATCTTTTGAATTTTATTTTCCCAAACACCATCGATTTTAAAGTAATGCTGGTTTTGATTCATAACCTTTTGTACACGTCGAATGTTATCTGCAATTTCATCTGCAGAGGTAATAGCACTACCACTAAGATACTCTACAAGACGATCTGAGAAT
>JAEIGA010015297.1_pt1 | contig 11688 bp, 10 predicted proteins | sample 9270691 | NCBI WGS metagenome assembly JAEIGA01 (sample SAMN17057246, study PRJNA624740) | gut metagenome | biome: biome; isolation source: fecal sample | host: Bos grunniens | place: China: Xizang | collected 2019
CCTCCCTGGCCGAGGCGGATATGGCCCTGGCCTTCGAATATACCCTGGATTCCACCTACAGCTTCAACACCGATTTCCAGAAGCAGACCGCCGCATATCTGGCCGCGGCGTATAGGGACTACATCAACGGCAAGGGCCTTTCCGTCAAGGAAGGCGACGTGGGCTTTGATCTGAACGGCGACGGCGATACAGAGGATACCGTGGCCCTGACCATCGAATACGATGAAGCAAACGGCTATTCCGGCACCTATGTGACGCTGTATCTTAGCGAGTTCCAGGAGAGCCTGTGGGCCTATATAGAGCGCCTTGCTTACGCCGAGGACTGGACCTGGTTCGACGCGGACGGCAACGCCCTCTCTGACGAACAGGTGGCGGCCATGACCACCGCTGACCGCGCGCAGGCATTCATTTCCGGCCAGTACGCCAAGGGCAGCACCGGCAGCGGCAGCTCTGCCATGGGCGGCAATGGCGGCCCTGGCGGCAACGGGGGATTCCCCGGAGGTAACAGTGCAGGCGGTCCTCCCGATGTGGGCGGCACACCTCCCGACGGCGCAGGCCCCGGTGGGGACAATGCAGGCGGTCCTCCTGACATGAACGGCGCCACCACCGAGGAGGTGGGCACTCCCGACGCGGGCACCACCCAGAGCGCCAGCAGCAAGACCGACTCCGCCAACTATGCTTCCTTCGAGGAGATGGTGGCGGCATATAAGGCGGATATTGCTGAGATCGAAGCAGGAGACGTTTACGGAAACAATATTGTGGACCTCTACAACCCGATCAACTATATCGGCGCAGAGGGGACCAATGATCCCGCCTGGGCGCGGATATTGATGGGGGCCAGCGAAGGGGACATCTCCATGCTCAATTCCCTGAACCTGGAGATCGCCTGGCTGAACGCCGGAACGGATGCCACGATCGAATGGCAATGGAACGGCGGCCATGTGCCCTCTGAGATCTTCGGCGATTCCCTGGCTCTGTATGTGGACACGATGTATGGCGAGCATGTGGATGGCGCCGTTAAGATCACCAAAGCCGCCCCCACCGGTCAGACTGCCAACGGTACGGCTACTGAAGCTACCGGCACGGACCTTTCCGACTGGGTCGCTCTGGACGGGGAGGAAGGCGTCACCATGACCCTTTCCGGCGCGGCCAACTATCGCACCTCCGGCGCCAGCAAGGCCATCCCCGGCTTCGACGTCATGGACTACGGCCAGGAGGACTATGTGTTCGGCAGCAGCACTTCCGACGCCCGGCATTGGAACAGGTATGTTCTAAAGGTGTTTGAGGAATACGCGGCGGAGCTTTCGCCCCTGTTCAACGCAAACTGATATCGGGAACACACAGGGCACCCTGCACAGCGCGGGGTGCCTTTTTAAATTGGGGGTTCATTTTCTGCGCGTCTCGTGATACAATCTATATGACAAATCATCGGATGCACCATCTTTCTGATACCCATCATCTGAAAGGAGAGAGCCCATGGACTTCTACAGCGAATACCGCAGCAAGCTGCGGACCCCGGAGGAGGCCGTGCAGTGCGTGAAGACCGGCGACTGGATCGACTACACCTCCCAGCTGGGCTTTCCTATTCTGTTGGATAGGGCATTGAGCAAGCGCCGGGACGAGCTCTTCGACGTGAAGATCCGGGGCAACCTCATCTTCAACAAGCTGGAGACCGTGGAGTGCGACCCCACCCGGGAGCACTTCGTCTACAACTCCTGGCACTGCTCGGGCTACGAGCGGAGCCTGTGCGATCGGGGCCTGTGCAACTTTATCCCCATGGTTTTTAGGAACGTGGTCCCCTACTACACCCACTTCCTCACCGTCAACGTGGCCATGGTCAGCGTCACGCCCATGGACAAGCACGGGTATTTCAACCTGAGCTGCTCCACCGGCGTCAGCAAGGGGATCATCGACAAGGCGGACATCGTCATCGTGGAGGTCAATGAGCACCTGCCCTGGCTCTGCGGCGGCTTCGACGAGGTGGTGCACATCTCCCAGGTGGACTACGTGGTGGAGGGGGAGCACGAGCCCCTCTTCGAGCTGCCGATCCCGGAGCCCAGCGAGCTCGACAAGCGGATAGCGGCCAGCATCGTGCCCTACATCCAGGACGGGGCCTGTCTGCAGCTGGGCATCGGCAGCATGCCCAACTCCGTGGGGAACATGATCGCCAACTCCGACCTGAAGGACCTTTCCATGCACACCGAGCTCTGCTCCGACGCCTATTACGACCTGTACGCCGCCGGGAAGCTGACCAACGCCAAAAATAATATGCACCGGAACAAGGGCATGTTCGGCATGGCCTTCGGCACGAAGAAGCTCTATGAGTGGATGGACAGGAACCCGGGCCTCTCCGTGTGCCCCCTCGAATACGTGAACTCGCCGGAGCTCATCGGGTCCATCGACAACATGGTGGCCATCAACAACTGTATCTCCGTGGACCTCTACGGCCAGGTGTCGTCCGAGAGCTCCGGCACCAGGCACATCTCCGGCACCGGCGGGCAGCTCGACTTCATGACCGGCGCGGCGAAATCCCGTGGCGGCAAGGCGTTCATCTGCCTCACGTCCACCTTCACCGACAAGCACGGGCAGATGCACTCCCGGATCGTCCCCCACTTCGGCGGCGACATCGTCACCACGCCCCGGAGCGAAGCCTACTACGTGGTCACGGAGTACGGCGTCCGCAATCTCGTGGGCCGGACCACCTGGGAGCGGGCGGCCATGCTGGTGGACCTCGCCCACCCCGCCTACCGGGAGGAGCTCATCGCCGCGGCCGAGAGGCAGAATATATGGCGACAGTCGAATAAGAGATAGGGGTTTTCTTTTGCCGCTTTTTCTCTTTGGGTGCGAAGCTGAGTGCTGCCTGCGGCAGATGCAGCGAGGCGGAGCACGGGCAAAACAACGAGAAACCAAACAAAGTGCAGGTTTCGACTGTGTTTTGCCCATGGAGCAAGAGAAAAAGCGGCGCAAAAAGAGAAACCTAAGAAAAATAAGGGAGATCGGTATTCTGCCGATCTCTCTTGTTGTGTTCCCCTATTGTCATCCTACCCCCCGGTGTCATCCTCTCCCTCCATTGTCATCCTGGGGATCGAGCGCCAGGAAAACGCCACGGTGCGGCGTTTTCAGCGAGATCGGGCGAAGCCCAAGGGGAGGCGAAGGATCTCTGAACGGCGCAGGCTCACAGGGGTCCCTTCACGCACGGGGGATAGGCCCCGCAGTGAACCAATCCCCCGCCAGATCCGCCCACGTGGGGTTCTTGCTCTCGATCAGTTCATTCTTTCTGGCCCGCCGCCAGCCCTTGAGCTGCTTCTCCCGGGCGATGGCGTATCGAACGTCAGAAAAGCTTTCATAATATACCAGCTTGTGTACATGATACGCCTTTGTAAAGCCGTCGATCAGGTCGTTCCGATGTTCCTGCAGCCGTCGCATCAGATCGTCCGTCACGCCGATGTACACGGTGGAATTGGTCTTGTTGGCAAGGATGTATACGTAATACATATTGCTGCCTCCTGGTCGATCGCGGTATACGCTTTTGTGTTCAGAGATCCTTCACTGCGTTCAGGATGACACCGGGGGAAAAAGCATGTCATCCGCTTTCCCTCTTGTCATCCTGAGGAGCGAAGCGACGAAGGACCTCTGAACGGTGATGGCCTGAACGAGCTGCTTTTCCGTGGGATGAGTTTTTGCGTTCAGAGATCCTTCGCTGCGCTCAGGATGACACCGGGGCGGAAAAGGGTGCGTGCTTCCAATAATTCCTTATAATAATACTCAAACATCGCATCCGGCTTGCGACCGTACTTCCGGTACACGTACACCCACTCCGTGAGCTCGAAGAAGCGGAAGAGGGCCATGGCCCGGTCGTAGTCGGGGCGGGGGACGCCCTTGGAGGCGATGAACCGGTCATAGTAGTACTCGAGGGCGAAGGCCTTGTCCGCGGCGGTCATGAAGAAGGGGGTCTCCCCGTGCTCGCTGCCGTGGGCGAGGAGGCGGCTCAGCATGGCGGGGTAGGGGAGCACGCCCGCCTCCTCCCAGTCGATGAACACCGCGCGCTCGCCGCTGACGATCAGGTTGAAGGGCAGCAGGTCGTCGTGGCAGAGGGTCCTGGGCAGGGTCGGGTACAGGGCCAGGAACCGGTCGTAGGCGGCCCGGAGCTCCGGCTCATTTAGGTACGCCCGCCGCTTTCGGAGCCGGGGCAGGGTGCGGCTGACGCTGCGGCCGAGGCGCATTTTGGTGTCCCAATACGCGTCCTGCAGGGCGATCATGGCGTCCAGGACCCGGGTGAGGTCCGTCCGGGTGCAGCGCATCAGGTCGTGGCCCTCCACGAACTCCAAAAGGATATAGGTCTTGTTCCGATAGGTCGTGGTCCCGAAGCACCGGGGCAGGGCGTCCAGCCGGTTGCCGAGGCGGCGGTAGACAGTGAGCTCGTTCGCCCCGGCGGCCTTCAAAAGGTACGTTTCCGGCCCGTCCGCGATCCGCCAGGCGTCGTAAAAGCCGCCCCCCTCCTCGTAGGCCATCCGGTGGACGGCGGCGGCGGGGGACAGGGGCCGGACGCGGCCCGCGATCTTTAGCAGGGTCTTCTCTTGCATCACACGATCTCGTAGACGGCTTCCCGGGGCTCCGCCTTCTTCCTCTTATACAGGATGCGCCAGGCGAGGAGCGAGAGGAGGATGAGGGCCAGGATGAGCAGGATCAGCGCCCGGACCTTGGCGTAAGGCTCGTACCAGGTCTTCAATATCATATCTGCTATGGTGAGGATCAGGGCGGCCGCGGCCATCCAGATGAGGTTCCTCTTCGTCAGCAGCTCCCGCAGCTTCTTGTGGGGGAACAGGAGCTTCAGCGCCAGGGCGAACAGGCCGAAGATGAGCACGAACTGAAAGAGGAGCGTCAGCACGGACCCGCCGAAGGCCTTGACGAACAGGCTCAGGACCAGGGACAGGGCGTAGTTGGCCACGGCCCCCACGGTCCAGAGGGGCAGCAAAATGAGGCCCTTCACCGGGGCGGGCAGGCTCAGCACCTTCTCCCGAAACAGTTCCCTGGGCGTGGGGATCGGCTCTGGCTCCGCCACCTTCGCGCCCTTCACCGTGTAGACGGGCGCCTTCCCGTACTGGATGTGGGCTGATTCGGCGGTCTCGGCCTTTTCGGTGGGCGAGGTCAAAAGCTCCGACCCGTCCACGGTCCCGTTCAGGAGCATGCCGGCGGCGGTCACCGTCCCCGCGGCCTTGTAGGCGGCGGAGCGCAGCTTTTTCTTCGTTTCGGTCCCTTTCGACGCTTCCATGGCTCGTCCCTCCTTAGGATGGCCCCAGTATACCACCTTCCCGGCAAAAAACAAACATATCCCCCAAAATCTACCAAAATTCCCCATTTCGGGCCCCGGATCCCCGTAGAATTTACACTTCTGACACGGTTTTTTTGCACCAGCGATGCCCCAGACGGTTGAAAAAAGCGGCCGGCTCAGGTAGAATGACAGTATCTGAAAATGGGTATCCATCGAGGTATTTATGGATCAGGACATGCGTGAAAAACTGAATACGCCCCCGGAGCAGGACCCCGTCCGGCCGCGCCCCCGCAAGGCGAAGAAGCCCATGCGGAAGCTCCGCCTGGCCCTGCGCAGGGCGTATCAGCGGTCCGAGCCCGCCCGAGCCCGCCTGGTGGACTGGCGCAACCGGTTCTGCCGGGCCGTCCGCGGCGCCTTCGATTCGGTGGCCGCCTTGTTCGTGAAGCTCTGGGCCGTCGTCGGGCCCGTGTGCAAAAAGATCGGCCGCGCCCTGGCGGCAGCGGCCAAGGCCGTGTGGAAGGTCATCGGCCCCGCCCTGACGAAGCTGTGGCAGTGGGCTAAACCCGGCATCCTCTTCCTGGGGGACAAGATCAAGGCGGGCGCGTCCTTCCTGGCCGCCCGCTTCAAGGGCCTCAACAAGGCCATGCAGATCGGCGTCGGCGCGGTCAGCGCCTCGCTGGTCCTCCTTATCATCGCGCTGATGGTCAGCGCCCACGTGTCCCGGACCGCCATGAAGGCGGCCATGGCCACCCCCGAGAGCGTGCTCCCGGTGGTCGCCGAGACCGAGGCCCCCACGGCGGCCCCCACGGCGACCCCCGTGCCGGAGCCGCTGCTGGGCGAGATCATGAAGAAGGGGGACGATTCCCCCACCGTGGCCATCGTCCAGACCCGGCTCATGGAGCTTGGGTACATGGACAGCGACGAGCCCACGGAGCACTTCGGCAGCATCACCGAGGCGGCCCTGATCCGCTTCCAGAAGCATAACGACCTGAAGGCCGACGGCCAGATCGGCGAGACCACCTGGAACCTTCTCATGAACGAGGGCGTCCCCGAGTGCGTCATGCAGGACGGGGACGAGGGCGACGACGTACAGGACGTGCAGAACCGGCTGTACGAGCTTGGGTACCTCGCCAAAAACTACGTCACCGGCACCTACGGGGAGAAGACCGCCGCCGCCGTCACCGACTTCCAGAAGGCCAACAGCATCGCCACCACCGGCATGGTGGGCCACGACACCCTGGACGTGCTCTACGCCGACGACGTGGTGGGCAACTTCTTCAGCAAGGGCGAGGTCAGCGACACCATCGCCACCTATCAGGAGAAGCTGAAGAAGCTGGGCTCCCTCGCTTCCGACTACAAGGTGAAGGGCAAGATGGACGACGCCACCATCGCCGCCATCCGCAAGTTCCAGGACAACAACGACCTGACCCCCGACGGCTGCCTTGGCCCCACCACCATGTCCGCCATGGACGACAAGGACGCCAAATCCTACACCCTGACCCTGGGCATGAAGGGCTCCGACGTGAAGGCGGTCCAGAAGCGTCTGAAGGCGCTGGGGTATCTCAAGACCAATTCCCAGGTCAACGGCTACTACGGCGAGGAGACGGAGGACGCGGTGGAGCAGTTCCAGAAGCGGAACAACCTCTCTGCCGACGGCACCGTGGGCCCGAAGACCCTGGAGAAGCTGAACAGCTCCTCGGCCAAGAAGGCGGCTACAGCGAAGCCCACCGCGAAGCCCACCCCCAAGGCGACCGCGAAGCCCAAGACCACCAAGAAGGTGACCGCGAAGCCCGGCTCGAAGACCACGCCGAAGCCCGGAAAGGCCACGGCGAAGCCCACCAAGAAGACCGCCACGGCGAAGCCCGTGGATACCTCCCAGAAGAAGGGCGTGGAGAAGATGATCGCCATCGCCGAGAGCAAGATCGGCTGCCCCTACTCCGGCGGCGCCAAGGGCCCCAACAAGTTCGACTGCTCCGGCTTCGTCTACTACTGCATGAAGCAGGCCGGGTTCAGCGGCGGCTACATGACCAGCCGCACCTGGCGCACCACCAGCCGCTACAAGCGCATCACCAGCATGAGCCAGATCCAGCGGGGCGACATCCTGGTGTTCAAGGGCAACTCCATGGCCACGGGCCATGTGGGCATCTACCTGGGCGGCGGCCGGATGATCGACGCCAGCTCCGGCGCGGGCCAGGTCCGCATCACCAGCTCCGTCCTCTCCGGCACCTACTGGAAGCAGCACTTCCTCATGGCGTATAGAATTGGATAAAGAGAGTAGCAAAGGCAGGGGGGTGGCGACACCCCCCTTTCACATGGAGGCACTATGGAGTACAGTTTGATGGCAAAGATGGCGGAGGAGTACTTCCGCCGGCAGCCCAGGCCCACGGAGGCGGAGTACGACGCCCGGCTCCGGGCGCGGCTCGAACAGCCTGAGAAGCGGGGCCTGCCCCCCGAGACCATGGGCGGCCGCCGGGAGACGGGGCCCGACGGGGACCTCTTCTGGTTCAACGAGGGGTCGGACGACCCCTACACCATCTTCTACTGCCACGGCGGGTCCTACATCCACGACTTCTCCTACTTCCACTGGCGGTTTTTGAGAAAGCTCATGGACCGGACCGGGGCGGCGGTCATGGCCCTGGGGTACCGGCTGGCCCCCTACGGCACCTGGGAGGACGCCTTTCGGCTCTTTCTGCCCGCCTACACCCGGTACGCGTCGGCCCACCCGAAGCGCAAGCTCATCCTGATGGGCGACTCGGCGGGAGGGGGCCTGGCCGCGGCCCTCGCTTTGGAGCTCGATCGGCTGGGGGAGCGGGCTCCGGACGAGCTGATCCTCCTGTCCCCCTGGATGGACGTGACGCTGCGGGACGAGGACGTGGCCGAGTTCATCCCCGTGGACCCCTGGCTCCACACCGCCCATAGGGCCTGCGGCCGCTGGTGGGCCGGCAGCGCGGACGTGCGGGACCCCCGGGTGAGCCCCGGCTTCGGGCCCGTGGAGCGACTCCGGCACGTGACCATCTTCGCCGGCACCCGGGAGCTGCTGAACCCGGACAGCGTGAAGCTGTACGAGCGGCTGGACCCCGCGGGGGACAACGAGCTCATCATCGGCGAGGGCATGTTCCACGTCTACCCCCTGCTGCCCATCCCCGAGGCGCGGCCGGCGGTGCGGAAGATCGTGGAGACCATCACGCGGGAAAGGAGCGAGTGATGGCGTCCACCAAGGAATATTTGGAATACGTTTTGGAACAGCTTTCGGAGGTCGACGGCCTTCGCTATCGGCCCATGATGGGGGAGTACCTGATCTATTGCCGGAACAGGCTGGTGGGCGGCGTCTACGACGACCGGCTCCTGGTGAAGCCCACGAAGTCCGCCCTTGCGCTTCTGCCCGACGCTCCCCGGGAGGAGCCCTACCCCGGCGGCAGGCCCATGCTCCTCGTCACCGAAATGGAAAACAAACGCCTCCTGCAGGAGCTGCTGGAGGCGGTGGCTGATGAGGTCAAATAGGGGCTTACGTTTTCTTGACGAACTGATTCTTACACTTCGGGCACGTGATCCGTATGGTCCCCTTCCCCTTGGGGACCCGGACGGTGGCCTTGCACTGGGGGCAGCGGAAGTACCGGTGGGTCTTGCGGTCCTGCCAGCGGGCCTTGACGCCCTTCCACCAGCGCAGGACCTTGTTCTTATAGGTGAAGTACTTGTAGTTCTCTGCGGCCCGGCGGGAGGTGTTCTTGGAGAGCGTCCGGAAGATGCTGAAGATGAGCACCGCCCAGGAAATGGTCACCAGAGCCGAGCCCAGGCTCACGGTGACGCCCTTGTTGATTCCGGAGAGCACGAACCCCATAAGCAGCAGCGCCCAGCCGCAGATGATCAAAAACTTGTTCAGCTCGTCGGCCCCGTAGCGGCCGATCATGAACCTGCGCAACCGTTCCTTCATGTTCCACACCCGTCTCTTCTTTGATGGCCTAAGTATGACGCATCATTTTGAACCCACTGTGAAACCAGATGGGTATTCATGCAAAGTTTTGTTGACGGAACGGGAAGCAGGCGATACACTGGTGGCAAACGGGAGACGAAAGGCGTTGCATCCATGATCCTGACCATATTGAAAACCGTTCTGGGCCTGATCCTGCTGATGGGCATCGGGTTCCTGTGCAGCAAGGTGGGCCTCATCGACCAGCCCGCCGAGAAGCAGCTGACGGGCCTCCTTTTGAAGGTGGTCCAGCCGGTGTACCTGCTCATGGCCTATCAGCGGGCCTTCGACAAGGGATTGCTGCGGGACTTCATGATCTGCATGGCCATGGCCGCCTTCGCGTTCCTGCTCATGATCCTGCTGCCGTACCTGTTCTTTAGAAAGGGCAGCCGGGACCGGGAGGTGGGGCTCCTCCTCACGGCGTTCCCCAACACGGGCTTCTTCGGCATCCCCCTCATCTCCGGCATCTACGGGGCGGAGGGCGTGTTCTTCCTCACCACCATGATCACCATGTTCAACGTGCTCCTGTGGACCTACGGGGTGCTCCTCATGTCCGGAAAGCGGGACACCCTGAAGAACACGGTGAAGCGGCTCATCAGCCCGTCTCTCATCGCCATCGTGGTGGGGCTTCTCTGCTTCTCCTTCGGGTGGCTCCTGCCGGAGGCATTTACCTCGCCGCTTAAGAAGCTGGGGGACATGAACACCCCCCTCGCCATGCTGATCTCCGGGGCGGTGGTGGCCCGGGCCAACTTCAAGGAGGGGATGCGGGACCCCATGGTGTACAAGATCTCCCTGCTGCGGGTGCTGGTCCTGCCCATGGCGGTGGCCCTGTGCCTGTTCTGGCTGCCGGTGAACCCCATCCTCATCACCATCGTGGTGCTGGCCAGCGGCTTCTCCGTGGGCAGCGCGCCGCTGATGTTCTGCGTCCAGTACGATAAGAACAGCGTCCTCGGAGGGGAGTGCGTGGCGCTGACCTCCGTCCTCTGCTGCGGAACGGTGTCGCTGGTGTATCTGTTTTTGAATCTGTTGAGAGGATTGCTGTAGCCTATGGCCAAACGGTATGTGAAAAAGAAGAAGAAAAAGCGTCGCTCCGGCTTTCTGGCGGGGGCGGCGGTGCTGTTCCTGGCGATCCTCGTGCTGGTGATCGTGCTTTTGGTCACCTCCTCCCGTCGGCAGGACGATCCGCCGGTACAGGCCGCCGACGCCCTCTGGGACGGCAGCTGGTACCAGGACGATCTCGGTCTCATCGACGGGGACAAGGCCCTGTTGAAGGGCATGAAGACCTTCGAGAAGCGGACCGGCGTGAAGCCCTTTCTGACCCTGTTGAACGGGGTGGACCCGGACGAGCTCGACATCTTCGCCCAGGACCAGTACGACGCCCTGTTCTCCGACGGGGGCCATCTGCTGGTGGTCTACGACGAGTGGGAGGACGACGCCTACTACCTCTCCGCCCGGGCGGTGGGGACCAGCGCCCTCTCCCAGGAGGACGTGGCCAAGGTCCTGAACGCCCTTGAGGCGGCCTACGCGGACTCCGCCAACGGCACCTACGCCGAGGCCTTCGGCGCGGGCTTTGCCCGTGGCGCGAAGGCGGTGACCGCCACCGTCAGCGCCGGGGGCGGCGCGGGGCTGCTGCTCGCTCTGGGGCTGGTGCTCCTCCTCCTCGCCTTCGTGCTGGTGCTCATCCTCAGAAAACGGGCCCGGGCCGCCCGCCGGGAGTACCGGTATATGATGGAGGATGAGGATTGACTGTCACGGAGGAATGTGGTATCATTCCATATGATATGTGGTGAACTTTCCGGTCCGCCCATAATCATACAGAGAAAAACAGAAAGGAAATAGTCATGAAAAAGTTTGTTGCTATTCTGCTGTGCCTGGTGATGGTCCTGGCCGTCGTGGCCTGCAAGAAGACCGACACCAAGACGGAGACCCCCGCCGATACCAAGACCGAGACCACCGAAGCCAAGAAGCTCCAGGTCGTCAACCTGGTCAACGGCAACCTGGGCGACAAGTCCTTCTTCGATTCCGCCGAGAGCGGCATGAAGGCCCTCAGTGACGCCGGCCTCGTGGAGTACAAGACCATCGAGATGGGCACCGACGAGAGCACCTGGCAGAACTACGTGGAGGAAGTCGCCGCTTCCAAGAAGTACGACATCATCGTCTGCGGCACCTGGCAGATGCCCGACAACCTGATCCCCGTGGCCCAGAAGTACACCGATCAGCTCTTCATCATCTATGATACCGAGGTGAAGGTGGACGACAAGTACCTGCCCAACATCGCTTCCATCCAGTACAACCAGAACGACATGGGTTACCTGGTGGGCGTGTACGCGGCCCTCCTCGAGACCAAGTCCGATCTTTCCGGCCTCAACGAGCAGAAGATCCTGGGCTTCGTGGGCGGCGAGGATTCCCCCGTCATCTGCGACTTCTTGGTAGGCTACATCGAGGGCGC
>JAEIGA010015298.1_pt1 | contig 11688 bp, 11 predicted proteins | sample 9270691 | NCBI WGS metagenome assembly JAEIGA01 (sample SAMN17057246, study PRJNA624740) | gut metagenome | biome: biome; isolation source: fecal sample | host: Bos grunniens | place: China: Xizang | collected 2019
AGTATATTTGTCCGTTTAATTCTTAAAAATTATTAAAAACAACATATTATGGCAGACCGCAGAGAATTTCTCAAGACCATGGCGATAGGTGGAGCTTCAGCCCTCATCGCCCCATCTCTCCTATCATCGTGCTCACCGGCAGAGGGGGTACATGATGCAGGCTACGAGACCACAGAAGGAGGCCTTATAGTCCCAAAGGACAACGGACTCCGCATCACAGGAACTTTCCTCGATGAGATTTCACATGACATCCCTCACCAGAACTGGGGAGAAAAGGAATGGGACCAGGATTTCGCCTACATGAAAGCAATCGGCATCGACACAGTGATCGATATACGTTGTGGATACCGCAAATTCATCACATATCCGTCACCATACCTTCTCAAGAAGGGCTGTTACATGCCATCAGTAGACCTTATCGACATGTTCTGCCGTCTTGCACAGAAGCACGGAATGAAATTCTATCTCGGACTTTATGATTCCGGAGTTTACTGGGACACCAAGGATATGAGCCACGAGATCGAGGACAATAAATTCGTCATCGACGAGGTGTGGAAGATGTACGGAGAAAAATACGACAGCTTCGGAGGATGGTACCTTAGCACAGAAATCAGCCGTGATACAATCGGCGCAGTGGACGCATTCCATGCAATGGGAGCGCAGTGCAAGGAGGTTTCAGGAGGCATGCCGGTATTCATTTCTCCTTGGATCGACGGCAAGAAGGCAGTAAGCGCAGCCGGAGCAGCCCTCACAAAGGAGGATGCCGTATCAATCGAGGCTCACGAAAGAGAATGGAGCCAGATCTTCTCCGGTATCCACGATGTGGTGGACGCAGTAGCATTCCAGGACGGCCATATCGACTACGATGAACTGGACGCATTCTTCAGCGTGAACAAGAAAATGGCTGACAAGTACGTAATGCAGTGCTGGACCAATGCAGAAACATTCGACCGTGACATGCCTATCAAGTTCCTTCCTATCAAGTTCGACAAGCTCCGTCTCAAGCTCGAGGCAGCAAAGAGATGCGGATACGACAAGGCCATCACCTTCGAGTTCCCTCACTTCCTCAGTCCTCAGTCCGTTTACGGCGCCGCAGGCAACCTTTACAATCGTTATAAAGAATATTTCAATATCAAATAGATTCCTCCAACAATATATGAAACAGAAAAACACACTAGGATATGTAATCTTCATGGCTGTAGTGGCAGCTATCGGAGGAATCCTCTTCGGATATGACACCGCAGTCATTTCCGGTACAACAGCCATTGTCAAGAGCCAGTTCGCCCTCACCGACCTGAAAGAGGGATGGTATGTAGGCTGCGCGCTGATCGGTTCGATCTGTGGAGTTCTCGCGGCCGGATCACTCAGCGACTATCTAGGCCGTAAGCTCACGATGCTCATCTCCGCCGCTCTTTTCAGCATCTCTGCGATAGGATGCGCAGTCTGCGGAAGCTTTGATGCCCTGGTTGCCTACCGCATCATAGGAGGAGTCGGCATCGGTATCGTATCGATCGTTTCACCTATATATATATCAGAGGTATCACCTGCAAAGATTCGCGGAACCCTCGTTTCACTGTATCAGCTTGCTGTGACCGTAGGATTCCTCCTTGCATACCTTGCAAACTGGGTGATCGATGTAAACGGAAACTTGTCCGTAGCCGGCAATCTCTGGACAAACATGTGGAACTGCGAGATGTGGCGCGGTATGCTCGGCAGCGAGACCCTCCCTGCCCTCTTGTTCTTCCTCATCATATTCTTCATCCCTGAAAGTCCGAAGTGGCTGATCGTCAAAGGAAAACTTGACAAGGCCAGCCTCGTGCTCGGCAAAATATACGCAACTTCGGAAGAGGTAAAGGAAGAAATCGAGGTGACAAATGCATCTCTCAAAGGTGAGACAAAAGGCAAGTGGTCAGACCTTCTCAAGCCAGGTATTCTCGTGGCCGTAATAGCCGGCAGCGCAATAGCCATCCTCGGACAGTTCATGGGCGTCAATGCCGTACTCTACTACGGTCCTAAGATCTTTGCTGACGCTGGATTCGACAACCCGATGTTCTCTACAGTTCTCGTCGGAGTCGTGAATATGGTAACTACTATACTTGCTGTCTTCATCATCGACAAAGTAGGTCGCAAGCAGCTTATCTACTGGGGTGTGAGCGGAATGATCATCTGTCTCCTGGCAATCGGAATATATTTCGCCTTTGGCTCGAAGATCGGACTCGGCAACGGATTCATGCTCACATTCTTCCTTGCATATGTATTCTGCTGCGCCATTTCGATTTCTGCGATTGTATTCGTGCTTCTGTCCGAAATGTATCCGAACAGCGTACGCGGACGCGCAATGTCAATCGCCGGTTTCGCACTCTGGATCGGCACATACCTGATCGGTCAGCTCACTCCGGTACTCCTTGGCTGGAGCCAGGCTGGTACATTCTTCATCTTCGCCGTGATGTGCGTTCCTTATATGCTCATCATGTGGAAGGTAATCCCTGAAACCACTGGAAAGACTCTCGAAGAAATCGAGGCATATTGGACAAACAGAAAGAAATAATCCCTGAAACTTAAACTATGAACCGATCGTTCTTCAGCAATATCGACGGAAAGAATTCCGTCCTGAAAAAACGCATCATAGCCCTGTGCATAAACGAGGACGGCTACAGCATAGCTGACCTGAGCAAGGAACTCAACACCAGCATCCCGACCATAACAAAACTGGTCGGGGAGCTGATGGAAGAGGGATTCCTTGTAGACATGGGCAAACTTGGAACCAACGGAGGACGACGACCAAGCATCTACGGCCTGAACCCTTCGGCAGGATACTTCGTCGGCACCGATGTCAAAAAGAACAGCATCAGCATAGCTGTGACCAATTTCAAAGGACAGACAGTAGATTATCTGGAGGAACTTGCTTTCACGGTACAGAATTCAGAATCTTCATTCAGAGAGCTTTGCGCCACAATAAAGAAGTACCTGTCAGACAACGGTATAGACCCCACAGAAGTCCTTGCATACGGAGTCAATCTCACTGGCCGCGTGAACAATGAGACCGGATATTGCTTCTCCTATTTCATCGGCGAAGACAGGCCTATCAGCGCATTCCTCAAGGAAGAACTGCAGGCTGAAGTCTTTGTAGAAAACGACTCCCGTGCAATGACTTACGGAGAATATATCTGCGGAGTGGCAAACAATGAGAAAAACATGCTTTTCATCAATGTCACCTGGGGACTCGGTATGGGAATGATCATCGACGGCAAGCTATCATATGGCAAATCCGGTTACTCCGGCGAAATAGGACACTTCCCTCTTCTGGATAACGACCAGATCTGCCACTGCGGCAAGACGGGATGTCTGGAGACAGGTGCCTCCGGGTCGGCCATCCACAGGAAATTTACAGAGAAACTTCGCGAAGGAAGAGCCTCTCTGCTTTCGGAGAAATTCAACAAAGGCGAGCAGATCAGCCTCATGAACATAATAAATGCAGTCAATGAAGAGGATGTGCTGGCCATCGAGGTGGTCGAAGAAATCGGCACCGTGCTTGGAAGAGCGCTTGCCGGACTGATAAATCTGTTCAACCCTGAACTTGTAGTAATCGGAGGAGTCGTGGCCAATGCGCGGGAATATCTCCTTCTTCCGGTAAAAAGCGCAATCCAGAAACACTCTCTCAATCTGGTAAATAAAGACACCAGCATCAAATTCTCAAAACTCGGAGACAAGGCCGGCCCTATCGGAGCCTGCATGCTTTCACGAACAAAACTGCTTGGTCTGATGTAGGGATAATGCAAACTTATAAAACAGGCTGTGAACCGATTTTGCGGATCACAGCCTATTTTGCAGTACCTATCTTCTCAGGTGAAATCTGAGCCGGTGCACAACCAAAAGAGTCATTCTGAGCGCCGCATGTCATTCTGAGCCCGTTTGTCATTCTGAGCCCGTTTGTCATTCTGAGCGCCAGCGAAGAATCTGTCCCAGATTGAACTTCAAAGAAAGCACCTGCTGGCATCCTGAATATCTCGACCCATGGAAATGGAAACGTGCGCCGACACCGATCTTCAGATACGGACCGACCTGAGGCTCATAGAAAACTTCGACCCTGTCATAAACACCGACACCTGTGGTTCCATCATCGTGCACACGGTAAAAAGGATCTCCGAAATAAAGTCTGCCGCCATATTTATCCCCTCCGGCATCCATGCTGTTATAATAAGGCATCATATCAGTTCCACAGAAAAGACGGTTCCGGATACCAAAGTTCCACTTCTTCAAACACAGATCAAGCTCACCTCCACCAGGAAAAACATAATGACCGACAAAAACCCTGTCATGCTGCATAGCCTGCAGCCACCCCATTCTTACAGAAAACTCCTGAAAGTCCAGATAATCTGCAAAATCAAATTCCAGGAATGGATTCAGAAGTATATTGTCTACCACACCCCTTGCCTTTTCGGAACTTGCGAAATGGTACATATAAGCAGAATACCCCACCTTGAAGAACCGAGCCAAGTCTCTCTCACCGGAAGAGAATATCATAAACTTCTCCTTCCTCACCTGTCCGAACTGTCCCATCCAGTCACAGCCCAGCTCCCAATAACCTCTGTCACCACGGACATTCAAAAGCACACCCTCGATATTATTGTCATAAAACTTCAGGGAATCCGAAAAGAAGACATCCGAATATCTGTCCTCCACTTCACGGCGAGGAAAGATTCCGGCATAGAGACGGACGTCGGCCTTTTCAGTATGCGCAGATAGTCTGTAATAGATCGTCATCTCGTTGAACAAAGCAGTATTGATCTGATTGACAGAAGTTTCCGGTGTATCTGCCCCACCAGAAAGAAGCTTGGAAACCGGCGATGCTCCGAAATCTTTCCTCACATCGATTCCTGCCATAAGACGATGAGAGAGGCGTTCATTCTGATAAATATCAAGTCCCAGCGAAGGTGTCAGCCGGGCTCCGAAAACGGTCATCGAAGAAGAAAATGCACTGCGATAATACTCTCGATTGTCGAATCTTGTTTCAAAATCGATGTCGTATGCAAACCTCACTTTGTCATCTTCAGCATAAAGACTGAACGAAGCAAGAAGCAGCGAAAGTATCAATATATGGAATCTGTTCATATCATAATGTTAATTCCGCCAAAGATACGACAAAAAATAGGATTGCATCCCGCAACAATACAACAATGCTGACCACAGATCGACATTTGCCATAAATTCCTTAAATTTGCACTCAAAGAAATACAATATGCTGAAGCTACAGACACCAGTTACCGAAGAGCCATGCAAGGTCGGCATTTCATACAATGACAAGATAATGATGCTCGGAAGCTGCTTTACCGAAAATATCGGCAGACAGCTGGCAGACTACGGATTCGATGTATGCGTCAATCCGTTCGGGCCACTGTACAATCCCCTGTCAGTCCTGGGCGGCATCGAAAGACTAGTCAGCGGAAAACTCTTCGAGGAGGAGGATTGCGTCCGTATCGGCGCCGGGGACGAGAGATGGGGCTCTTTCTACCATCACACCTCATTCGCCGCCACCACAAAGGAGGAATTTCTCCAAAAGGCCAATATCTCCCTGAAAACCGCCAGAGAACATTTCATGGCCTCCGACAAACTCATCATAACTTTAGGAACCAGCTGGTGCTTCAGACATATAGAGAAAGGCTTCATAGTATCCAACTGCCTGAAGCACAATGCCTCGGAATTTATCCGCAACAGGCTTTCAGTCAACGAAGTGACTGAAGCACTCAACCGTATTGACGAGCTATGTGCCACCTCTGAAGGCTGCAAGAAGAAACAATTCATATTCACAGTCAGTCCCATTCGTCATTTCAAGGACGGAGCACACGGGAACCAGATCAGCAAGTCCGCCCTGCTCCTGGGGATAGAGGATTTCATACAAAATCTTCCGGCAGACTTGAACCCTGCCGACTATTTCCCAGCATATGAGATCATGATGGACGAGCTGCGCGACTACCGTTTCTACGCTGAGGACATGTGCCATCCTTCCTCCCAGGCGATCGGCCACATCCGCGACCGTTTCCTGAACTGGGCACTTCCAGCATCCGAACATGATCTCCTGCAGGAGAAGATACGCGAGTTCAAGCGCAGTCAGCATATACAGAAACACATCTGACCTGCGCCTTCCACAAGCCGCAGATAATCCAGCCCTTGGGCGCTGCCCGCCAAAATAAAATCAAGAAATTTCTGTAAAAGTATTGCAGAAAGAAAAACTATTGCTACATTTGCAGTGCACTACTTCACTAGTACACTATAAAAATCCCTTAAAGGGCTTGACAATAGACATTTAAACAACATCAGCTATGATTCAGATTAAAGATCTTGGGTTTTCATACGGAAACACTCCCGTATTGAAGAACATCACGATGAACCTTGAGGAAGGCAGAATTTATGGTCTCCTCGGTGAGAACGGAGTCGGAAAGACCACCCTTCTGACACTTATTTCCGGCTTGAAGAAACCACAGACCGGAACCATTGAAACAGACGGTCACATTCCTTACGACAGAAAGCCGTCATTCCTTTCGGACCAATACTACGTAAGCGACGAAGTGGCACCTGTAAACATGAAAGCTATCGATTACGCGAAGAATTACGGACATTTCTGGGAAAGATTTGAAATCGAGAAATTCGAAGAAATCATGCAGGTGTTCGAAAACGACGCTACGAAGAAAATGTCAGACATGTCATTCGGACAGCTGAAAAAGACCTACATCGCATTCGCACTTGCCTGCAACACCAAGTATCTCTTTATGGACGAGCCTACTAACGGCCTTGACATCCCCTCAAAGGCCCAGTTCAGAAAAGCAGTCACAAAATACACCCGCGAGGATTCTGTAATCCTTATATCAACCCACCAGGTGCGTGATCTGGAGAACATAATCGACCCTATCATCATCCTGGACAGACAGGAAGTACTGCTGAACGCCACTGTCGAAGAAATCTCAGAGAAGCTGTACTTTGACTACAGCAGTGAGCTAAAGGCTGACGCACTTTACAGAGAACTTGTGCCGGGCGGAGCCATACAGGTTTATCTGAATCAGACAGGTGCAGAAAGCAAGGTGAATATGGAGGCCCTTTTCAACACTGTCCACCAGCATAAAGAACTCATAAAAGGAATATTTAACAAATAGACTTCACTATGAATACCAATGACATATTCAATTTCCGCCGATTCGGAAAATATTTTGCATCAGACTTCAGGACCTGCCAGGCAAACTACGGACTCTCTCTCTTTGTCATCACAATACTCATCCAGGTCGGTCTGTACGTAACCACCGTTGCACTAAACGGAGTATTTCTCCAGACATGGGGCGGCCCGGAAATCGGACTGCGACTTTTAGCTTTCATCGCTGCAATATTTTGCCTGACAGTGACAATGCCGGTAAAATGTTATGGAAGACTTACTGAAAAACAATACGGATCATTCTGGATCAGCCTCCCGGCATCAAAGCTCGAGAAGTTCATCAGTATGGTCATCATGACCTGCATTATAGTACCGGCGATCGGAGTGACCGTATATATCGCATTCGACTGGCTCATCTGCCTTGTAGACAAAACCTGTGAAGGCAGCCTGATCAGCTGGGCGATATCACTCTCCGATGACGTGAATAGTATGCTGGATAAATTTGCCGCGGCACTGAACAACCAGCAAGACACTATGGTGGGAGAAACCGCATTGACTGCAGAGGCCATGATGAGAGTCTTCAATCAGGCTACATCCCTATGGCTGTACATTGACGAATATCTATGCATGTGTCTTCCATTCCTCCTTGGAGCAATCTTCTTCAAAAGCGCCAAGACTGTCAAGACATTCCTCGCGATAGCGGCAGTAAGTTCGGCAATAAGCATGATCACCAGCCCTCTTTTCGTAGGATACTATATGGATCTCTTGAATGAAGCGATCACCGAAGATGAGGCCATGGCCCGGATGTTCAACAGCGTGTTTTTCCAGAATCTGGCATGGGTAGACATTATATCCGACGCGATCATGAACAGTGCAGTTCTGGCCTGCATCTGGCTCAGAATCAAAACATTGAAACATTAACAAGCCTTCCGGCTTATCCGAAAGACAAGAGTATGGAATTCAGCGAAAACAAATCAATATACCTGCAGATATACGACGCTATCTGCGAAAAGATCCTCAGCGGGGACCTGTCTCCTGATTCGCGAATCCAGTCCGTAAGGGAATATGGAGCAGAAATAGGAGTGAACCCCAACACGGTGATGCGGTCCTACGAAAGACTCACCAGTGACGGAATAATATACAACCGCCGAGGAATAGGATACTTCATCAGCAACGATGCAAAAGAAATTGTACTTCAGAACCTGCGTAAGGATTTTATGGAGAACGAGCTTCCGGCCATCAAAAGAAAAATGGAGCTGCTTGGGATCAAACCAGAAGACATATTATAAAAGCTGGTTTGGATAATTTGATAATAATGCATAATTTTGCAGCGTATCTGAAACCTGAGCCGGTACAAAATTACCGGAATGAAACATAATATATTAAATATGATAATGCTGCTGTCGGTCGCGACAGCAGCATTATCGTGTTCTAAAGAGATGTCTTACAAGCCTGCGGACGAGTCTCCATATACTATCGTTGTGACAGGAACCGCATCTGACAAGGCTGACGGCACTCCACTACATAACATTGAAATCACTTTATACGCTGCCGAGAACATATCGGGAGGAGAGGTCAGGATCCGCACCACCAAAGCAAGCACTGACATCAACGGCCACTACACACTTGCCATGGAAGGCTTCAAGGAACCCGTATCCTGCACGATATCAGCCAGCGACCTCGATAACATCTACGGCACTGCACAGCAGGAACTAAGAATATCATGGAGCGGTACATCATTCGATGAATATACCGGCTACTTCTACGTCAATGACTGCGACTTCTTTATGGAGAAGATGCTCAAATAAAAGGCTACAGCGACTGTGGATGTCCGTCAGACTCCCTCCACTGCTTCGGTGAACAGCCTACGATCTTTACGAACTGACGGTGGAAATTAGAACGGTCACTGAATCCGGAAGCTTCCGCAACGATGTTTGTCGATGCGTTCTTATCTTTAAGAAGCAACCGCTTAGCCTCTTCTATACGAAGCTCCGTCCGCCATGTCTTGAAATCGACCCCCTTTCTGGATGTGAAATAATGATGAAGGATTTCCTTGGTCGTATTGAGTTCAGATGCGATTTCCTCGCGGCTTTTATCATATTCGCGGTAGCGCTTCTGACTGACCCATTGATCAAGAGCCTCTTCCAGTTTCTTGAACTCTGAATCGTTTATGGATGCAGGAGAGAACTCCTCTGCAGTCTTCTTTTCTTTACGCTTCTTGGTCTGATTGATCATCTGTATCAGATCCCCGCCAGTCAAAACCTTATGCGCGACCGCATCAAGAACGAGTTTATGGCTTCCTATAAAAGAAATGAAATTTGAAGTCAGATAAAGCATATAGAGAAGCCACCATATCGAATAAACGGACGCGACTTCCATCTTATTATCCAGAAACCAATACAGACCGAGATATACCAGGACAAAAAGGATGGTCAGCATAGTAATCACATAGCAGAAACGCACCCATTTGATCTTATGGCTCTCATCCTCATCATAATAGATCTCCAGTTCTTTCAGAGATTTCTTGTAAGCTCTGTCGAAATAGACGATATATGTAATTGATTGGATAAGGAATGCAACAAGCGCTACGGCACAGACAAACCAGAAGTATGAGCTGTCGCCCGACTTATAGGATTCCAGCAGCATGAACGCGATGACTGCAGAAACGAAAAGCCCCGGGATAAACAGGTTCTGTCCCTTATGCTTCTCAGTCTTGAGCAATGCGATCATAGAATAAGAAATGATCGAAGTCGAGAAATGAACGACAATATAAATCGCCAGCATCAGGAACATATCCCAGTTCGTGATGTACGGACGCCCGTACTGATTCATTGCATAGAACATCATGAAACCGCATATCAGAAAACTCACTACGAGAGCCATCTTGGAATTGGAAAGCTTGAGGCTATAATCCGAGTGCGGTATCTTGATGAGCATCAGCAGAAGTGCGAGGATTGTGGATCCTACTCCCACTATCATCGGCACGGCCGTCTCTATATTTATATTAATCGAAATCATTCTGCGAAAATACGGATTTTTTCGCTATTTTTGCAATCGTTTTTGCCCGATTTTGGAGCGTCACCTGACGCAGGGCAATGATAATAAGTATATTATGCTGGATATCAATACAATAGAACGTCTGGACAAGATCGCCACTCCATTCTATTACTACGATATGGATCTCTTCCATAAAACAGTGGATCATGTAGCGGAACTTGCTCAGCGACACGACATAAAGGTACATTATGCCATAAAGGCCAATGTAGAGAGAAGACTTCTGGAATATATCAGTTCCAAAGGCTTCGGTGCAGACTGCGTAAGCGGCAATGAAGTGCTTCACGCCCACAGCTGCGGCTTCCCTGCCGGAAAGATCGTATATGCCGGAGTGGGAAAGAGTGACAAAGAGATATATGATGCAATGATGCTCGGAATCGAAGCATTCAACTGCGAGTCTCTACAGGAAATATTCGTGATCAATGAAATGGCTCACCTACACGGTGTGAAGGCCAATATATCTGTCAGAATAAACCCTGATATCGATGCCCACACCCACAAGTACGTGACCACCGGACTTTATGAAAACAAATTCGGTATTTCAAACCACGAGTTTGACAAGCTCATCGAATTCATCCAGAAGAGCGAGCATATCAATTTCTTCGGTCTTCATTTCCACATCGGATCACAGATTACAAGAGTGAAAGAAGTATTCTCGCTGGAATGTCAGAGAGTCAACGAGATCGTAAAATATTTCGAAAGCAAGGGGCTCACCGTAAACAACATCAATCTCGGAGGAGGTCTTGGAGTGGATTACGACGATCCTGACGGAAGTCCTATAGCAGATTTCGAGACCTGGTTCAATGCAATTTCGGACAATATCATCCGCCGCGAAGATCAGGCCGTGCATGTCGAACCGGGACGTTCACTGGTAGCTCAGTGCGCCTCACTTATCTCAAGAGTGCTCTTCGTAAAGAGCGGCGAGACCAAGAATTTCCTCATCATGGATGCCGGTATGAACGACCTCATCAGACCGGCTCTCTACGGAGCATATCATAAGATCGAGAACCTTTCTGCAGCTCAGAGATCATTCTTCCCTACTTATCAGGCATACGATATCGTCGGTCCTGTGTGCGAGTCCAGCGACGTTTGGGGAGCGGGCAGACTTCTGCCTCTGAGCGTCCGAGGAGACCTTATGGCGATCCGCAGCACCGGAGCCTACGGCCAGGTCATGGCGAGCAGATACAACATGAAGGATCTCGCTCCAACAGTATTCAGCGACCGCCTCGACGATGCTCCGCAGGCCATGGATTATTTTAATCTGTCACCCCGGTCATAGACAAGGAACAAATGTCATCCCGAGCGAAATCGAGGGATCTCAACAAGAAAAATAAAAGCAATACAATATGTTTGAAAATTTAAGTGAAAGACTAGAGAGATCGTTCAAGATCCTCAAAGGAGAAGGCAAAATCACCGAGGTGAACATCTCGGAGGCGATGAAAGACATCCGACGCGCTCTTCTTGACGCCGACGTAAGCTACAAGATCGCCAAG
>JAEIGA010015299.1_pt1 | contig 11688 bp, 9 predicted proteins | sample 9270691 | NCBI WGS metagenome assembly JAEIGA01 (sample SAMN17057246, study PRJNA624740) | gut metagenome | biome: biome; isolation source: fecal sample | host: Bos grunniens | place: China: Xizang | collected 2019
GCCTATACGGCAGCCAGAAGAGGGCACGACGTTACCCTTTGTGAAAAAGAGACTGAAACCGGAGGGATCTTAAAAAGCGAACAGGCTTTGCCGTTTAAATATGAGATGTATGAGCTGGCAGGGACCTATCGTTTACTGGCAGAACGTGCCGGTGTAAAGATCCGGACAGAGATAGAAGTGACACCGGAATTTGCTGAGGACTTTGGGGCGGACGCGCTGATCATAGCAGTAGGTTCCAAGCCGCTTGTTCCGCCGATCCCGGGACTGGATGGAGACAACGTGATCGTTGTCAATGATTATTACCGGAAGGCGGACAGTGTTGGTGAAACGGTGGTCGTATTTGGCGGCGGACTTGCCGGCTGTGAATGCGCGATTCATCTGGGTCAACAGGGAAAGAAGGTTCATCTGGTCGAAATGCGGGATGTGATTGCACCGGATGCAAATGTCAGACATCGACCGTTATTGTTAAAAGAGATTGAAAAATATGCAGAAATCCATACCGGATATCAGGGGGTGAAAGTCACGGCAGAGGGAGTGCTGTGCAAGGATCTGCATGCAGAAGAGGATGGCCCGGACAGGCAGATCCTGGTGCCCGGAGAAACAGTGATCTGTGCACTTGGACAGCGTTCCAGAGACGATGTCGCTGCGGCACTGCTTGACAGTGCGCCTTTTGTAAGAGTGGTTGGAGACGCGGCAAAGGTATCCACGATCACAAATGCAGTATATCAGGGATACCATGCCGCGCTGGATATTTAAATTAGAATTATCAGGATCTGGAATCAGGAGATGACAGCTTCTTTCATTGCGCGGACATAGTCGCCGATGTGAGATGGAGCGTCATCTCCGTATTCTGCCAATAGTTTAATGATCGCAGAACCGACAATCGCGCCGTCCGAGAGGGCGGCCATTTTTTTTGCCTGTTCCGGTGTGGAAATGCCGAAACCGATCGCACATGGCGTATCTGTATTTTCTCTGACGACCTGAATGATAGAAGACAGATCGGTTGTGATCTCGCTTCTTGTTCCCGTTACGCCGAGGCTGGAAACGATATATAAAAATCCTTCGGCCTCTTTTGCGATCATTGCGATCCGCTTTTCGGAAGTGGGCGCGATCATGGAGATCAGGTCTACACCATTTTCTCTGCAGACAGAAAGGAACTCTTCTTTCTCTTCAAATGGCAGATCCGGAAGGATCAGTCCGTCCACACCGGTTTCTTTACACTTAGATAAAAAACGTTCTGCACCATAGGAAAAGACGACATTGACATAGGTCATGAATACAAACGGAACGGTAACATCCCGGCGCAGATCACGGACGAGATCAAAAATCTTATCTGTCGTAACGCCACCGGAAAGCGCACGGATATTTGCTTCCTGGATGACCGGACCTTCTGCGGTCGGATCCGAAAACGGGATGCCAAGTTCGATCAGATCAGCACCGTTTTCGACTGCGGCACGAACAGCAGCTGCAGTTGTTGCCAGGTCCGGATCTCCGCAGGTGATAAACGGGATAAATGCTTTTTCATTTGCAAAAGCAGATGTAATATTACTCATAGATATCCTCCCCTCTGTAACGTGCGATGGCTGCACAGTCTTTGTCGCCGCGGCCGGAGATTGTAATGACGATTGTTTGGTCAGGTGACATCGTGGGTGCCAGTTTCATCGCATAAGAAACCGCATGTGCGGACTCGATGGCTGGAATGATGCCTTCCATACGGGACAGATATTCAAAAGCGCAGACCGCTTCTTCATCGGTAACCGGCACGTATTCTGCACGGCCGATGTCATGAAGCCATGCGTGCTCCGGACCGATGCCGGGATAATCCAGACCTGCAGAGATGGAGTAAACCGGCGCGATCTGTCCGTACTCGTCCTGGCAGAAATAGGATTTCATGCCGTGGAAAATGCCGACGCTGCCGGTGTTCATGGTCGCAGCGGTCTCAAACGTATCAATGCCGCGGCCGGCTGCTTCGCATCCGATCAGACGGACTTCTTTATCGTCAATGAAATGATAAAAGCTGCCGATGGCATTGGATCCGCCGCCGACACAGGCAAGGACTGCATCCGGCAGACGACCTGTTTTTGCAAGCATCTGTTCTTTGATCTCTTTGGAGATCACAGCCTGGAAATCACGTACGATCGTCGGGAACGGATGTGGTCCCATGACAGAGCCGAGACAGTAATGGGTATCCGAGATGCGGGAGGTCCATTCGCGCATGGCTTCGGAAACAGCATCCTTTAAGGTGGCGGTACCGGTTTTGACCGGAATCACTTCTGAACCAAGAAGGCGCATCCGGTAAACATTCAGTGCCTGACGGATCGTATCCTCTTCTCCCATGAACACGACACATTCCATGTCTAAAAGAGCAGCAGCAGTAGCTGTCGCCACACCGTGCTGCCCGGCACCGGTTTCCGCGATCAACCGTGTTTTACCCATCTTTTTTGCCAGAAGCGCCTGGCCGAGTACATTGTTGATCTTATGTGCACCGGTATGGTTTAGATCTTCACGCTTCAGATAAATCTGTGCACCGCCAAGGTCTTTGGTCATTTTCTTTGCATGATAGAGACGGGAGGGCCGTCCGCCGTATTCGTTTAAGAGCTCTGTAAGCTCTTTGTTAAAATCCGGATCTTCTTTGAAATGGTTATAGGCCTCTTCGAGTTCGATGACGGCATTCATCAGAGTTTCCGGTATATATTGTCCGCCATGGATGCCAAACCGTCCGCTGGGATTTGTCATAGTATCTCTTCCTTTCTTGGTTCTGCGCTGCGTACGGCAGCGATGAATGATCTCATTTTCTGAATATCTTTCTTGTGTTCGGACTCAATCCCGGAGCTGACGTCAACCGCGAAGGGCTTAAGATTGCCGATTGCGTCGGCGACATTCCCGGAATGCAACCCGCCCGCTAAAAAGTAGGGCCGGTCGATCTCTTTTAATAAGGTCCAGTCAAATGCAGTCCCTGTTCCGCCGTCCCCGGAATCGAGCAGGATATAATCGGCACTGCTTTGTATCGCACAGTCAACATCCTCTTTCCGATCGATCCGGAATGCCTGGATGAGAGGCTTGTCAGTAAGGGTTCGCAAACGGCTGATGCAGGCTTCGTCTTCCTGCCCATGGAGTTGGGCGATGTCGATGATACCCGCCTGAAGCAGTGAAGCGATGCTTTCGGGTGGTTCATTGACAAACACGCCGACTGCCTGAATGCGCGGATCGAGGGCTGATTTCAACTGTCTTGCCAGATCCGGCGTGACATAACGTCTGCTTTTTTTTGCAAACACAAATCCGATGTAATCCGGCAAAAGAGCATTGGCAGCAAGGATATCAGATTCTCGCATCAGCCCGCAGAATTTGATTTTTGTCTGTAAACCTTCCACTTTTCAAATCTCCTGTAGTCCGCGCAGGCGGTGCAGCATTTCGGTTTTGTTTTCTGCCCGCATCAGCGTTTCTCCGACTAAAACGGCATCGACGCCGATTTCTCTGAGTGTCTGTACATCTTTCGGACCGGTGATCCCGCTTTCGGATACGAACAGGACGTCGTTCGGAATCATTTCACGGAGTCGTTTGCTGTTTTCGGTATCTACGGAAAAATCCTTCAGATTGCGGTTGTTTACACCGATGATGCGCGCACCGCTTTTGATCGCCATCTGCACTTCGTCTGCATCATGTGCCTCAACAAGAGCGGAGAGGCCAAGCGTCTCACAAACAGAAAGGTATTCTTTGATCTGCTCCTCAGAAAGGATGGCACAGATCAAAAGGACGGCTGAGGCGCCTAAAAGCTTTGCTTCATAGATCATATATTCATCGACGGTAAAGTCCTTGCGCAGACAGGGGGTGGAAACTGTTTCAGCGATTTCTCTCAGGTAAATATCACTGCCGAGAAACCATTTCGGCTCGGTCAGGACAGAGATGGCATCTGCACCTGCATCTTCGTAGGCTTTTGCGATCTCCAGATATGGGAAATCGGGTGCGATCAGGCCTTTTGACGGGGAGGCTTTTTTGCATTCGCAGATAAAGGCGATATCATCGGTCCGCAGGGCGTTTTCAAAAGAAAAGGTTCCTTTTGGTTGTCCTAATGCGAGTCTTTTTACAGTTTCTGCCGGTGTGATCTGTTTGGCTGCCTTGACACGTTCGACTGCGTGCGCGGCAAGCTGGTCTAAAATGTTCATAAAGACACCTCCGTGTTACTCTGACAGCGGTTCATTGCTGACCCGGATCATGGTTTCTAAGGTCTCCATGGCTTTTCCTGAATCAATGAGATCCGCAGCCAGACGGATGCTGTCAGCAAGGGTCTCTGCTTTGCCGCCGATCAGAAGGGAAGCGCCTGCATTGAGCAAAACCGCATCCCGTTTCGGCCCTTTCTGTCCGCTTAAGATATCGCGGACGATCTGTGCGTTTTCTGCGGGGGTACCGCCGACCAGATCGCTTTTTTCACATCTGCTCAGCCCAAAATCTTCCGGTTTGATGACATAGGACTTGTACCATCCGTCGCGGAATTCACAGACAGTCGTCGGTGCGCTTAAAGAGATTTCATCGAGCTTATCCTGGCCGTATACGACCATGCCTCGCTTGATGCCAAGGTTTATGAGAACCTGTGCCAGAGGTACCACGAGATACTCATCATAGACGCCCAACAGCTGCAGCTCGGGACTTGCGGGATTTGTCAGCGGTCCGAGAATGTTGAAAACCGTACGGAATCCAAGTTCTTTTCGGATGGAACCGACATATTTCATGGAGGTATGGTATTTCTGTGCAAAGAAGAAACACATGCCGGCGGTGTCTAAAAGCTTTCGGCAAAGAGCAGGGCTCTGGTCAATGTTGACGCCGAGCGCTTCCAGACAATCTGCAGTGCCGCATTGGGAAGAGGCGGCACGGTTGCCGTGTTTTGCGACCTTCATGCCACCGGATGCAGCGATGATCGCAGATACGGTGGAGATGTTAAAGCTCTGCGCATTGTCGCCGCCTGTGCCGACGATCTCAAACAGGCCGCTTCCAAGGTCGGCTTTTTGTGCATGTTCCCGCATGGCAGCTGCACAGCCGGCGATCTCATCGGTCGTTTCGGCGCGGGCACTCTTGGTGGAAAGTGCGGAAAGAAATGCGGCATTTTGCGTTGGCGTTGTCTGACCGCTCATGATCTCATTCATGACGGTATAGGCTTCCCTGTAGGTCAGGTCCCCTTTACTTACGATTTTGATAATGGCTTCTTTGATCATCGTAATCTCCCTTCCAATCATTGGTGCGCTATGTTCAGGAAATTTGCCAGGATACGTGCTCCGTCCGGTGTCAGGATCGATTCCGGATGGAACTGGATTCCGTAAACAGGATATTCATGGTGTGCAACAGCCATGATCTCACCGTCTGTTGTCTGGGCAGTGATGGTTAAGACTTCGGGCAGGGTATCATGGTCAGCTGCCAGCGAGTGGTATCTTCCAACGGTTGCTGCTTTGGGAATCTGTTCAAAAATCGGACAGGAAGAATCAAACCACGCAACGGACTGCTTGCCGTGCATCAGTCTTTTTGCATAGGTGATCCGGCCGCCGTAGGCCGCACAGATTGCCTGATGGCCGAGACATACGCCGAGAATCGGGATGTCCGGACCGAGTTCCCTGACCACATCGATGATCACCCCGGCCTGCTCCGGACGCCCGGGACCGGGAGAGAGGATGATCTTTTCCGGTGCTAGCTCCCGGATCTCTTCTACGGTCAGCTCATCGTTGCGGATTACCTTCAGATCCGGATCAATCTCACCGACCATTTGATAAAGGTTATAGGAAAAACTGTCATAATTATCGATTAAAAGGATCATTCTTCCACCTCCCCTGCAGCATGCAATGCATCGATCACAGCCTGAGCTTTGTTGATGCATTCTTCAAATTCTTTTTCGGGAACAGAGTCTGCGACGATACCGGCGCCGCTGCGGACAAAGACTTTGCCGTTCTTTTTATATGCGATGCGGATCGCGATGCAGGTATCCATGTTGCCGGTGAAATCAATGTAGCCGATCGCGCCGCCGTAAATGCCGCGCTTGTTATTTTCAAGCTCTGCGATGAGCTGGCAGGCGCGGATCTTGGGCGCGCCGGAAAGTGTGCCGGCAGGCAGTACGGCTTCAATCGCATCCAGTGCATCGTAATCTTCCCGGATCTCACCGCGGACGGTAGAGCCGATGTGCATGACATGGGAAAACCGTTCGATCGAGTGGTATTTTTCGACTTTTACACTGCCGAACCGGCTGACCTTTCCGAGATCATTGCGGCCGAGATCGACGAGCATGTTGTGTTCTGCCAGTTCCTTTTCATCGGCAAGCAGTTCCCGGCGAAGCCTGGCGTCTTCTTCGAGCGTTTTGCCGCGCGGACGTGTACCGGCCAGCGGAAATGTATGGAGTACACCGTCCTCGAGCTTGACAAGCGTTTCCGGTGAAGCACCCGCCACCTCCATATCCGTTCCCGAAAAATAGAACATATACGGAGACGGATTTTTTGTCCGGAGGATCCGGTAGGCGTCCAGAAGGCTTCCCTCAAAAGGTGCGCTTAAGCGGTTTGAGAGGACAATCTGGAAAATATCACCTTCCCGGATATAGTGTTTTGCCTGTTCGACCATGGCACAGTATTGTGCCCGGTCGAATAACGGTGTTACTTCTCCCTGCAGTCTCCCGGCGACTTCTTTGACCTGCTCGCCGCATCGAAGCAGTTCGCGCAGCTTTTTCAATTCTTCGATCGCCTTTTCGTATTCTTTTTCGGGCTCATCCAGACGCATGTTCACGATGAGGACGATCTTCTGCCGGAAGTGGTCAAATGCGATGACCTTGTCAAATAGCATGACATCGACATCTTTGAAATGCTCATTATCCTCGACTTCCCTGCGGACAGCAGGTTCGCTGTAACCGAGATAGTCATAGGAGAAATATCCGACCAGGCCGCCGGTAAAAGACGGGAGGTAAGAAAAACGCGGACTTTTGAAATCCGTCAGGATCTGCCGGATATATCCGGATGGATCGTTGGTTGAGATCTGTACATCCCCGTCCCGAAGGACGCCTTCGGAGCAGGTGATCTCGCGTGTCGGATCAAATCCTAAAAATGTGTAACGTCCCCAGGTCTCTTTTTCTGCGACAGACTCCAGAAGATAACAGTGGGAAGATACGTTTTTGAGCTTTTTTAAAGCCTGGATGGGCGTGCAGTCATCGGACAGGATCTCACAGCTGACCGGGAGGACTTTGTATTGGCCGGTTGCAGCGATCTGTCTGATTTTTTCTAAGGAAGGTTGGTAGTTCATATGGTGCTCCTTTCATAAAAACACATGTATAAGCTTACGTGCTGCTCCGCGCAGAGCGCTCCCACAGCACTACAAGAATTCGCAACTCGGGCCGCTCGTGACACATCGCGTCCCTTTATTGCTCATTCTTGTTACGTTGTGCCATGCCCGTGAATGAGAGTGCAAGCACTCTATTCCCGGTCGCGCCACAACAGCTTATACATACAAAAGTCCCTGGCAGAAGCATAATGCTTCTGCCAGGGACGAATCGACTAATAGAACCCGCGGTGCCACCCTGCATTCGCGATTACTCGCGCACTTTGTAAGGATACCATCATATCCTCGGCAACTAACGTATGCCTTCACGTTGCGGAATACTCAGTAGTGCCCTTTGTTCCGCACCCTCAGCGGTCCATTTGACAACCTGTTTCCTACCCGGATTCCACCATCCCGGGCTCTCTGTGAGGGCATAACTGCCGTTATCTCCGCTTCAACGGTTTAGCAGATGAAATTATGGAGAGATAGTACCATGTGAGAATGGCAGTGTCAAGTATTTTGTGTTATCATTTTTTGAGATGGGAATGCAAATCAAGAGAGGGGTTTTAAAATGTCAGGATGTTTAACACTCAAAAAATCTAACTGCAGAAACTGTTACAAATGCATCAGACACTGCCCGGTTAAGGCAATCCGGTTTTCAGGAGATCAGGCGCATATCATTCAGGACGAATGTATCTATTGCGGCCAGTGTGCTGTTGTCTGTCCGCAGAACGCAAAGCAGATCAAAGACGAAAGAAGCAAAGTGACCGTAATGATCCAGAGCGGCGCGCCGGTGATCGCCAGCCTCGATCCGTCCTATATTGCCAATTATGAAGGCGTGGGCATCGAACACATGCGGGAAGCGCTGTGTAAGCTTGGTTTTGCAGACGTCGAGGAAACCGGGATCGGCGCAACCATTGTAAAACGGGAATATGAGAGGATCCTGCGGGAAGAAGACAGGGATATTCTGATCTCCTCTGCCTGTCATTCTGTCAATATCCTGATTCGCAGATACTATCCAAAGTTGGTTCCGTACCTGGCCGATGTGATCTCACCGCAGCGGGCACATTGCCAGGATATCAAAAAGCGGATCCCGGGAGCAAAGACGGTCTTCATCGGACCGTGCGTGGCCAGAAAAGATGAAGCGGAGCATACGGAGCGTACGATCGATGCGGTTTTGACATTTGAGCAGCTGTCTGCCTGGTTCCGGGATGAGGAGATCGAGCTGGAGCAGGGGATGGAATCAGATCCGAACACGAAAGAGAGACTGTTTGCGGCTGCCGGCGGTATCCTGAGATGTATGGAAAAAGAGGAAAAAGCGTATCAGTATCTGATCGTTGATGGAATTGACCGGTGTATGAGCGCACTGCGTGATATTGAAAAGGGGGAGATCCATCATTGCTTTATTGAAATGTCAGCATGTGCAGGAGGCTGTGTCGGCGGACCGGTTATGGAGCGCCTTCATCACAAACCATTTGCGGATTATATGAAGCTGGTATCCTATGCGGGAGACAGTGATTACGAAGTGGAACAGCCGCCGCAGGCAGAGATCAGGAGACCGCATGTGCCGATCCCGCGCAGTGAGGATATGCCGGGGAAAGAGCAGATCAGACAGGTCCTCCGCCAGATGGGGAAAGATAAGCCGAACAGTGTCTTGAACTGCGGAACCTGCGGATATGACACCTGCAGGGAGAAAGCGATCGCAGTTTGCCGGGGAAAGGCAGATATATCCATGTGCCTGCCATCTTTAACGGAAAAGATCGAAGGATTTACGGATGTGGTAACGACCCATTCTCCGCTGGGACTTTTTGTGCTAAATGAGGACCTGGAGATACAGAACATCAATCCGGCTGCACTGTCGTTTTTCAATCTGACAAGACCCGATGACGTCCAGGGCGCGTCGGTCAATCAGATAATGGATCCGGCGCCGTTTTTCAGGGTCAAATCCAGCGGAAAGGGAGTCTTCCATGAACATGTTTATCTGGCGGAATACGACCGTTTTGCAGAGCAGACGATCATCCCGGCGGAAGATGGAAGGATGTTTATCTGTATGATACGCGATGTGACCAGCGAAGAAACAGAACATGTCAAAAGAGAAAAGATCAGTCATCAGACACTTGAAGTGGCAGATCAGGTGATAGAGAAGCAGATGCGCATTGTTCAGGAGATCGCATCACTGCTTGGAGAAACCGCGGCAGAAACGAAGGTTGCTTTGACAAAATTGAAGGAGTCGATCGCAGATGAATGATTTGAGTGCAGATATCGGATATAAAAGCATTAATCATGCAGGAGAGCAGCTGTGTGGTGATCATGTGGATATCGTGGAACAGGATGATGATTCCATGGTGATCGTTCTTGCTGACGGTATGGGAAGCGGTGTGAAAGCGAGCATCCTTTCGACACTGACTGCAAAGATCATTTCAACCATGGTGGCAGCAGGCATGTCCTTGGATGAGTGTGTGGAAACGATCGCAAAAACCCTGCCGATCGATCAATCGCACGGAGTCGCCTATGCGACATTTACCGTTATGCGGATCGTGGCAAACGAGACGATCGAACTGATCCAGTATGACAATCCGGAGGTGTTGTTTTTAAGAAACGGACAAAGTGCGGAATATGAAAAAACAAAAACAGTGATCGAAGGAAAGACGATCTTTTATTCTAAGATCCCGCTGCAGGAAGGAGACATCTTTGTTGCAATGAGTGACGGCTGCCCGTATGCGAACAAAGAAGAAGCCTATAACATGAACTGGAGCCCGAAGGATATCGCGGAATTTATCGAGATCGTTTCAATCGCCGGGTATACCGCAAAAGGTCTGGCATCGCTGCTTGTGGATGAGTGTAATAAATTATATGGCGGGGAGCCGCGGGATGATGTGACGGCCTGCATCGTGCAGATGCGGAAAAGAATGCCGCTCAATATTCTGTTCGGACCGCCTGCAAACCGGAATGACAGTGAGCGGATGATGCGTCTGTATTTTTCAAAGGAAGGGCGCCGGATCATCTGCGGCGGAACGACTTCTTCCATCGCTTCACGCTGGCTGGATAAGCCAATCCGGTCAGATATCGTGATGAATGACGACATCGGAGATGTACCGCCGATCGCAAGTTTAGAGGGCGTGGATCTGGTGACAGAGGGCGTTATTACGATGAGTAAAGTCGCCTCATATATCGAAGACTACGTGCATGACAATCAGCTTTATGATGAATGGAGCAGAAAGAAGGACGGCGCATCGCGGATCACGAGGATGATGCTTGAAGAAGCAACAGATGTCCATTTCTTTGTCGGCCGGGCAAAGAATCCGATGCACCAGAATCCGGATCTTCCGATCAATTTCAATGTCAAAATGAATATCGTAAAGGAGATCGTTGAGAATCTGAAGTCGATCGGAAAAAAGGTCACGGTGGTGTATTTTTAAGCAATAAAGGAGTGGGCGATGGAATACAGGCACTTATTTGAACCCATTCAGGTGGGACCGGTCACATTGAAAAACAGGATCGTTTCGGCACCGACCCAGTGTACGAATGCGACGACAGAAGGTGCGCCGACCAGGGAGCACGTGGCGTATTTTGCGTGGAAAGCGAGAGGTGGCGCAGCTGCAATCACAGTTGGGGAGAGCTCGGTTGACCGGGACTATGCCGTCACGCATGGCGGACAGCTTTTTATCGACAACGACAGCAAGATCCCATGGCTGACAAAATTGGCAGAGGGCATAAAACAATATGGAGCTGTCGCATCACTGGAGATTTGCCATGGCGGCGGACTGACGAATCCGGAGCTGATCGGCGGGAAGGATCCGATCGGACCTTCACCGCTTCCGTATCTGCCGGGCGGAGACCGGATCCGGGAGATGTCCCATGAGCAGATGGAACAGGTCAAAGAGAACTTTGCAAATGCAGCATTCCGGCTGAAGCGAGCAGGATTCGATATGTGCTTGGTGCATGCGGGGCACGGATGGCTTTTGAGCAGTTTCTTATCGCCTTATCTGAATCTGAGAAAAGACCGATATGGCGGAAGCCTGGAAAACAGAGCGCGGTATCCGCTTGAAGTGCTGGATGCGATCCGTGCAAAATGCGGGCCGGAGTTCGGGATCGAACTGCGCATTTCGGGAGATGAACTCTTCCCGGAAGGCCTGCATCTGCCGGAGTCGATCGAGTTTGCAAAAATGGCACAGGAGAAGGTGGATATGATCCAGGTATCTGCCGGTATGTTTAATGTACCATGGACTGCGGCGCGGATGCATCCGACCATTTTTCATGCGCAGGGTTGCAATGTATATCTGGCGGAAGCAATCAAGCAGGCGGTAGATATTCCGGTTTCCTGTGTGGGCGGCATTACGACGCCGGAGATGGCAGAGCAGATCCTTGCCGAAGGAAAGGCAGATGTCATAGCGATGGGGCGTGCGCTGA
>JAEIGA010015300.1_pt1 | contig 11687 bp, 4 predicted proteins | sample 9270691 | NCBI WGS metagenome assembly JAEIGA01 (sample SAMN17057246, study PRJNA624740) | gut metagenome | biome: biome; isolation source: fecal sample | host: Bos grunniens | place: China: Xizang | collected 2019
CATTCGTTGTGCCAATTTTTGGAAAGAAGAATTTTTGGCAGTAGATCGTATTCTCCTTCCTTTTGACAAGGGTGAGCGAATCATTGAAGGGTGGAAACGATTTATAACTGGAATCATTAACTTGGAGGATGAAAATTATGAAGCCAGTATTTATGCTGTACGACGGGGAATATTTACTCGCGCCCTAGAAAATTATCAACAGCATTTGGAGGATCCCCAACAGATTTTACGGGCAGAAGCCTATCGCAAAGCAGCCTTTTGCCATAAACAATTAGGATCCTTTGAGGTGGCATTAACCTACCTCAAAGAAGCCAATACCCTGTTGGACAATGTAACAAAGCGGGAAGATGCCGCTCCAATCCTAGCTGAAATGGCAGATTGTTATGCCCTTTGTGGACAGGATAATTATGCAAAGGTCTTTTTTAGAGAGGCGTTTTTTCTTGGAGCAGGTAAAATCGACCTTCTCTTTCTGGACTCTGAATTGATTTTCCGTTTGGTGGAATTAGTGCGTCAGCAGGGGTATCCCCACCGGGTAATGAAGGAGTGGATACCAGTCTACGGTGTCCTTTACGGTGTCTTGAATATAAATCGTCCTTTAAGGCCCATTGAGTTCAGCAATTTAAAGCGGGACATCACAAGCCTAGAGAATGAAATTCAGTCTTCCACCAGTGAAACAGCCATCTTGGTGCCAAGACTCATCAATAAGTACTTTTGGCTTATTGATTATTACATGAATATAAATGATGACAGGGAAATGATTGAGGATACCCTTCGTCGAATACGGTTGCTTAACGAAGACGTGTATAGAACATACACTATGTAGCGGTAGGTGGAATAGAATCGAACAGAATCGCTGGAAAACAACTTTACTAGCAAAACAGGAGTGATATATGTCTGAGGAATTGATTAAATCTGTACAAGAGATGCTGACTGAAGAAAAATGGACACGAGCTGCCATCAGTAATTATTCAAAGAATAACTTTATCGAATTGGCAGTTATTGTAGAAAATGCCCGAAACTACAACTGCATTGATGAAGTTAAAGCTATTTGTGATGAGCATTTGTCCCACACCAAGCACAGTATTATAGCCTTATACATCTCTGGTATGCTAGGACTAAAAAAAGGAACCTTAGACAATTCCTCATTGGTAAGCCTCGTTGACATTTTTCTAGATAATCATAAACCAAATGTTGTTACCTACCTCTGTGAGTCAATCTTGGGAGAAGATTCCGGCAATAAATTTGCCCTACGGACTTTGGCTGAATGTTACCGAGAGGAAGGAAACGAAAAGCTTTGGGAGATTTACGAAACCTTGGTTCGGGTAGACCATGAAGAAGCCGACATCGTCAAGCTGTTAGCAGAGCGTTATGAAAGAGAAGGCAACTTAGAAGATGCCATCGATTATTACAAGAAGGCGATTCACCGCTACATCAACAACGGCATCAATACCATGAACCAGATCAAGGAATTGTGGTCAAAATTGGTATCACTTATCCCCAATGAAATTGACTTCTTCTATCTCGTTCAGCGAAAAATTGCAAAGAATATCAGCGAGGACAAGAGTGCCGTCTTGATGCAGGAGTTGTATCTGTATTACAAGACCAACGAAACCTGGGATGTAGCCATTGACATCCTCAAGCTAATTCTTTCCATTGACAACGGTGACTTGTGGGCCCGTCGTGAAATTACTGATTGTTTCCGCAACAAGCACAAGAAACACAGCCGTTTGGAGGAATGCATCCGAGAATCTGGTCTCATTGGAAGTGCCCGCAACGTATTTGATGCCATCTCTGGCTTTGAAAAGCGAATTGCTTTTGACACCAGAAACTTTGTATTCCACCGCTACTGGGGTGTTGGTATTATCCAGAAGGTAACAGACAAGCAGCTGCTTATTAACTTTGGAAAGAAGTTTGGAAAAAAAGAAATGACTTCTGACATGGCTATTGAGGCACTTCAGCCACTGGCCCCAGATCATATTTGGGTTCTCAAGGCCACAAAAACACCAAAAGATTTAGCAAAGATGGTCAAAGACGACAAGGCTTGGGCTTTAAAGACCATTATCAAGAGTTTTGGCAACAACTGCGATTTTAAGCGTGTCAAGGCTGAGCTGGTTCCTGCAATCCTTACTACTGGTGAGTGGACTAGCTGGAGTACAAATGCCCGTCGTATTCTTGAAACAGACGCCACCTTTGGTATCAATCCCAACGATATCAATATGTATACCGTGCGTCCCCATGCCATTTCTCAGGAAGAAAAGCTTTCTAATGAATTTAAGGCTCAGAAACAGTTCTTTGCTCGCATTGACATCTTTATGAAGTACTTTAACTCTGATGAAACAGATAAAGATTCCGAGCTCTTTACTGAAATGTTCTCCTATTTCACCAATTACCTCAAATCCTTTAGTGCAGTTACCGAACAGGTAATGGCTTCATATTTGGTGGTACGGAAAATTGTAGCAGAACGTTCCCACTTAAATCCCAACTTTAAGTACACCTTTGGTGATTTGTTCGGTGACATTGATGACCCTCGGGAAATGTATCTGTCTCTTAAAGACACAAGAAATACCAGTCTCCGCCAAGATTTCCTGAACTGCATTAGAACACTGCTGCCAAACTGGAAGGAAATCTATACAAAACTCTTCCCCACAGTACTGCGTCGTGAAATGCTGGATCAGCTCATTACTAATGGCCACGTGGATGCAGTTAAAAAACTTGCAGTGGAAAGCTTTGAAGATTATCGTGTTTACCGAGAGGCAGTTATCTTCTTCTTCCGAGAATGCAGAAATGAGGAATGGTTCAAGGAAACTGGTATTTCCCAGGAAAAACAGTTGGTAACCTTAATCCATATCTTGAATCTCATCTACCGTGAGATTGCGAACCATGTAGATACCACAGACAACAGAAAAATTGACCGCCAGATTCAAAAGTTAATTTTTGAAGAAAGAGATGCCGGCCAGCCAGCTCCCCGCTTGCTGAACTACATCTTGTCAAACAATCTTGATACAGCCACACGTTTGTTCACCTTGGTGGATGACGTGAAGGATCTTGATGCGGTTATCAAACTAAACATTAAAAATGAGATTCAGAAGAAGTTCCCAGACTTCAAGACACGTGGTGTGGAAGAAAAAAACACCAATTACCTTGGATTCTTGGTTACTGCAAAGATGTTGGAAATCAAGAAAAAGGAGCTGGAGCATATTACCACTGTGGAAATGCCTGCTAATGCTAAGGAAATCAGTGAGGCTATGGCTCAGGGTGACTTAAAGGAAAATGCTGAGTACAAGGCTGCAAAAGAACGTCAGAACGAGTTGAACAACAAGGCATCTCTGTTGAATGAAGAGTTGGGCAAGGCAGTAATCTTTGACCCAGCCACCATCAACACTAGCAAGGTTTCCTTCGGTACCATCGTTACCCTCAAAAATCTTCAGACCAATGAGGTTGATGAGTTCACCATCCTTGGTAAGTGGGAATCTGACCCAGACAAGAAAATTATTTCCTTCCTGTCTCCATTAGGAAGCAAGTTGATGGATGCAAAAGTGCAAGAAACCTTGAACTTTACCATCAATGACCACGATTATTCTTACGAAGTTCTAGAAATTAAAAAGGCTGACTTCTAATTGACTAACGCTCTCCATCAGAGTATATTCTGGTGGAGAGATTTTTTTTTAAAAAGACTTTTATTTTTACCCATTTATACCGACATTCTACAGATAAGTAAAGTCTTGTGAAAGCGAGTTTATATGCAAAAAATAAAGTTTTCTATCGGTTTTAAACTGATTTGTATTATTACTGTCTTGGTGTTGGTTTCTTTGGGTGCAGTAACCTACATCGTTTCTTACTTTGTGGGAGATGAAACAAAGCGTACTGCAGAAGAAAACAACCACACATTGAATTCACGTTCTGCTGTTTCTGCAGAGTCCGAATTAAGTACCATTCGATCAAATAGCTTTCTTCTATTGGACATGCTTAGTAGTGCAGGAAACAGCAATGCAATTGCCCGTCAGGCCACTACCTTCTTTTTTGAACGCAATCAAGGAACAGCTGCTATTATCCTGTACAATGTGGAAACTGACCGAAACGATAGAACCCTCATTAATTCTCGATTTTTCCTTTCCAATGAATTAGACGAAGGAATGCTCACTACCTTCCAAAATACCAACAAAGAAGAAATACAACGTGCCGCCCAGGGAGAAATCTTTGTACTAGCGGGAACTCCAGTGTTTGGAATTCCAATGCTTGCCCTTCTGTACCCCTGGGAAGAAAGCGGTTTACGACAAGCAGCTGTAGTCTTGTTTTCTGCAGAGTCCTTGGTAGAAGCCTTTGGTACCAGTTCTGTCAATGAATCTTTTATTATCAATCATAACAACGACCTGCTCGTTCACAGCGATTTTGAATTGATTAAGGCGGGAGCAAATTTTTCTGACATGACCATCATCCAAGATATGCGGAACAACAATGACTTAAATCGTCAGCTAGTGTTTCAGGATAAAGACGGCCAAGAGTTCTATGGTTCTTACCACAAACTTTCCATTGGAGACTGTGGAGTTATTACCACCATCCAGTCTTCCTTGGTGATGGAGCCAGTATATGCTACCCTCCGCAGAAATATCTATCTGACAGTAGCAGTTTTGATGATTGCAATCTTGTTCATCTACTTCTTTTCCAAAACTATCAGTACTCCTGTGAAGAAATTGGCTGCTGCCTCCGACCAGATTGAACGGGGAGATTATGAAATCAATCTAAAGCCAAAATCAAAAGACGAAATCGGATTGCTGACAGAACGGTTCGTGTCCATGGGAAAGGGCTTGGCAGAACGAGAGCGACTAAAGGATAGCTTTGGACGCTTTGTAAACAAGGAAATTGCAGAAAAGGCTGCTCGTGGAGAGCTGACCATGGGTGGAGAGCACAAGGAAGTTACCATATTCTTCTCTGACATCAGATCATTTACCGCCATTTCAGAAAAATTGGAGCCATCAGAAGTAGTTGAGTTCCTGAACGACTACATGACTCGCATGGTTGAATGCGTCAACAATACCCACGGTGTTGTTGATAAATTTATCGGTGATGCCGTGATGGCCGTATGGGGAGCCCCCGTATCCTCAGGTTCTCCAGCTCAAGATGCCTTGAATTGTGTCAGGGGATGCCTGATGATGCGCTCTGCATTGCAGGAATTCAATGTGGGCCGTGGTGGGGATAAAAAGCCCATCATCAAGATTGGATGCGGTGTAAATACCGGCCCTGTTATTGCAGGCCAGATTGGTTCTAGCCAGCGAATGGAATACACCGTCATCGGTGACGCAGTAAACTTTGCCTCACGAACGGAAGCCTTGAACAAGCCCTTGGGAACAGACATCCTGATAACTGAAAATACCTATGAATTGGTAAAGGATCATGTGCTTGTAGAACAAATGCCCTCTGTTACCGTAAAGGGAAAGGAAAAACCTGTTCGCATGTATGCAGTCATCAATATGCCTGAAGCAACAGATATTCCTGGAGCAGGCCCCAATGGCCCAAAAACCATGGCAGAAGTGAGACAAATGTTAGGTATTCCCACTCCTGATTTTGCAAAGGTGAACTTGGATGAAGAAGAAAAGAAGTACAACGTCCAGGCTTAGAGATATCCTTGCCATACTGATTTGTCTCTCCATTGCAACCTATAGTTTGTGGTTGTTCTGGAAGGATTTTAATGCAGTAATGGAAAAAAACAACGAACTTCCTATTGCCACAGTAAGCTGGAAATACCGAGCTGCCCAGAGAAAATTTTCCGACAGATTGCTATGGGACCGCCTCCAGCAAGATTCTCCTGTATACAATGGTGACACCATCAGAACTGCCACAGGAGCAGAAACCACCGTTACCTTTGCAAATAATCAATTGCATCTAGGAGAAAACACCATTATCCAGATACAAATGGATGATACAGGAACTACTTCCGTTAATTTAACTGGCGGTTCCTTGTCTGCAAATTCAAATACCGGTTCCAAAATGCAGTTACAGTCTGGCAACGTGATGGTGGAACTACAGGCAGGAAGCTCACTGAATGCCCAGGCAGGCAAATCTGACTCAGAAGCATTATCCTTGCAGGTAATCCAAGGTAATGTCATCATCAACGGAGCTGCAGGGAGCCACTCCATCTTGCAAGGTGAGAGTATCTCTATAGACCAAAATGGAACAGTAGGAAATGCTCGTCCCATTACCGTCCTCGAACCAGCACCGAATCTTCAGCTCTTGAAATTTGAAGGCAATACCCTTCCACTGCAGTTCTCTTGGAAGTTAGCTCCCCTTCCTCAAAACAGCCAGCTTGTTTTTGAAACTGCCACCGACAAGAATTTCAGCCAAATTCAAGAACAAATCGGTTTATCTGGCCTCAATTCCATGAAAATCAATTTTACCGAAGGAATTCATTATTGGCGTTTTTACGTGACAATAGATGGAATTCCCCTAGAGGAGAGTCAGGAAACAGGCCGAATAAATATTCTTCACGCCACTACCCCCGCTCCAGTTGTACCCTTGGATAGAGAAAGCTTTACCTACCGAACAAAATTGCCCACCGTGCGATTTATGTGGAACGGAAATGAGTATGCTACCTCCTATCTTTTTGAAGTGGCAGATAATCTTCAAATGAACAATCCCGTTATAAGTCAAACAACACAGCGTCCTTCTAGCATTATTTCTACCTTGAATGCAGGAACTTGGTATTGGCGAGTAACCCCTTATTATACCATCAATGGCAGAGGATATGGCAAAGCCTCAAAGGTGCAATACTTTACCATTGTGCAACAAGGTCAGTTGAACCCACCACAACAAATTGCTCCAGCCTCAGGAGAATTGGTGAACGTTACTAGTAGCCAAGATGGACAGGGCCCCCTATTTTCTTGGAAGCGTGAACAAGAAGCCCAAGAATATATTGTTCGTTTAAGCCGCAGTGAAACAATGTCCACCATTGAAGAAAGTATTACAACAACAAATAACTATACTCCCCTCCAGCCTCCTGCCATGGGTGAATGGTATTGGGATGTGGCTCAAGTAGATGCTGAGGGAAATAAATCTGATACTTCTCCCGTGAGAAGTTTCCGAGCTGTTGATAAAGAAATTATTTTCAATACACTTTTTCCCCCTGAAAAATATGAAATTGCTAACACACGTATCACTGACATACGTTTTACGTGGAAAAATAATCTGCAGGATACAATTTTATTCCAAATTTCTGATTCTCCAAACTTTGACACTATTGCCCACGAAACAAGTTACACCTCCGATACCGTCAGTGGATACACTTCACGACTGGCAGAAGGAACTTGGTATTGGCGTTTAAAAAGTGGTCATGGAGACACCGCTGTTATCACTCCGCCAAAGGAATTTCAAGTTGTTCCACAACTCCCTAGGGTAGCAGTCTTAGCTCCCCTCAGTGGCTCCACTATTATTTCTCGCCCAGAAAGCACCATGACTCTGCAATGGACCCCTGTTCCTGGAGCAGACTATTATCAAGTACTTGTATACCACGTTGATAGGGCAGAACCTGTAGCAGAAGATTTATTTTCAGAAGACACGAAAATGGAGATTTCCTTTGATAAACATCCAGAAGGTACCTACTACTGGACTATCCAAGCATTTGCAGATGAAACCCCCATGTCCACTCGTGTTACCGGTTTGCTTACAGAATCATCCTTTACCGTTAAAAAGATATATCCAGTAACCCTGCAAAGTCCCAAATCTGGCACTCGATATGATGGATTGCAAGCCTATTTAAATCCAGCCAGTCTTTCCTTTACTTCTCGTTCAAACATCGAAAAGTACGAGATCTTCATTGTAAAGGCTACGGCAAAAAATAAGCTTCCTACAACATTTGGCTCCCCTGTTACCCTTTCAGAACATGAACTTGTATACCGAGGAACTGGACGGCGTCTGCCACCCCTTGGTGCAGGAACATATTGGTGGACAGTAACTGCAACAACAGAAGGAATCCATGACATCAGCAATACAACCCCTAGGTATTTTACCGTTCAGCCTGTTCCACCCTACCCACCAGTTCAGGGAATGGAGCCTCAAGAGGGAAGCGTTTTTGATGAAAATTATCTTTCCACCTCAACCAACCTACAATTAAGTTGGAACGCCGTAGAAGATGCAGAGGCATATCAATTGATTTTGTTTAATAATGATACCAATCAAGAGGTTATGAATATTATTGTTCCAGCGCTGCCAAATCAATCCACAATTAACTATACCCTTGATTTAACCAAGTATGGAGTGGCCCATTACACTTGGACAGTTAAGGCAAGAAAATATTTACCAACCACAAAACCACGAAATTGGATTGCAGATATTGTATTAAAAGATGGAGAAAAGGCCACTAGTGATTTTGTAGTCAAATTGCCTACAGTTGAAATTGAAACATATGAAACAGGGGATTTGTATGGCCATTAATTCATCTTGTAGCATGCACATTCCCCATGCAACCAATTTTTTTCTCAAAACCTTTGTTTTATTCCTAGCGTTTCTGTTCATCCTCATCTGTCCAGGAATGGCTCAGAAGGATGACCAAAAAAATTACTTCGTTCATAGAGATGAGTCAGACAATTTCTTGATATTCCAGAAATTAGAATGGAATGCAGGTAGCCATATTACATGGTATGAAATCACCCTTGAAATGTATGACGATGCAACAGACACTTGGCACCCCGTTAACGATGCAATTCCAGCTGTGCAACCTGCTGGTTTTCTTGGAACCACTCCAGAACTGATTAAGGATGGAGTGTATAAATCACAACACAACAGTATTACCGTTTCCCTGCGGGCAAAAGAATCAGGAGAGCCTCAAAAATATCGTTATGCAGTTGCCGCCTACAATCTTTTGGGGCATGAGGCTTTTTCAACAGAATATACTGAATTTGAAATTAACAAGGCATATTTTCCGGAAATCGATAGGATTTCTCCAGAATTAATTTATCTTGACACCTTATATGATGCATCTATCCGTGTTACTGGAGAAAATTTACGGCAAAACACTGATTTTTATCTTATAAAGAATAGAGAAATTATTCGTCCTATAGAGATTATTCGAAATGATAATAATCGTCAGGCTGAATTAATCTTTGATCCCCGCACCTTTGATACGGGAAACTGGTTTGTGCAGGCTCAAAACCCAGGTGACTTTACGGCCCATAAACCCTTAACCATTAAATTCATGAAGTGGTATGATTTTTCCCTATCTGCAGGCTACTCTCCCCAGATCATTGTATATGATAATAATTTTAAAAAATATTATTTTACTAATTTTTTACCTATGGGAATTGATCTGCGGGGAACTTTTATATTCTTAAAAAAACGAGCAGGATATTTCGGTATTTCCTTTAACGGAAAATGGAGTCCTGTATCAGGGGAATCTTCAGAATATCATATACAGAGTCAGCTGGCCCACAGCTTTTTAGCTTTTACCTATCGCTATCCCATTATCAGGAACAAGCTAACCGTAGAAGCCCGCATAGGAGCCGGACTAACCTACACCCTTGCTACGAAATTCTTCTTTGAACAGAATTTAACTTCGCAGCCTTTTTCATCCATGTATCCTGCGGCAACAGCAGGGCTATCCATTGCAGGGTATGCTTGGCGAGGCCTCTACTTTGAAGCAGGAACAGATTGCATGGCTTCTTTTTCCCCCTCCATGATTACCCTGTCCATAGCTCCAACAATTTCTGTTGGTTGGACATTCTAAGTTCCTTGTAAAAAATATTACGATAGATAACGTCAGTTTCCGTTAATTTACAAAAAAAGCTGTCCCAAAAGTGATTCTAACCACTTTTAGGACAGCCTTTTGTTATGACACTCTATTATAAGCTAGACAACAATGTGACTATTTCACTGGAACGATACCCAGGATTTTTTTCCTGTACATACACCAAATACTTTTCTGCATTCTCAGAATCATGTAGTGAGATACACACCTTTCCAAGTTCGATATAGGCATCCCAGTTTTTGTTATCTGCCCTAATAACATCGGTGTATACAATCTTTGCATTTTCGTAGTCCTCGGCACTGGCATAGGCACGAGCCAAGTTTGCACGAACATCGTTGTTAGAAGAATCCAACTTCAAGGCAGTCTGGAAATAATCCACTGCAGTGCGATAATCCTTTTGCTGCAAGTAGGCCTTACCCATGTTGTTATTTGCCTCAAAGTTTGAGGGATCTAGAGCTACAGCCTTCATCAAGAAGGTTAAGGCGGAAGCTCCATCTCCAGACTCCAAGAAAATATTTCCCAAGTTAATGAGAGAGCGAACGTGGCGACCATCAAGTTTCAGAGCCTCTTGGTAGACAGAAATTGAATCATCAACCTTACCACTTTCATCCAGTAATAGTGCATAGTTATAGATGATAGATACCTTGTTTTTTGCATCCATCGTGCTATCTTTTTTAGCACCATTGTAGGCCTTTTGGGCATAGGTCAGGGAATCCTTGAGCTTATCCTGGTTATACAGGGCTGTGGAAAGATTGTAGTTTGTCAAGGCATCTTCAGAAGAAAAGGCCAAAGCCTTTCGGAATTGTTCTTCCGCCTCACGGTATCGCCCAGCAGAAGCATACACATTTCCCAACTCTCGTAAAGCACTAGTATTTGCAGCATCAATTCGAATAACCTGCTGATAGGCGGTAATAGCTCCACTGGTGTCATTCTTTGCCTGTAACAAACGCGCTACTTCTAGGTAGGCCTTATCATACTGGGGATTGATAGAATAGGCCTTACGATAGGCTGCAATCGCATCATCTCGGCGCCCCAACTTATTCAAGGTCATACCTAAATTGTACTGGGCATTTTCAAAGCGAGTATTTAACTTGCAGCAGGTTTCAAAGGAAGCACGGGCCTCACTGAATTTACCCATACGATACTGAACCTTTCCCAACTCATAGTAATACAAATAATTATCGCTATCAGACTGAACAGCCTGAGTATATTCATCAAGGGCTGTAGGCCAATTCTTAACATCCTCTACCCCCTTTCCAAAAACATAGTGGGCGGCAGCGTTTTTAGGATCATAGGTTACAGCAGCATTTGCATAATCGGTGGCAGAGGCGGCTGTCTTTTTCTTGTCCGCGGTACTGGAATGAGAGCCGGCACCGGAGGTTCCAGAACCAGATTCCGCAATTCCATCAGATGCATTTCTCATTATCAAGGCAGCCTCTGCCATTTGCTCAGCAGAAAAAGCTTTTTGCTCCGTGGGTAAATTCTCTTTTGCAGTGTTAAAATGCTTTATAGCATTGTCATAATCACCTGAGTTGGCAGCAGCCTTACCTAAAGCCATTTCATCCTTAACCTTAGCCATTTGCTCTTGTATACGCTTGTTCTTTTCTGCCAAAGCCTTTTCTTCGGCGGCCTTACGTTCAGCAGCAGCCTTCTCTTCCGCAGCCTTACGCTCTGCTTCTTCCTTTTGACGAGCAATTTCTTCTTGTCGTTTTTGTTCAGCAGCAGCAGCTTCTTCCTGACGCTTTTTCTCTGCAGCAATCCGCTTTTCTTCAGCAGCAGCCTTTGCCTTACGTTCGGCCTCTGCCTTGGCAATGTTTGAACTAGAACCTCCAACACCAGAAGCAGCATCATCAGAAAGATTCTTGGCAAGTTCTGCAAGCTTAGAACTATCGAGACCTTCAAGCCCTTCGTAGCCACCTTCCTGAATGAGCTTTTCAATTTTCTTGGCAATTTC
>JAEIGA010015301.1_pt1 | contig 11687 bp, 11 predicted proteins | sample 9270691 | NCBI WGS metagenome assembly JAEIGA01 (sample SAMN17057246, study PRJNA624740) | gut metagenome | biome: biome; isolation source: fecal sample | host: Bos grunniens | place: China: Xizang | collected 2019
GTTTTGAAAAACCAAATTTCGTCTCGCGTGTCGAAGACGCCAAATATATGAGGGTTCAAAGATCTCGCGCTCATTATTATATGCCCGTCGCGCTCGACTATTTAATGAACTTTAATGTGAATTTACTTAGCCAGGCCGGATATTATGATTCTAAGAAGCCCGTAAGGCCCAAGGTCGCCGTTAAACGCGACACGTGCGTTCCGGTTGAAGATATTATTGTCTGTGACGGATCTGATTATACAATTAAGATTTATCGCGGTGATAAAGTTATCTGGAGATGGTGCGCGACGGAGGATAAGACTTTCGCCGGCAATGAGCACAATGATTTACGCGGCCGGTTTAATGGTCTTACAGAAGTGAGGATTTGCGATTACAAGGGCAGGAAGGTTGTCGCGATTTCCTCGACCAACTGCGCATGGGCGTTTGTTGATATTGCGACTACCAACGCTATCGCGTACGGTTACAGCAGAACGGCGGGGCAGCCGGTGAGAAATACTATCATGCCTCACTCTATCGCGCTTTTGCCGAATGACATTGTAGCGGTTGCTTCGACTTATACGATCGATCAGAACGCGCCCGAGACGAAGTACGGTTGCTACTTCTACCATATCGCCGGAGATAAGGCGACGAGTTATAAAGATCCCGCAAAGCAGGGCGCTACATTCTTCTCGATTGAAAATCCTCATGGTTTTTATTGGGATGATGCGAATAAAAAGCTTTATGTCTCATCGTCTGAGGGTCTTACGCGGTTGAATGTTGAATTTAATGCCGCTAAAAATAAATTTGAAATTGAAGAGGAGGCTGTTTTCGGGATTTCTCAACTTGGCGCAAAGTGGGGGCATGATCTCGCGCTTGTTCCCGGCACGCGAATACTCGCGATGACCACATACGAGATGACGCTGTTCTTCGATATGGATAAGGAGAAATGGCTTTTGGATGAAATTGTCTGGCGTATGGATATAAAGGGTTTTGATCCGCATCAAGATAAAGTGCACGTTTTGGCGACCGTTCCGCGCTCGCAATACGTGACGGATACGCTCGAAATCTGGACAAAAGAAAACGGTTTTAAGGATTACTTAAAAGTTCCAGGCGCCAAATTTTACAAAGCCCGCTGGGCGGGCGGAATCTTAGATAGCATAAAACACAACTAAGGCATAGCTCTTAGTTAATCCGAAATGATTAAAAATGGCGCGGTAGTGTATTGCATCTTACGTAGAGAATGCGATATAATACTCACATATGCAAGAACGTACCGTTTATTTAGATAACAATGCAACGACACGCGTCTCTCCAGAGGTAAGAGACGTTATGATGCCGTTTTTCTGCGAGCTTTACGGAAATCCAAGCTCAATGCATTCTTTCGGCGGGAAAATAGCCCGCTATCTTGAGCGCGCAAGAGAAGAGGCGGCGCGTTTCATTAATGCTTCGCCAGACGAGATTATTTTTACGGGTTGCGCTACAGAGTCTGACAATGCGGCGATTCGCGGCGTGGCGGATATGCTCGGCACTTCTTTGAAAGTCGCGACGACTGCAGTTGAGCATCCTGCCGTTCTTCAGCCTGTGCGTCGCCTTAAGGCTCTTGGGCATGAAACGGTAGAGATCGGCGTAGATTCTCTCGGCGCGCTTGATTTGGACTCGCTTGAAAAATTTCTTAAGCTTTCAGGGCCGAAGCTCGTCTCTGTTATGTGGGCAAATAATGAAACGGGCGTAGTTTTCCCCATAGCGAAAATTGCCGAGATGTGTCGCGAGCACGGCGCCGTTTTCCATACGGATGCGGTGCAGGCGGCAGGCAAGGTGGCTATGGATGTTAAAAGCGTTCCGATAGATATGCTCTCTATCTCCGGGCATAAATTCCACGCGCCCAAAGGTGTGGGGATGATGTATGTCCGCCGCGGAACGAAGTTAAAGCCGTTTATGCTCGGCGGCCACCAAGAACGCGCACGTCGCGCAGGCACGGAGAATGTTCCTTATATCATTGGTTTTGCAAAGGCCTGTGAACTTGCTCGTCTTGGTATCGGCGAAGAAACTGAAAAGATAGGAAAGCTGCGCGATAAGCTTGAGAAGGGTATTCTTAACTCTTGTCCAGATGTTCGTGTAAACGGCGATAGGTCAAACCGCCTTCCCAATACGCTTAATGTCAGCTTTGAATATATCGAGGGCGAGGCCATAGCGTACCGCTTGAGTGATCTTGGCATCTGCGTCTCAACAGGCTCTGCGTGCGCGAGCGGCTCTCTTGATCCAAGTCACGTCATCCGCGCGATGGGCGTTCCATTTACGGCGCTTCACGGCTCCGTGCGGTTTTCGCTTTCGCGCTACAATACTGAGGAAGATGTCGATTACGTTCTTAAACACCTTCCGCCAGTTATAAAGACGCTAAGAGAGATGTCTCCGTTTGGGCCTGGCGTGGCGGCAACTACGTTTTCGTGATGCAAATATAGGGAGGGTGGAACAATGAAATACACAATTATTACGATCGCTCTTTTTTCGGCTATCATTTTCTGCGGCTGCAGACGCACGGATGTCCGTGAAATGACAGTAGACATGATAGGTTTGAAGGAGTCTGATAAGAGTAAAATAACTGCTATTCTGTCGAAATATCAAGGCGTTGACACAACGTCGTTTGATTGGGATGTAGCGGGCGGCACTCTCACTCTCAAGTACGATTCCATGAAGATTGCCCAAGCGAATATTCGCTATGCAATCGATGAATCTGGAATAAAGGTTAAGTTTCCCGTAAAGGAAACGGATAGGGCGGGGCATTGATAATTTTCTGGCAATAGGCAAGAGTTATGACTTATCTTTCAACACGTAAATCTTTTTTAGGTTCTCTCGGTCTTGTCGCAGGGTGCAGCGTTTTCGGTACGCGTTTTTCCAGCGAGCCGGATGTGAGATTCGGAGTGCTCAGCGATGTGCATTTGAAAACACCCGGCGATGAAGATACTCTTGTTGCCGCGTTCACATATTTTCGCGACAATGGTGCTGACGGCGTGATTATCGCAGGAGACATTGCCGATACAGGCCGCATTAGCGAGCTTAAGCGTTGCGTAGATGCTTTTAACCTCGTTTTCCCAGGCGGGAAGCGTCCAGATGGAGGAAAGGTTGAAAAACTTTTCGTCTACGGTAACCACGATATCTGGGGCTGCCACTGGAGTAAGAAACACAACCCTGAAGACGCGCGCCGCGACGGAATCGGATGGGACGAGAAGTCTCCTGCAAGTGTGTGGGAAGAGGTCGTCGGCGAGCCTTACAGCGATTTTTGGATAAAGAATATTAAAGGCTTTACTTTTGTAGGAGCGCATTGGACGAGGAGCGATCAGTTTGACGGGCTTGGCGATTTTCTGAAAGCCCATGCAAAAGAGATTGATCCTTCAAAGCCGTTTTTCTACACGCAGCATGCGCATCCGAAAGATACGTGCATCGGCCCCTGGGCGTGGGGGCGCGATAACGGCGCTTCGACGAATGCGCTTTCGCTTTATCCAAACGCAGTGGCGTTCTCAGGTCACAGTCACTATCCGCTGACGGACGAGCGTTCCGTCTGGCAGGGAGCGTTCACTTCAATCAACACGGCGTCTTTGCGTTACTGTTCTCACGATTATTCTCTTCGCGAGAACATAGGCGGCAATGGTCACGGTTTTAGAAATGAAAACCGCAAGCATCTGATGGATAAGCTTGAAACAGGGGATAGCCGTCACGGCATGCTCGTTTCCGTGTACGGAAATAATCTCGTCATAGAGAGGCGCGATTTTGTCTCGGGAATGTCTCTCGGTGACGATTGGGTTATGAGCGTTCCTTGCCGCGAGGATATGTCCTTTGCCGCACGCGCGGCAAAGCGTTCGGCTCCTCAGTTTGCGGAAGACGCAAAGCTTTCTTTAAAGAGCGACGGCAAGCTTATTACGCTTTCGTTCCCCAGAGCGAAGAGCGTTAAGAAGTGCCGCGTTTTTGAATACGAGGTTACCGCGACATTGCTCGAAGACGATGTCGATCTTGTGCAAGTTCAGCGAAGAGTGTTTGATCCTCTTTTTTACAAGGCTGAAGGTGCATCAGATGTTTCCGCTTCATGCGTTCTTTCTCTTGCGGAGTTGCCGATTAAGGGCAATACGGTCTTTTCCGTGCGCCCGATTGACTGCTTCGGCTTGAAAGGCAAAGCGCTGACGAGTGTATTTAACACATCTAAGGCAAAGAAGGCGTAAACAGAAAAATGTCTCAACAAGCGGCATACTCTCTTGCACGCATAGTTAAGTATATAGGAGGGCGCGCTCTCCTTGTAGGAGGCTGCGTGCGAGATGAGCTTTTAGGCTGCGAGTGTGACGATATTGACATTGAGTGCTTCGGCGTTGAGCCGGATGTGCTCGTAAGAGAGCTTTCCGCACATTACGAGCTTGATCTTGTCGGCGCATCGTTCGGCATAATCAAGTTGATGCACGAGAATATCGATGTCGCGCTTCCGCGACGCGAGACGAAGCTTGGGTTGGGGCATCGTGCGTTTGAGACTGAATGTGACCCTTCTCTTTCTGTGCGCGAAGCCGCGGCACGCCGAGATTTCACTCTCAATGCGATTTACAAGGATCCTCTTACTGGCGAGTTTGTCGATCCGTGGGGAGGAAAGGAAGATCTTGAAAAGCGCGTTCTGCGCCATGTTTCTCCGCACTTTGAGGAAGATCCTCTTCGAGTTTTGAGGGGTATGCAGTTTGTCGCGCGCTTTAATCTTGACGCGGCCGACGAAACGGTTAAGATATGTCGCTCAATGACGATGGAGAACCTTGCGCGTGAGCGGCTGTTCGAGGAATGGGCGAAACTTCTTCTTAAAGGAATCAAGATTTCAAAGGGTCTTGATTTTCTCCGCGCGACAGGCTGGGTGAAATATTATCCAGAGCTTGAACGTCTCATAGGCTGTGAGCAAGATCCACAGTGGCATCCTGAAGGCGATGTCTGGAATCACACGCTCTGCTGCCTTGATGCGTTTGCCTCTGACCGTCAAAAGAGGGCAGAGGAAGGTCTCGGAGACCGTCACGAGGATTTAACGGTTGGTTTTGCCGTTCTTTGTCACGATTTCGGAAAGCCCGCCTGCACGAGGTTTGATCCTGTTAAAAAGCGTATCCGCTCTTTAGGGCATGATGATGCAGGCGTCGAGCCTACACTTTCCTTTCTTGAAAGATTGACGAACGAGGAGAGGCTTCTTAAGGAAGTGCCTCCTCTCGTGCGCTTTCATATGCGGCCGTTTTCGATGTGGCGCGACAAATCCTCAGATTCAGCAATTCGGCGCCTTGCCGCGAAGGTCGTTCGCATAGATCGTCTTGTAAGAGTTGCCTCGGCCGACGACTTAGGTAGGCCTCCCTATCCGTCAAATCCAGAACATCTTGAGTGGCTTCAGTGCGAGGCGAAGCGCCTTGAGATAGAGTCTGCCGCACCTGCTCCTATAGTGCGCGGGCGCGATCTGATTGCTCTTGGAATGAAGCCGTCAGTCGAGTTTGGGAAAATCCTCTCGTCTTTATATGAAGATCAACTCGACGGGAAATTTTTCACATTGGAAGAGGCGATAGAGTTTTTCAAAGAAAAGCAGGCGGCGGGGGAATTTGCGTGAGGGGTGTTGTCGTATGGGATTGGAACGGCACTCTTCTTGACGACACGAAAGAGGCGGTGGAAGCTTTGAATCTTATGCTTCGTCGCCGTTCGCTTAAGTGTATTACGCTTGAATTTTACAAAGAGCGTTTCCGCTTTCCCGCGCGCGACTTCTATGAGGAAATCGGTATTAAGGTTGCCGATGACGAGTGGGACGAGTTGGCTAAGGAATATCATTCTTCGTACGCTATGATTCCGTCAAGCCTTGCCGAGGGGACATTGGAGGCGCTTGAGGCTGTTTCGCGTGCAGGTTTCCATCAAGTTATAGCATCGGCGTCAAGGAGCGATCTTCTCAAAGCGCAAGTTTCGTCTTTTGGGATAGCCGAATATTTTTCAGAAATAAGAGGAACGGACAATCTCGATGGAGCCGGGAAAAAAGATGTCGTTCAAGGCGTAGTTGAGAGATGGAAGGGGGCTGCCTTAGATGAGAACTGCAATTTCGTCATGATAGGAGACTCTCTTCATGATTGGGAAGTGTCTGTGTCTCTTGGCGTCTCTTGCGTCCTTTGCGCTACGGGCGGGCATTCCGAGAGACGGCTTAAGGAAGTTTCCAAGCCCGCACTTACTTTGAGAGAAGCCGCCTCTCGCGCTATTTCAATTTTGAAAAAATCGGTTGAACTTTGAATTTCTCAGAGAGATGTTTATGGGCGCGTAAGCTTACGGCTAAATTCGTCGGCTGCATTGGTGTGCGCGTTTTTTTGATATAATACACGAAATGGCTGTAAAGAAAAAAGATCCTCGCCCTACGTGGGATGAGTACTTCATGGAGATTGCCGAAGTCGTCGCGAAGCGTTCGAATTGCTCGCGTCGCTCGGTAGGCGCCGTGATAATGAAAGACAATCACATCCTTTCCGCAGGCTACAACGGTACGCCGCGAAAAGTGAAAAACTGCTTTGAGGGCGGTTGTCCGCGCTGTTCCGGGAAGGTTGAGTCGGGCAAGCACCTTGATGAATGTTATTGCTCCCACGCCGAACAAAATGCAATCTGCCAGGCGGCGGAGTACGGCAATTCCATTGCGGGCGGAACGATTTATGTCACGATTTCGCCGTGCATCACCTGCGCGAAGATGATTATTAATTCCGGCTTGAAGGAAGTCGTTTTCGGCGGTGATTATGCTTTCCTCGATAAGGTGGGAGAGCTGTTTAATTGTGCGGGAGTTAAATACCGCAAGTTCAAGGCGAAGAAGGCGCGCTGAAATTTCGTTTAATTAAGAAAAGAGAAAACCTCTTGAAAGTTAAGGAGAAACAAAAATGAGCAGAAAAAAAATAATCGCTGGTAACTGGAAAATGAATATCAAGCCGTCCGAGACGGCAGCTCTCGTAAAGGCTGTTGCGGAAGCTTCCAAGTCTTATGAGAATGTTGAGATCGTGTGCTGCACGCCCGCCATCGACATTCCCGCCGCCGTTGCCGCTGCCGCTGGTACGCAGGTTGAAATCGGCGCAGAGAACGCCCACTGGGAAGAGAAGGGCGCTTTCACGGGTGAAATCTCGACAGGCATGCTCATAGACGCAGGCGCTAAGTATGTTATCATCGGCCATTCCGAGCGCCGTCAGTATTTCGGCGAGACGGATGAGACGGTCAACAAGCGCACTCGCGCTGTTATCGCTTCTGGTCTTACCGCCATCGTCTGCGTCGGCGAGACGCTTGAAGAGCGCGAAGCGGGCAAGCTCAACGAAGTTATTGAGCGCCAGATGAATGTCGGTCTTAAGGATGTTACGGCCGCTGACTGCGCAAAGCTCGTCATCGCCTATGAGCCTGTGTGGGCTATCGGCACTGGCAAGACGGCAACTCCCGATCAGGCGCAGGAAGTCCACGCTCTTATTCGCGAGACGCTCGCCAAACTCGTTGGCGCTGAGACGGCCGAGACGGTCCGTATCCAGTACGGCGGCTCCATGAAGCCTTCCAATGCGGCTGAACTTCTCGCCAAGAAGGATATCGACGGCGGCCTTATCGGCGGCGCCGCGCTCAAGGCAGAAGATTTCGCCGGCATTATTGCCGCAGCCAACGCCTAAGGCGCATGACAATAACCCGCAACGGAGAAAAGAGATGATCATAAATAAAAATAAGATTGTCCGTTCTGCAGGCGCAGCTTTTTTGCTCGCATGTATTATCGCTGTTGCGGGTTGTTTTGACGAACCTGTTCCGGCATATAAAACTGTGCCGGAGGCAGCTCGTGTCTATTTGCAGGACAAGGGTCTTAAAGACCTTTCGTCCTGCAAAGATGTTCTTAAAGCGGAAATTGTAGATTACGTCAATTTAGACCGTAACGAGCTTACCAATGTTAACGCTATAGCCTCTCTTGCCAATCTCAAATGGCTCAGGCTTAATAATAATCGTCTATCTTCTCTTCCTGATTTTTCCCGTCTTACTTCTCTTAAGAGAATTTATCTTAAGGGAAACGCCTTTAAGGAAGTACCCTCTACACTTAAAGACCTTCCCGCGCTTACAGATATTGAGCTTTCCTGGAATCCCATAAAGGAAGTTCCTGAGTGGCTCGCAAAGCGCGAAGGGATTGAAAATATTTCATTAACTCATACTGAAATTAAGTCTCTTCCTTCTGACCTTTCTGCATGGCGCTCGCTTAAAAGCCTTCAGCTAGGCGATCTTAAGCTTTCTTTAGAAGAGATGAAGCGCATCCGTAAGGCGTTACCCGATACTGCAATCGTATTTTAAGGTTGCAAAGAAACAGACTTTCTGCGCAATGAAACGCGAGAATGTCGATGTCGTTGATTTAAAAGGAGAAAAGCTTTTCTCCGTGGAAGTTGATGCGGCCGAGACGTTTTTTGAAAGGGCTCGTGGACTAATTGCAAGAGAATGCCCTCATAGGGGTGCAGGGATGCTTATTCCCAAGTGCAATGCCGTCCACACTTTCTTTATGCGCTACCCGATTGACGTTCATTTTCTTGACAAGCGCGGCCGCCTCGTTAAAACTGTAAAGAATGTTAAGCCGTGGCGGTTTTTTGTGTGGGGCGGGTGGAGAGCTACGCAAGTGATAGAGACTGCGGCTGAAGAAATTTAAATAAAAAAAGGAATGAGGAGTGAATGAAGATGGTAAGAAAAACTAGCGTTTTTTGTCTGTTGCTTATCGCATCTATTGCACTTGAGGCCGTTCCTGTAGAATGGCAATTCCCGCGAAATGGAAATTGTCATGAAGGTATGGCTTTTTCAGATGGCATTACGGGAGTTCTTGTCTGGGGAGGAGAAGACATACTTAAAATCACAGTCGGCAGGGGAGACCTCTGGGATCACCGCGGCGGATATCCGTGGACGGAAGAGCAGAGCTATACGAATATCGTTTCTGCCGTCAATTCTGGCGATGCAAAGCGCCTTTATTCGCTTTTCAAGAAGGAAACGCCTGCAGGTGAACCGCGCAATCCTTTTTTAGTTTCTCTTGGGCGCGTGACTGTAAAGATGCAAGGGGCGAAACTTCTTTGCGGGAATCTCGATCCAAAGACGGGACTAGCCGAAATTACCGTTCTTTCTAATGGCAAGACTAATACTCTTGAGCTTGCCATGGCGAATAAGCCTCGCGCATTTGCCGTGAAATTCCCGTCTTGTCTTGATGTTGTCGTCAATTCCACTCCCGCGCTTGAAACGCCCGTGGTGAAGAAGGCGCTCGGGAAGTTGAAATATCCTCCAGTTGAGCGCATAGCCCCTCGCAAAAAAATTGAAGGCGGTTTCTATATGGCTCTTCCGGCAGATCCTGCTGTTATGCTGCGCTGGGAAATGAAGGATGATACGCTCCTTCTCGGGACTTCTCGAGGTCAAAACAGAGTGGAGTTTCCTGATGATTGCACTTTTGATTCAGTTCGCTCTTCTTCAGTCGATCACTGGAAAGCGTTTTGGAATGAAGGGGCTAGCGTCACTGTTCCAGATCCTGTCCTTCAGCGCGTTTTTGATTACGGCATGTACAGATTCGGTGCTATGACAGACCCTGACGGAGTGCCGGCAGGTCTTCAGGGACCTTGGCTTGAGGACGACAAACTCGTTCCTTGGAACGGCGACTATCACTTTAACATCAATGTTCAGGAATGTTATTCGCCTTCTTATCGCGGCGGCCATTTGAAGCATCTTATGCCGCTGTTTAAAATGGTGCTCTCTTGGAAAAATCGTCTTTCCGACAATGCGCGCAAATTTGCCGGGGTCGAGGGTTATGTGCTTCCTCATTCCGTTGACGATCGCGGCAACTGCATCGGCGGCTTTTGGACGGGAACGATTGATCATGGTTCAACTGCGTGGGTGGCGTCGATGATGTTCCGTTACGTCAAGTATTCAGGCGATAAGAAGTTTCTTAAAGATCACGCGTACGATTTTATGGCAGGTGCTATGCGCGTTTATCGCGCCATGATGGAAGAGAAGGATGGGAAGCTTTCCATCCCGCTCGGGCCGTCTCCTGAGTGGGGAGCTTCCGATGTGAAGAAGGCGGTGGGGAGAGACCCAAGTTTCCAGCTCGCGGCCGCGCATCGTCTCGCGCGAAATCTAATCTCCGCATCTGAAATTCTCGGCGTAGAGGCTGATCCGATGTGGCTTGATGTAGTAAAGCGCTTGCCGCCTTTTACGGCGGATGAATCGGGGATTATGCTTTTTAAGGGACAGAGATTTGTAGAGTCTCATCGCCACCATTCGCACATGGCTGGCTTCTATCCGTTCGACACGATTGATATGGCCGACAAGAAAAACAGCCGCATAATTGAAAATACGTACGGCACGTGGGTCGCGCACGGCACTGGTCAGTGGACTGGCTGGTGTGTGCCGTGGGCATCTATTCTTTACACGCATAATAAGATGCCAAGGGCGGCAGTGCATATGCTGAAAGCTTGGGCGGAATTTTATTGCGATGAAGGATATGGCTCTCACCATAATGCGGTGTTCCACGGTTTTACAGGCTGGACAGGCGGACGAGATGTTATGCAGATGGACGGAATGTGCGCTGCTGTAACGGCGATTATGGAGCTTTTAGTTCATGAAGTGAATGGAAAGACGCATTATTTTCGCGGCTGTCCGGAATCGTGGAAGGAAGTTTCGTTCAAGAATATTCGTCTTTCGGACGGAAGGAAGGTTTCCGGTTCGCGCGTGAACGGAGTTTCTAAGCTTAGTATCTCTCCAGAGCCTTGCTTATAACTTACCTCGTAAATTATCTCTATGAACATTCGCGCATTCGCGCGGTCGGTGCATTAACCACTAACGACTATGGAAAATATGATATAATACCGCCATGAGAAGAGCTCAAATCAAACGGGAAACAAAAGAGACCCAAATTACGCTCGAGTTGAATCTCGACGGTTCAGGAGAGGGAGAAATAGATACAGGCATAGGCTTTTTTGACCATATGCTTGATCTTGTCAAACGCCATGCAATGATTGATCTTACAGTCAAAGCTGACGGCGATTTGGATGTCGATTACCATCATACGGTGGAAGATGTCGGGCTCGTGTTCGGCAAAGCTCTTAACGAGGCTCTTGGAGATAGGGTTGGGATTAGGAGATATGCGTTTTCTTCTATTCCTATGGACGAAGCTCTCTGTGAAACATCGCTTGATCTCGGCGGGCGTCCTTTTCTTGTCATGCAGTGCCCGATGAAACATGCGTTTGTCAGGGACTTCGAAGTGAAGCTCGTCGAAGAGTTCTTCCGCGCGGTGTCCGTTGAGAGCCGCTCGAACATCCATATCCGCCAGATTTACGGAGATGAAGCGCATCATGTGTGCGAGGGCATCTTCAAGAGTTTCGCGCGTGCCTTGCGCACAGCGAAGGAGATTGATCCTTCTGAAAAGGGAGTGCCTTCTTCAAAAGGCGTGATTTGAACAGGCGTAAAAATAAACGGTATGATAATACTTCCAGCTATAGATCTCAAGGACGGAAAGTGCGTTCGCCTAAGACAAGGGCGTGCGGATGATGTTACGGTATACGGCGACGACCCCGCCGCGCAGGCTCGCGATTGGCGCGAGCAGGGCGGGCGTGAACTTCATGTCGTCGACCTTGACGGTGCCTTTGCGGGCGAGCCTAAACATGCAGCTGTCATACGCAGCATAATAGAGGCGTTCGGCGCGCCTGTGGAGGTGGGCGGCGGCA
>JAEIGA010015302.1_pt1 | contig 11687 bp, 22 predicted proteins | sample 9270691 | NCBI WGS metagenome assembly JAEIGA01 (sample SAMN17057246, study PRJNA624740) | gut metagenome | biome: biome; isolation source: fecal sample | host: Bos grunniens | place: China: Xizang | collected 2019
AAGATATATCACAAAGTCAAAGTATAGATACTTTTTACCAAGAGGTATGGAATACTATGACACACTCAAAATGGCAAGAGATACAATTTGTAAAGAGCCAACCTACCTTGAATTTTGTATGGCGAATGGCTATATGACAAAGCATAAAACCCCAAGAGTGAGGGCAACTGCTGAAATACTTTATAGATTTATCACCAACAACCTTGACTTTGAGGAAAGCCACACAGGTTTAGAGGACTGTGAAATTGAGGGCGAGATTTTAGCCTACATTTACAAAAATTACACTGATTTTCGCAAGGCTCTCTACGAAAAGAGAGCCTAAGGCGAGAGGTGTGTGTGTTTTTCATATAATTTCTCCTATGCGAACATATGAGTAAACGCTCATATGTTCCGCCCGGGCCTTTCGTCATTTTACACAAAAAATGGTTGGGGCGAATCCCCAAACTTTGTGTAATTTGCCATATTGACAAAATAATTATTATGTGCTATAATATATATGTAAGATACAGAATAAGAGAGGTAAACAAAATGGAAATTAAAGTTGACACAACAAATTGCGAGGTAATCAGTTGCGACGACTGTTGCAAAGTAACCCTATTAAGCGAAAGAGTGGTTTGCGAGTTCACAGGTCGCAGACACATTGAAACCTATTGGGATTCTCACGGAAAACTTGTCAAGTGGCACGAAGGACAGTGGCACTATCGTAGTGGCGATTTCAAGGTTATTGAAAAGGTTTATCGCTATGATTGGAGATACTGTGATACTACAACGGAAACATCGTGGACTTTATATATCAATGGCGAAAAGTTTGAGGGCGAGGTTTACGAGGTTCTCAAAACGAAAATCAAAATAGTTCAAGGTTGGGGATAAAAATTTTCCCCAAACCCCTTGACAAAAGGGGAAAGATGTGTTATAATAAATACACAAAGAAAGAACGAGGTAAACACAAATGTTTAGTGTAGAAAACGAAATCAAGAAAGCCTGTCCTGTGTGTGATATGGACTGTCCCTATTTTGCTCTTGGGTATTGTAAACTTGAAAAGCCACAAGAGGAATGCGACGATTATGCAGAATATTGGGAAAGTGAGGAAAATGAATAATGGCTACATATTTTGATAAGTTAGGTTTGAGTAATATGAGTAACGAGGAACTTGCCCTTGCTATCGTTGAACTCAACGAGGAAAAGCAACGCAGAGAAAAAGAGAAAAAATATCAAGTGGCTCTTAACCTACGAAATGCTTTGAGAGAGTTTTTAGACAGTGGGGCAGAGTGTGATTACTCTATGGTCTATGGTATGTCAGGTTGCGATTTGATTGACCTTGAGGTTGACAGTGATTGCGATTGGTATAAAGACGATATCAATTTTGTTGAGATTGACCCATTTGACACTTGCTTGTTAAGAGAGATTATGAACGAACTCACAAGGTCGCTTGGTAAGTAATAGGTGGGGCGAAAGCCCTACCTCTCTTTTTTTGGCGTGCCGCTCGCGGGGGTGAGCGGCCGAGTTTCGGCATTTTGCACAATTATGAATATTTTTTCATCGATATTTTGTGCAAAATGACGAACCCCAATGTCCCAAAACACCCGACGCCCACCTGATCATATGAACATATGTTCATATAATGCTTTTGTGCAAACTGCACAAAACCCACCATTAAAAATAATTTATTTTTGTTGATCTTGCCTATTGATTTTTATAAAAAATTATGTTATAATATATATGTCAAAAGGGCAAGGGAGCAAAAACCCAAAAGAAAAAAATTAAAAAATTTTCAAAAACCTATTGACAAATAATAAAAAATATGTTATAATATATATGTAAGATAAAGAGTAGTGAGAAACCTAACCCATTTGGAACTCCAAAAAAATAAAAAAAATATAAAAAAGGGCTTGACAAATCACGAAACTTATGTTATAATATATATGTAAGGTAAGGAAAGCCAAACCTACCTTGCGAAAATTAAATGAAAGAAAGAGGTATTTATTATGGCAACCAAGAAAATGACAAAGAAAGATTATTTCAACGAACTCCTTAACATAGGCGAGGTTAAGGAAAACAAATCTATGGTAGATTTTATCAACCACGAACTTGAACTTCTTGAAAAGAAAAATGCAAACAAGTCAAGTAAGCCAACCAAGAACCAAGAAAGCAACGAAAAACTCAAAAGTGCTATTGTTGAGGAAATGGTTGACGGTGAGAGATATACCATTACGGAAATGATAGAGAAACTACCTTGTTGCAAGGGATATACCAACTCAAAGATTACTGCCCTTGTAAGACAACTTATGGCAGAGGACAAGGTTGCAAGAGTAGAGGAAAAGAGAAGGGCATATTTCTCAAAAATCTAATCAAAAACGAGGGGGAACTCCCCCTCGCCCATAGGGGCGAAAAGTCAAAAACAAATGAGAGGTATATATGGCAAACGAAATAAAACTAACCGCCAAAGATAGAGACCAAATCGTAAGAATAATGACAGGCTTGAAATGTTCCTACGAGGAAGCCCTTGAAGTCCACCTATGCGACAAAGCAATAGACAAGGGCGAACATATGGACTTTGATATAAGTAAAGAGCAAGAAAAAGAGGTGCGAAAAATGCTCAAACACGAAACAATGTCAGGGGCAAGGACTTTTGAGAAAAGACCAAAGCAACCCAAAGAAAAGAAAGTCAATGAGCCTAAAAAGGCATTTATTGAGGACTTGGTGGCTTGGCTTGGCGAAAGTGAGGACTATGGCAACATTGAGGTAGTCAATGCTGAAAGACAGGTAAAATTTACCATAGGCGAGGACACCTTTGAACTCACATTAGTCCAAAAAAGAAAACCTAAAAACTAATAAAAAGCACACAGTTTTGTGTGCTTTTTTCCTATTTTTACCTAAAACATATGCACATATGCTCATATGATCACGTTTGGGCCCGGGCGATTTATGCAATATGCACAAAAAATAGCGTGAATCCCCAAGTAAGTTTGTGCATTCTACCTATTGACATTTGGAAATTTTTTTGATATAATATATATGTAAGATAAATCAATGAGAGGTAAATAAAATGAAAACAACAATGTGGGACAATGATAGTGTGCGTGTCAATAGACTATGTATAGTAATGACACAAATGCACCGTAAAAATGTTTTGATGTCAGTAACTAATCATCAAATTATTTGTGATATTGTTAAGGACAAAGAAAAATGCCATATCAAAGAACGAAAAATGTATGAGTTTGACGAAAATGACTTGCTTATAGGGACTGTTGAGTGGGAGCAAGAGGACATTGATAGAGAAAATGAAATCATAGATCTTATGAGAGGAGATCAAGAGGAATGATCATATATGCAGTTCACGATGAATGCCACGGAATCATTGGCTATTATGCCAATGAGGACAAGGCAAAAGAGGTATGTAAGGAAAATGTAAAAACTTATGACATAGACCCAAAGACCGCTGAACTTGATTACGACGGTAATGCGTGGTGGGGTTGGTGGTTTTCATGTATTGAGAGGATAGAGGTAATTGAATAGGCAAGTTAGACGCTTGCCTAAAATGCCCGGGCCGTTTACTATAGGAGGTGCCCGTTTTTCCGCCCTCTCCAACGATATGTAAATTTTTTGTTAACTTTTATTTACAAATATTTTACAATTAATTTTCCCAAAACTCAGACACTCCCCCCGCCGTTTTTAGAAACTACGACACAGGGTGGCACTTTTTTGTTGATGTTGTCAACAAATATAATTTTTAATTATACAAAATCATTTTTTTATATAATAGGCATTTGTCTAAAATCATTTTAGGCAGTTGTCTAATAACTTCTTTTGGCGAGAGGGCGTTCTATATGCTACGATAACGAGGGCAAGCGAGGGCAAAAGTGGACCCCATTATAAGGGCTTCAAGGCGAGGGCAAAAGTGACCGGCCGCTCGCGAGCGAGCAAAGCCGAACTCCGACCGGCCCCCATCATATGCAATTTTTTCCAGAACAAAAGTGACCGCCGACCGGCTCTGGGTTTTCCCGAAAATGCCCGAGCCCCAGATCATACGGGCCAATAGTCAGGGCAAAAGCGAACTAAAAATTTCACAAGGATCCCCAGGCCCTCTCGCATATATCAATTTATAGTCTCATTTGCCGTTTTTCCAAATGAGACCATTTACTCACGCAACATTGAAAGCCCGCAAAAAATTTCACCTCACAGGGTTATTTCCGATGGTTTTAAACTGGGGACAAATGTTTTATTATACCCGGGCCGGCCGGTAAAAAAGTTCTTTTTTTTATTATAACATATTTTTTTAACAATGTCAAGTTAAATCCTGGGGATCGGCGATGTCCCGCTCGGCAAAAAAGCCATTTTTCTTTTATTATACCATATTTTTTGAATAATGTCAAACAAGATATCTTTCCCTCTCGCCCTCTCCGAACACTAACCGGGAATCCGCACAATAGAAAAATTTGACATTTACAAAAAAATATGATATAATATATATAGAAAAAAATAAGAAAGAAAAAGGAGATATTCCAAATGGTAAGTGAAAAAGAAATATTTGAGCGTCTTATGAAGGGCGAGAATCTCGATGATATTATGAATGAGATCACAGGCGAGGTAAATAAGGCTATTGAGGCTAAAAAGAAGGCAGATGAGGAAGCAGAGGCTAAAGCGAAGGAAGAAGCTGAGGCAAAGGCTCGTAAGGACGCCGCAATATTTAACCTTGATGCGATCATCAATGGTCTCTGCGGATTGCTTGTTGTATACGGCTACACAGACGAGGCTGCTGAACTCGCTAAGATGGGCGAAGAGGACAAGGAGGACTTGCTTGATAGTCTCGATTCAATGATGGCGTTAGGCAAGACTATGATAATGCTTAACGGCACAACTTTCCCTCTCGGTGGCACTAAGCCAAAAGTAGAGAAGAAGGTAGAGGCTACAGCGGAAAAGCCAGTAGCAAAGAAGAAAGTAGTTGCGGTTGATCCGTTCGAAGAGTTCTTCAAAAAGTTCGGTATATAAGGGTTAAGTTAGCAAGCAAGGCTATGCGTCTTAACCAATAGAGAAGTAAAAAAGAAAGGTTAGTCTGGGGACTAACCTTTTTATTTGGGGTAAAATTTATTTTACTGAGGGTGAGGATAACGATGACGGGGAAATTTGAATGGTCTGAGTGCGGGCCGGTCGGCCACCCCTCTCTCCCCATTACCCCCCATTTTCCATCATATCCTAATCAAAAAAGACAAAAAGGACAAAACCTATATGTCTTTTGTCTAGTCAAAAGTAGACAAAACTTTTGTCTTGTTTTGTCCTCCCGCAAGTGCTTTGTCCCCATCGTAAGGTTTTGGACACCGAAGGTGGACAAAACCTATCTGTATTTTTGTCCTGTCAAGGACAAAAGGACAGACAATACATATATATATTAAGGTTTTGTCGGTTTTGTCCTTTTCAGAATACAAAGCCCGGTGGTGTCCCGTCTTTTGGCTACGACTCCGTCGGTAGCTCTTCTGCTTCTTTCAGTCTTCTACTAATGGTCTTTTCACTTATTCCTAATATACCAGCCACTTCTTTCCTTGTCTTGCCAGTTGCTAATAACTCTTTTATCTCGTCGGCAGTAGCGCCTTTCTTAGGTCTTCCGCCCTTGGCCCCATTCTCTCTGGACTTATCATATCGTTCCTATGCTTGATCTATCGCAAATATTGTCTGTTGCATCAAGCCATTAACAATAATATTCGAGGTATCATACTCCCCATTGAGCCCATACTGTATGATTGCTTCCATTAGTTTATATGCGAGCTCTCGCTCATTATCTCCGCCTTGCTTCAAGGTTTGGATTGTGTCCCAGAATGTTCTATAAAATACGAAACTATCTTTTTGTTCTTCACACATTTTCCTTACCTCCTGCTATATATTCGTTTATTGCGCGACGCAATTCGTCGGAATCTTCAAACAAATAAACATATAGCCAAGGCTTACTATTATTCAATTCGGTGCGGATTATCTAAAATCCCTACTTGCATAGAATGTTCGCTAATTTCTTAGTGAACACCTTATAACATTTTTGCATAATTCGTCTCCTTAGTCTATATAGGACAAAATATTAGTCCTAGGTTTTGTCTGTTTTGTCTAAAAATTCTCTTATCGCTTTGCGGATTACCTGTGATACTGATAGGTCATTGGCGATTGCGATCTATTCTATTTGCGCCTTCTCTTCTTCTGAGAGGCGAAATGTAATTGTTGTTGCTTTCATTTATACTCTCCTTTTTTTCTTTCTCTATATTATTATGAATTTGGGGATTCTTACATTTTCTCATTTTGTCCTACGGTGTAAGAAAAAATAAAAATCGTTATTGCGGGACTGCTTTTACCCTTTTTGACACTTCAAAAAAAATATGTTATAATATATATGTAAGATAAAGAAAGAAATAAAATTTGAAAGGAGATTCCACTATGGCAACCAAATCTGTATATTGCTATGAATTGAGAAAATACTTCCCATCTATCACTGACGCGGCACGAGAGACTGGGGCAAACGCTTCTTCTATCTCCGCTTGTTGCAAAGGTAAGAAAGATCGTGCGGGCGGTTATCGTTGGACTTACTTCGAGGTAGGCGGTCAATCTATCGGCAACCGTGCACCTGCAAAGGGTAGAGTTCGTAAGGTAAAGTGCGTTGAGACTGGCAAGGTATACGAATCTGCGGCTGAGGCTGGTCGTCAAACTGGAGTCTCCGCAAGTGGTATCTCTGCCTGTTGTCGTAGTAGCCAAAAGACCGCAGGCGGCTATCGTTGGGTATATGCTTCATAAGGCGAGACAAAACTCGCCTTTTTGACTTTTATAAAAAAATATGTTATAATATATATGTAAACAAAATAAAAAAGAAAGAGGTAGTAACCAAATGAAAAAATTCAAAATCACTTATCACGAATGCGGAGTCACCAAGTATCTTTATATCAATGCTCGTAATAAAGACGAAGCAACCGCGAAGGCTTGGCGAATGGTTGATGCCGACGATATTTATGTAAGCGAGGTAGAGGACGATGACTGATAGAGAAAGAGCAAATAAACTCAATGATTTAATTTGCGGACTTGCCGATCAAGGCATCCTTCCTGTTGAGGATATGGTAAAATGGAGCGAGATCATGGGCGATCCCGTAATTGACATTTATGATATATCAGTTTGTCATATCGAAAACCTTGGAACTCAATGCGCCGAAATGTGGATCGATCACGAGAATGAGAGACTTGAGGTTCACGCTCATACAAAGTATGTTTACGATATGACTATGCACGAAATTACTTGCGTAATAGATTTTGCCAATATCGTGAATGTATCGTCGGAGTTTGTAGCCCCTATTGATAGAACAGAAGTGTCTATCGAAACAGATGACGACACCTATGATTTTTACTTTCAAAATCAAGAAAATGGGTTTGCGGTTTACCAAATCCTTGCCAGATATTTGGCAAAACACAACTGATTCGAGACCGTCTCGTGTCGAAAAAAGAGCATTTTTTGATTCTTTCCGAGACGGTCATTTTCCATAATTTTTAGGTAAAAGATAAGGAGTAAATATTATGACTTTATGTTGGGGATTACTCATTTTAGAGGATAATGAGAACGGGTGTGTTATCTATAACGGACATCCAAAAGACGCATTTAATACGAATATCGTGATTCCGTATCACCGCATCGTGGCGTTTGAAACATTCGGTAATTACATATGCATCACAGATCGTGGCAACCAACATTACTTTATCGACTGTTGCAACGAAACGGAACACGAAAAGGCGATCGCTCATTTATGTGATATGGATATATTCTACGATCAAGAGAGTTTTATGATTCCTCAAGGTGAGTTTAACTTGCCGTTTGGGGGTAAGCTTATCGTTGGTAATAAGCGTCTATATCGAGTAGATCAATGGGGTTATTGCGACGACCATATTCATTTCGGCGATATCGACAGTGTTGAGATAAAAGACGATTATGTTATCGTCAATATTAGCGAAGATGTGGGATCGGCTTGGCGAACTATGTCCCATATTATAGTAGAGAGTTATGGCGGAGCCCGCCATTTTCGCATAGCGAATGAAAATCGTCGCCAAGAGGCATTAGAAATTATACAAGGATTATTATAAGGAGAGGAAATGAATGATAAAAAATGTGATTTTATGTTTAGTTGGGGCGGGCGCTATATGTGGCGTCGGTATTGGCTTAGCCAAATACTTAAAAAATCGCAAAATAAAGCGATATATTGGCGAGCACGGAAAAATCGTCAATGAGAGAACAGGAGAAGAGATATATTTGTAATAATTGGAGATAATTTATGAGTGAAGTAATAGATTTAATTATCATAATTTATACAATAATGCTTTGTGCTGTATTGGCGGGCACAGAAAAACCGTAAACAAAAGAACGGGCGAAAAATTCTTCCTATAATTGAAACCTCACTAATTGTGAGGTTTTTGATTTTTATAAAAAAATATGTTATAATATATATGTAAGAAAAAAAGAAAGAGGTATGAAAGATGTTTAAGTTAAGAGATTTTATTTACATAGGTTTAATAATTATTTTAATTGTGGTTTTAGCCTTTGCTTTGGCGACTCCGTTAAATGATGGTGCGGAAGTTGCTGGACCGCAAGGAGAAACAGGAGCCCAAGGTGAGAAAGGGGATACGGGAGCAATCGGTCCTCAAGGTTTGACTGGCGAAGTCGGTCCTCAAGGTGAAAAGGGCGAGACAGGTGCGACTGGTCCACAAGGAGAAAAAGGTGAAAAGGGAGATACTGGTGCGGTAGGACCTCAAGGTGAGAAGGGTGCGGACGGACACACTCCTTATATCGGTGCCAACGGTAATTGGTGGATCAATGGACAAGACACAGGACACGCTTCAGTTGTTGAGGTTGAAAAAGAAGAAACATTTGGTGAAATACGCACCAAATTTAAGTTCAAAGGAAGCAGCAGCACCCAATCAAATTATCTTATTATAGCGGTTGAGTGCTACGACAAAATCAAACTTAATGAGTATTATGAGGCAATAGGCTCTAATAGTGAATATTTCTTAACCGCTGGATATGATGCAGATTATGCGAAAAAAGCAAGAGATACTATTATAGAATTCTTTGGAGATACAACCTTTAAACTTACACAGTATAGTTCTTCAACGGGTGTTTGCGAATTTGTATATTCAAACTAAATAATACCAAAAGCCACGATAAAAAGTGGCTTTTTGATTTTTATAAAAAAATATGTTATAATGTATATGTAAGAAAAATAAAGAAAGGAAAACAAACCTATGATAAAAGTATTTGATGGCGAATATGCTTTTTTAAGCAACTTTTATGAAAGAAAAGTTGAATATAAAGGAATAACATACGGCAGTTCTGAGGCAGCCTTTCAAGCCCAGAAGACGAAGAATACTGAGGAGCGTTTGCGATTTGCGGAACTCTCACCTATGGCGTCTAAGAAGCTCGGTAGAAAAGTTGAACTACGCTCCGATTGGGAAGAGGTAAAACTTGCAGAAATGTATCACATTGTCCTCGCGAAGTTCACCCAAAACCCTGACCTTGCGGAAATGCTTATAGCAACTGGCGACGAGGAACTTGTCGAAGGAAACTATTGGCGAGACACCTATTGGGGTGTGTGCGGAGGCGAGGGTCTCAACTGTCTGGGTAAGATACTAATGAAAGTAAGAGGAGAATTGAGGTAATGATATATGTAAGATTTTGGAGCGGCAACGGTTATACTGGTTGCGATTTCGAGGAATATGAAAAGTTTGAAGACGGTGAAATTGTTGACTTCGATAATTGGGCGTATCAAACCGCATATGATAATGCAGAAATGTATGAAGATGAAGTGTATGGTTGGGACGGTCCTGATTGGGACGAGGTATCCAAAGAGGAATACGAGGAAGAAATGGATAACTATTACAACAACATCGAATATGGCTATGATATCCTCACTGAGAGCGAATGGTATGAAGCGCAAGGACTAGACGAACCCATTCCCGTATCTGAGTATAACGCCCACGCCGCCCATTGTTGCAAGTTCCACGGTTGCAAATATGGTAATGATAACTGTCCTGTTGTAAATGGCGAAGTCGAGCAGTTTTATCCTTGTTGGACTTGCGACGATCTTTTACACGAAGAAGAGTATCATCGTGCCGCACTCGCGTGGATAGAACATCTTAAGTCTTGGAAAGCCAATAAAAAACAAGAGAGTTGATATGATTGGGACTAACTAATTAGTCCCTTTTTGATTTTTATAAAAAAATATGTTATAATATATATGTAAGAAAAATATGAAAGAGGTATGATTATGGATAATAATATGACTATAGCCGTAAATCTTGACGAAGCATTGTTTTTACGAAGTGCTCTTACAATAGCCCTTAAACAAACAAGCAAAGAAGACTTGGAACTATTCTGGGCAGACGCAAACATACCAAGTCTTATAAAACAATTAGATATAGTCATTGATGTGTTATTTTTAGAAGGGAGTAAGAAATAATGAATATAGTTGAAAATAAAACCCCAATTAAAATATTCAGTCGCCAAGCAATCGAAAAGGCGTGTGCGGCAAACCCTTTTGCCCCAGTAGCGATTATCAGTATTACTGATGTATTTGAACCACTTGCGAACATTCCTGCAAATTACAATACAAGATGTTGCCTTCGTCTTCAATTTAATGATGTATTTGAGGACGAATCTGGCACGATGTGTCAAGCAGATGCGGACGATATTGCAGAGTTCGTATATGATATAGACGAAAACCGTATCGAGGCAGACGAAATCTGGATTCATTGCGAGGGTGGTGTATCAAGAAGTGCGGCGGTTGCAGCGGCGATATCAAAGCATTTATATGACGATGATATGTGGGTATTCTCTAACCCAGCATACTACCCAAATATGTGGGTAAATAAACTTGTGACCGAAGCCCTTGGCGACGAGTGGACTTATAAAGAGTTTAACCGCAAACTTAATATCAATATTCAAAACTACAAAGAACAGGAGAATAGCGATGTCTAAACAAAAGAAAGAAATAAAACAGTATAAAGAAACGCCCGCTATTCGAAAAGAGCGAGTGCGCAACCAAAAGGGGCTATATACGAGAATAGTCCCAGATAAAAAGAAATATAACCGAAAGTTCAAATATCCGCCAAAGGAGGACGAATAATATGCCACATTTTATAAGATATAATGGCGACTGGTATAAGTTTGAAAATCACCCGAAAAGAGGACTAATCGCGGTCAACTTTAAGGGCGGTTGGTTTAACATAGACGAAAATAGTCCTGCATATTTTCATTCAGAGGTTCAAGAGTTTGCGGACTGGCACGATCTATACCGTGCAACGGGCTATGACCCAACGCGTCGAGACATTTCCGAACGCGATATCTGGATTTCCCCATTCGGCACAGTTCATGAGGGCGAGGCTCATTCTGTGGCGGCTGAGGGTATTGCAGAGATATCCTACGGTTGGAATGACGACGATAACCCTGAGAGTGCAGAGTTTCTACTTGAGCAAAAAGGTTGGATCAAGTGTAGCAAGTTTTTCTGGAATATGCACCTTGAGCAATATGGCTATGGGGGCTGGCTTATGACGCAAGCTCAGTCTAATATTGTGAAGTGGTGGTGCGAGATACATAAGATCGAATATCCAGAAGATATAATTACAGTAAGATTTGGAGTATATAATCAATGAAAGATATAAAAAGTTTTATTACCGAAATG
>JAEIGA010015303.1_pt1 | contig 11686 bp, 13 predicted proteins | sample 9270691 | NCBI WGS metagenome assembly JAEIGA01 (sample SAMN17057246, study PRJNA624740) | gut metagenome | biome: biome; isolation source: fecal sample | host: Bos grunniens | place: China: Xizang | collected 2019
TGGCGAAGAATTTTATCATGACAAGATGTTCTTAATGACTTGTGCAAATGGTAAATATTATGGAGGAGGGTATTGTGCTGCTCCTAAAGCAATTGTTGATGATGGATTGTTAGATACATTAGTAATTAGAAATATTTCAACATTTAATTTTGTTACTTTAGTTGGTGATTATAAGAAAGGTACACATTTAGATAAACCTAAGTTCTTTAAATACCTAAAATATTCACAATCAAAAGAAGTTGATATTGAATTTGAAGAAGATGCCTGTGTTTGTTTAGATGGTGAGATATTATATTCTAAGAAGTTAAAAGTTAATGTAGAGCCATTAAAACTTCGCTTTTTATTACCATCTGGAGAATAATATGTATCAAAGTTGGAGTGAATTATTAAAAGTAGAAATGTCAAAAGACTATTTTAAAAATATTATGAGGGTGTTAAATAAAGAATATGAACATTTCAGAATTTATCCACCTCAAGAAGATATTATGAAGGCATTTCTTTTAACACCTTTAGATAAAGTAAAGGTAGTAATAATTGGTCAAGATCCTTATCATGAAGAAGGTCAAGCAATGGGACTTTCATTTTCAGTTCATAAAGGGGTACCTTTACCAAAAAGTTTAATTAATATTTATAAAGAATTACATGATGATTTAGGTATTGAAACTCCTTCAACAGGAGATTTAACATCATGGGCTAAACAAGGTGTGTTATTGTTAAATACTATTTTGACGGTACGTCAAGGGGATGCATTAAGTCATAATGATTTAGGGTGGCAAATATTTACTGATGAAGTTATAAAAACCCTTAATATGCAACCACAAAAAATAGTATATATATTATGGGGAAGTTATGCGATATCAAAAAAAGCATTGTTAAATAATCCTAATCATTTGATATTGACATCAGTTCATCCATCTCCTTTATCAGCATATCGTGGATTCTTTGGTAGTAAACCATTTTCAAAAACAAATGAATTTTTATATCCAGATGTTGTTGATTGGCGATTAGAAAAATAATAGTATATAGAGGTAATAAAATGGAGAAGGAAACGGATATTTTTGAAGAAGCCGTTGCTTTCGCATTAGCTGCTCATAGAGGGATGAAACGTAAATATAAAGATCTTCCTTTTATTATTCATCCTTTTGAATCAGTAAGTATTGTGTCTACTATGACTACTGATATAGAGGTTTTAGCTGCGACAGTCTTACATGATGCTGTAGAAGATGCGAATGTAACATTAGAAGACATTGAAAATAAGTTTGGTAAAAAAGTCGCAAGACTTGTGTCTTATTCTTCAGAAGATAAAAGAAAAGAACTACCTGCTAATTCTACTTGGGTAATTAGAAAGCAAGAAACATTAAATTTATTACATGAAATTACGGATATAGAAGTTAAAATGATTTGTTTAGCTGATAAAATATCAAATTTACGTTCATGTGTAGAAATGAAAAAAACATTAGGAAATGATATGTGGAAAGTATTTAATCAACATGATCCTAAAATGCATAAATGGTATCATGAAGGGGTTGCGGATGCATTGAAGGAATTACAAGATACAGATGCATATCAAGAATATATTTCATTGATTAAAAAAATATTTTACTAAAGAGGGCGACATTATGCAGCCAAATATTAAACCATACAAGAAAATAACAATATCTGGCTGTGAAGTAATCGGTAAGGGGTCAAAAAGTACAGTTTATCGATATGAACCTGATAGAATTGTTAAAGTATATGAAAATAATGATAGTTTAGAAATAATTAGTTTAGAACAAAAATTAGCAAACAAAGCACATGAATTAGGTATTCCAACGCCAATTAGTTTTGATATCGTTAAAGTTGATGATAAATATGGAGTGATGTTTGAATTATTTCAAAGTAAGTCTTTATCAGAATTAATTGTTCATGATATTGAGCATATCGATAAATATATTATTGAGTATGTAAAACTATTGAAAAAATTGCATACTACTATAGTAAAAGAAGATGATTTGCCAAATATTAAAGATTATGTTCCAGTTTGGATAAAAGGCTGTGAGGGAGTATTAGACGATAAAAGTTTGGATAAAGTAAAAACTTTAATTGATGAAATTCCTAATCAGTTAACGATGTTACATTGTGATTACCATACAAATAATGTTTTAAAACAAGATAACAAGATTATTCTTATCGATATGGATTGTTTATCATATGGACATCCTATTTTTGAACTTGTTAATATGTATTTTGCTTTTGTGGGAATTGTTGAAATATATCCTGATAATGCAGATACTTTCTTAGGAATGAATAAGCAAACCGCAAATCTAATTTGGGATTGTTTTTTACCTTATTATTTTGAAACAAATGATCAAAATGAACTCAATAAATTAACAGATAAAATAAGATTATTGACATTTGTACGTATTTTACGTCATATAGTACGACAAAATAAACGTGATAATATAGATGTTAGTAAAGAAATAATTTATTGTATTGATGAAATTCATCGATTATTAGAAAAAGTTGATACATTAGTATTCTAATACCCAAAAGATTGGGTATTTTTTTATTTTATCTATCATAAGATTTATTGGTGATAATATGAAAAAAATAATTAGTATTTTAATTATTGTTTTGATTGTATTTACTTGTAACTTGCAAATAAATGCAGATAGTAATTTAGTTAAAAATTCCAAAAGTGCGATTTTAATGGAATCATTAACCGGTGAAGTAGTATTTGGTAAAGATGAACATACAAGAAGAAGTCCTGCAAGTATGACTAAGATTATGAGCTTGAAAGTTATTTTTGATAGTTATTCTCAAGGATTATTTAAAATGGATGATATTATTACTACTTCTGAATATGCTTCTAGTATGGGAGGATCACAAATTTTTCTATCTGTTGGTGAACAAATGAAAGCAAGTGATTTAATTAAATCTATTGCTATTGCATCAGCAAACGATGCATGTGTAGCCATGGCTGAACATTTATACGGAAGTGAAGAAGTATTTGTCGATAAAATGAATGAAGAAGCAAAGATTCTTGGTTTAAAGAACACAAATTTTGAAAATGCGACAGGATTACCTATTGATAATCATTATACCTCTGCTTATGATATTTGTTTAATCGCTAGAGAATTAATTAATAAATATGGTGAGTTAATTCTACCAATAACTTCTAGATATGATGATTATGTAAGAGAAGGTACTGAAAAGCAATTTTGGCTAGTAAACACAAATAAATTAGTTAAATATATTGAAGGTATAGATGGTCTAAAGACGGGATGGACAAATGAAGCTGGCTATTGTTTGACCGCAACCATGCATAAAGATAATATTCGCTTTATTGCGGTAGCAATGGGAGCCGAGAGTGCTCAAAAAAGAAATAATGATGTAGTTAATATGTTAAAATATGGAGTCAGCAATTATGAATTAGTTACAGTAGTAAAAAAAGGAGAAATAGTTAAAACAATAGAAGATATAATGACAATGCCTAATGTTTATCATTTAGTTAGTAAAGAAGGCGTATCTATTCTAAAAAAGAAAAATGAACAAATAGGAGAAGTAAAAAAAGAAATAGTAGATAAAAAGTTAAAAGTGTTTGTTGATAATGAATTATATCAAGTTGTAGAATTAGATACAATGGAAGAAATAGAAAAGGCTAGTTTCCTAGATATTTTACTAAAAGTATTGAAACAGTTATTTTTTAATTAGGTGATAATTTGCGGGAAAAAGCCGAATTATTAAATGTATGTAAAGAATTCTTTAATATTAATAATATTAGAGAGATTAAAGAATTAACAACTGGGAATATTAATGAAACCTATATTATAGTTTTTGATGATTACAAGTATGTTCTTCAACAATTAAATTCTCATGTATATTATTCGCCCATTGGTGTAATGAATAATACACGATTAATAGTTGATCATATTAGAAAAAAATGTATTTATGAAGGGAAAAATCCCCATCGATCAGTTTTAAATTTTATCAAAACTAGATTTAATCAAGATTTGGCTATTGTTAATAATGAATATTGGCGATGTAGTGAGTTTATAGATAATGCTTATAGTTTAGAGCGAAACATAAGTAGTATGGAATTCTATGAAATCGGTAAAGCAATTGGAAAGTTTCAATATTTATTAAGTGATTTTACTCCAAATGTGTTGGATGATAGTATTAGAAACTTTCATGATACCGTATATAGGTTTGAAAGATTTAAAGAAGTTATAGAACTCGATAAATATAATAGAGTAAAAGAATGTTTACCAGAGATTTGTTTTATCTTTAAACGAAGTAAAAACTTTAATATCATAACAGATAAATTAGAAAGAGGAATTATTCCTAAAAGAGTTTCACATAATGATACAAAAGCTAGCAATATAATGTTAGATAAGAAATCTAAAAAGTATTTATGTTTAATAGATTTGGATACGGTAATGCAAGGGTCTTTATTATATGATTATGGAGATGCTCTTAGATATGGAGCCTCTATTTGTTCTGAAGAAGAGATAGATATTTCTAAGATAAATATTGACTTAAATTTATTTCGAGCGTTTACACGAGGGTTTTTAGAGGAATTAAAGCCATTAAATAGTATAGAAAATAATAAATCTGCGATAACTAGTGAAGAAATTAAATTGTTATATGAAGGTTTTTGGATTATCACAATAGAACTTGGAATGCGTTTTTTACATGATTATTTAGATGGTGATAAGTATTTTAGGAAAGATGAAAACAGAATTAAACACAATCTAGAAAGGGCTCGTAATCAGCTACAATTAGTTTTAAAATTAGAGGAAAAAGAAAAGGATATGAAAAAAATTATAGATGAACTATTAATAGAATTAGAGTATTTAAACAAAAATAGTGTTAAATCCTAAAAATAACTTTCTTTATTTCATAATATATAAATCTATCTAAAAAAAAGACTTGTTGATGAAAATAGATATTTGATATCTATTGTCGAAGGTCTTTTTTTATTTTTTTAAATATTGTATGATACTTTAGAAAGGAAGTATCGTATGGGAATGAATGTTCAAATGGCATTAAGAAAAAACATTTTAATTATTCGCCTTAAAGGTGAATTGGATCAAGCTAGTGTTACAAATTTAAAATACCGAGTTAGTGAAGTTATTGATAAATACCGTATTAAGAATTTAGTAATAAATATGAGTGAAGTACCTTTTATGGATAGTAGTGGAATAGGTTTTATAATAGGTAGGTACACACAAATTAAACAACGGAAGGGGAAAATAGTGATTTGTTCTATGAATGAAATTGTCGAAAGAATTTTTAATTTATCGGGGTTAAAGAAAATTTGCTTAGTTGCTAAAACGGAAAATGAAGCAGAAGAAAGAGTGGAGGTTGCTTAATGAAGAATTATATGAAAGTTAAATTTCTTTCAAAAAATGAGAATGTCATTTTTTCTAGAACGGTTGCGGTTGGTTTTTTAGTTAATTTAAATCTAGAAATAAGTATTTTAAATGAAATAAAAACAGCTATTTCAGAAGCGGTTACAAACGCAATTGTTCATGGATATGAAAATGATGAATCTAAAGAAGTAGAATTGGTGATGTATTACGATGATAGTAAAATTACTATGGAAATAATAGATTATGGAGTAGGAATAGAAAATGTCGAAAAAGCGAGGGAACCATTATTTTCTTCAAAAGAAACGGAAGAAAGAGCAGGATTGGGTTTTACAATTATGGAAGTTTTTAGTGATAAATTAGAAGTTTCTTCAATTGTAGGACAAATGACAAAGGTAGTAATGGTTAAAACTTATAATGCATCAAGAAAATCTGAATAGTTATGAATACTTAGTTAAAAAACATCAGGGATTAGTCTATCATATCGTAAACCGCTTTAATGTTTCTTCATTTGATCGTGATGATTTAATACAAGCTGGTATGATGGGACTATTAGAAGCTATTAAGAAATATAATATTAACTATAATACTAAATTTAGTACCTATGCCATTCCTTATATTTTAGGTAATATAAAAAAGGAATACAATATTCAAAATTCAGTTATATCTAGTTCTTATTATATTAATTTAATAAAAAAGGTCCAAAAAGAAGAGGATACAAGTTCAATTGAAGAATTAGCAAGAAAATATAAGACAACTAAAGAAAGTGTTGTAATAGCATTAAATTTTTCTAATAAAATGACATATTTAAATGATGAGGAACTTGATCAAATCATGGATAGTAATCAAAATAGATTAGAGATTGATTTATGTAATTTGGATAAAGAAGAAAAGATGATTTATCATTTAAGAGTAAATAAGAAGTTAACTCAAAAAGAGATTGCGGATAGATTAAATATTAATCAAAGTACAATATCAAGAAGGTTAAAAAATATTATGAAAAAAATTATGTAAGTATATAGATGTAGTTTTTGGTTAAAAATACTATTGGTGAATATTTTGGAAAAACAAATTTTTAAAAAAGTGTTAGATAAAAATAAAGTAAAAAGGCCAGTATTTAAAAATGTTATAAAAGCTTTTTTTGTAGGTGGATTAATAAGTATTGTTGCCCAAGGATTATTAGATTTATATACAATAGTATTCAATATAAAAGAAAGTTATAGTACAGGACTGATGAGTATTACCTTAGTTGTAGTTGCTTCGTTATTAACGGGATTAGGCGTTTATGATAAAGTAGGACAATTTGCAGGAGCAGGAACAATTGTTCCGATAACCGGTTTTTCAAATTCAATGACATCCGCAGCTTTAGAGAGTAAAAGTGAAGGATTGGTTTTAGGAATTATGAATAATATGTTTAAACTTGCAGGAGCAGTTATTGTTGCTGGGGTTGTAAGTGCATTTGTTGCAGGTAATATTATTTATTTGGTGAGAATATTAGTATGAAAAAAGTAGGTAGATCATCAATAAAATTTGAAAATGTTTATTTAAAGTCTTGGGGTACAGCATCTGGTCCTAAAGAAAAAGAGGGTCCATTAGGAGAATATATCGATATATCATTTCAGGATTTATATTGTAAAGAAGCTACTTGGGAAGAGGCAGAAATGAATTTGATGCGTAATGCATTAAGCGAAGCACTTCGAAAAGGGATGTTACAAGTAGAAGATTTATCTTTAGCAACAGGTGGAGATTTGAATAATCAAATAGCAATTTCTAATTATTTAATGAACGATTATAATGTTCCATTTATTGGAGTATATGGTGCTTGTAGTACAGCTGTATTAAGCTTAATTAATGCCGCAAGTTTTATGGATAATGGATTTGGAAAATATATTGCTTGTATGACTAGTTCACATAATTCAACTAGTGAAAGACAATTTAGATATCCAACAGAATATGGAGGTCAAAAACCTCCAAGTATTACAACTACAGTAACTGGATCTGGTGTAGGGATATTAACAAGTGAAAAAACAGGAATAAAAATAACAAAAGCTACAATTGGTTGTGTAACAAGTTCAGGAGAAAAAGACTCACAAGATATGGGAAGAACAATGGCTCCTGCTGCCGCAATGACTTTAAAACAACATTTAGAAGATTTTAATTTAACGCCTAGTGATTATGATTTAATTGTTACGGGTGATTTATCTTTATACGGATCAAAAATATTTGTTGATATTCTAAAAGAATATTTAATAGATGTTAAAGATGTATATCAAGATTGTGGATTAATGATTTATGATATTGAAAAACAGCAAGTCTCTGCTGGAGGTAGTGGATGTGGATGTGCTAGTTTAGTAATGTATGGTTATTTATGTAATCAATTGTATCAAAGAAAATATAATAAAATTCTTGTAATCGCAACAGGAGCATTGTTAAATCCAGTGATGGTTGCTCAAGGTAAGAAAATACCATCTATTGCACATGCGGTTGTGCTAGAAAGGAGTTAAAATGGAGTATTTATTAGCTTTTTTAGTAGGTGGTTCAATATGTGCAATTGGTCAATTTATGATGGATAAATTTAAATTATTGCCAATCTATATTACTGTTTTGTTTGTAACAATCGGTTCTTTTTTAGAAATGTTTGGATTATATGATAAATTAATTGCTATTGGACATGCAGGAGCTTTGGTTCCTATTTCATCATTTGGTCATTCTTTGACACATGCAGCTGTTGAAGGGGCTATGGAAAATGGATATTTAGGATTATTATTAGGTATTTTTGACTTAACTGCTCCTGGTATTACTTCTGCTATCCTATTTGCTTTTGTTGTTGCGGTTGTATTTAAGCCAAAAGGGTGATTAAATGGAATATATTGATAAATGCAAAAAACTTGATCAATGTTTAGGAATTGGTCAAGTTTTTGATATTAGTAAAAGAGAATTTGAGATAAGTAAGAAAAAAGCTTGTTTGTATTTTATGCCATTCTTAGTAGATTCAAAAGAAATTATTGATATTTTTTTAGGTTTTTATTTGACTAATGATGAAATATCAATATCTAATCGAATTGCTCATCAAAATTTAAGTTTAAGTAAAGATTTAGATAAAATCACTTTAAGTATCTTAGAAGGAATTGCAGCAATTGTAATAGAAGATATTCAAGAAGTTTTCTTGATAGATTTGCGTTCATATCCTACAAGAGGAATTAGTGAACCGGAAACTGAAAAAGTTGTAAGAGGTAGTAGGGATGGATTTACAGAGAATATGGCCTATAATATTGCTTTAATTCGGAGACGTATAAAAACTGGTAAACTAAGAACGATTTTATATCAAATAGGAGAATTATCCAAAACCAATGTTGTTTTAGTTTATTTAGAAGATTACGTAGATAAAAAAGCTTTAAAAAGTGTCCAAACAGCACTAGAAAATGTTGATATAGTAGAATTAACTATGACTGATAAAGCTTTGGAAGAAATTGTTATAGGACATAAATATACACCATATCCATTAGTTAGATATACAGAACGTCCTGATACTTTTTCCGCTCACTTATATCAAGGAATGTTTGGGATAGTTGTAGATAACTCTCCAAGTGCCATTTTAGGTCCTGTTAGTATATTTGATCATATGCAGCATGCTGAAGAATTTAGACAAACCCCGATTGCTGGAACATATTTAAGAATTTTAAGGTTTTTAGGAATTATTTTCTCTTTTATTTTTATGCCTCTTTGGTATTTATGTATTAAAACAGGGTATATGCCTTTTGAATCGGAACTATTTAATATCAATAAAACAAATTATGTCTTTTTACAGATTATACTAATAGAAGTAGGAATAGAGTTATTAAGAATGGCATCGATTCACACCCCAAATGCATTATCGACATCAATGGGATTGATTGCTGGAATAGTTATCGGGAATATCGCAATAGATTTAGGGATTTTTAGTAACGCAATTGTTTTTATTGGTTCCATTTCTGCAATAGGGACTTATATTACCCCAAGTTATGAATTAGGACTTGCTAATAAAATTGCCAAAATTGTTTTACTTTTGTTAATTTATCTAGGAGGGTTAGCCGGCTTTATTATTGGAATTATACTATTAATAGGATATTTATATACTTTAAAAAGTTTTGATAGATCTTATTTATATCCTTTAATACCCTTTAATTTTAAACAATTAATAAAGCAAATTATTAGGTTACCTTATCAAAATAAGAGGCCAAAAGATTAGTCATTTATTTGATAAAACTTGCTTACTTATGATAAAATATATATAAGAAACGTAAAAAAGTAAGAAGAGGAAAAAATATGGGTAAAGTAAAAATATCTGCATTAGGAGGAATGGGTGAAAATGGTAAGAATATGTTCATTGTTGAAGTCAATGATCGTATTTTCGTTTTAGACTCTGGATTAAAATATCCAGAACTAGATATGTATGGAATAGATGCCATAATTCCTAATATCGATTATTTAATAGAAAATAAAGAACGTGTTGAAGGAATTTTTATATCACACGGACATGAAGATCATATAGGGGCTTTACCTTATATACTTCAAAAAATTCATGCGAGAGTATATGCGACGCATTTTACTATTTGTTTAATTGAATCATTACTTCAAGAAAACAATATGGATGTTAAAAAATATAAATTATATAGAATAAATGATAATAAGACTTTAACGTTTGGGGATGTTTCGGTATCTTTTTATAATACTACACATAGTATTCCAGAATCTGTTGGAATAGTTATTTCAACAGAAGATGGTAATATTGTATATGCTCCTGACTTTAATTTTGGTATAACTAATAATAATAAATACTTAACTTCATTTGATAAAATAAATGAGGTTAATAAAAAAGGAGTTCTTGCGGTATTGGCCGAAAGTATTGGTATTACTGATGTAGATCGTTCATCAAATGACTTAGTTTTTGAACATAATTTTGAAAAAATTTTAAATAATAATTTACATCGTATTTTTGTTTCAATTTTTTCAACAGATTTATCACGAATTCAAAAAATTGTTGATATGAGTTTAGCTAGAAATCGTAAAATTGCAATTATGGGACGAAAAGGAGAAGAAGTAATTGATATAGCAATCAAATCAGGTTACTTAAAGATTCCAGAAGATAAATACTACGTATTTAAACCATATGATCAACAAAAAAATACTAATGAAATAGATAATTTAGAAGTATTAGTTACATGAACAAGAAATGAACCTTATAATATGTTAGTTAGAATGTGTAATGGGAAAGATCGTTTTGTTAAGTTAACTAATAAAGATCAAGTCGTTTTTGTCTCTGATCCACTTGCTGGTACATTAAATAACTATATAAATGCAATGGATGAGTTACACCGTAAAAATGTTGAAGTAGATACAATTACAAAAAAGGTATTAAGAACATCTCACGCAACTAGTGAAGATTTATATTTACTATATTCAATGTTAAAACCTAAATATATTTATCCAATTATTGGAGAATATCGTCACTTATATCGTCACCAAGATGTAATTAAAAGTTTTGGATATACTGATGATAATATTGTTTTAATTGATAATGGGGTAGTAAGTATAATTGAAGATGGAAATTTAACTGAAGAGGTTGATTCAATTGTATCTGGAGATTTATATGTAGATGGTTCATTAATTGGTAATGTTAGTAATGAATTAGTTACAGAAAGAGAACAATTATCTGAAGAAGGTGTTGTTATAATAGTTGCATATGTAGATATGCGTAGAAGAGTAGTTGTAAAAGATCCAATTATTAATACTAAAGGGTTTGTATATAACACAGAACCTGAAAAATTTAATCAATCTATAAGTGAATTCTTTATGAGAATGATGAAAAATGCTTTAAATAAACCATCATTCGCCAAAGAGCAATTAATAGATTCTTTATCAGAAGAAACTAAGAAAATTATCTATCGTTTATCTAAGAAAAGACCGGTTGTTTTACCAATATTAATTGAAATAAAACAATAATAAAAAATTAAAATACCTCATATAGTTATATGAGGTATTTTATTATGTTTAAAGAAAATATTTTTAATCCTAAAATTCGTAAATTATACACAATTATTACAAGTATTTTTAATGTTCATCCATTGTGGTGGGAGGTTTTTATTGAAAATATTATTCATAATCCTAAGATTACATACATAAACAATACAACAATTATAGTTAGTGTATATGAATTAGATGTATCAAAGGTTATAATGTTGTTTGAAATTTTAAAAGAAATGAAAAAGAATGAATTAGTTAAAATTATAAATAAAAGAGAGTTTATAATAATTCATATTAAAGATGAGGAAGTATTAGAGTATTTAATCAGTAAA
>JAEIGA010015304.1_pt1 | contig 11686 bp, 7 predicted proteins | sample 9270691 | NCBI WGS metagenome assembly JAEIGA01 (sample SAMN17057246, study PRJNA624740) | gut metagenome | biome: biome; isolation source: fecal sample | host: Bos grunniens | place: China: Xizang | collected 2019
ATTTAGAAAAAGAATGCGAGCAACAAACAATCCAATTTACAGTGCTTAGTGGATATAATATTTGCGGCGGGGCAAAATCAAAAGGAGAAGATTACTACTCTGCTACTATAAAATGTATAGCATATATAAATGAAAGAGGTGAAATTGCAGAAAATGATATTAATTTTACATATTATTTAAACAATAAAAAGAATTTAAAGTTTATTAAAACTAAAAGCCTAACTACTTACAAAATAAAGTGCAAAAAGTTTAAAGATAAAAATTTATACTATCTATTAAAAATAAAAAAAGTTAGAGATAAACGCTTTAATAATTTAGTTAATGAATATTTAAAACCGATTACAGTAGATGTAGACGGCATTTCATTTTCTTTAAACAAACAGTACTTTCAATATGAAGGCAAACTAACATTTAATGACAAAGTAATAGATGTATCACTTGAGCCTGCAAGAAATAGTACAGATGCAACTAACTCAATAGCCACTTTCAAAAAAATTAACGCCGACTTTGATACTTTTTATCAAAACATTTTAACTAGGTGCGCTGAAGAAATTATTGACCTTGCAAAAGACTGGAATAGTGATGATGAGCACATAATCACTGAAAGTGAAATTATAGATAGAATTAATGAAAAAATTTTTTGTATAGAAATAAACGAAAGCGACTTTAGTATATATTTTGAAGATGATGATTTATTTTTAGGGCACACAATTATTTATTATGGAAATATAGAAAACGATAAAGTAAGTGTGGATATTGCAGGATAAAAAAAAGAGCAAGCGCTCTTTTTTTATTTTACTTTTCTTCTTTTGTTTTTAAATACTTAGCGTATGCTGAGAAGTTTTCGTCCTCAATCTTTTCAATTTCGCTATCAAGACAAGTACAAATATTATTCTTTCTTTGTCCTACTGCTTTATAGAAAGCCATTTTCTCTTTAGCAATACAGAATGTGTTATAAGTAACATTTGTAGCAAGTAATGTGCAAGTTAAAATGTTTTCACTAACTGCAATATCATCACAAACAATATCAATACAATCTACACTATTAGCATAAATTTGTTTAGCAATAACAACAAATGAGTTAAGCACTCCTGCCTCAACAATTTTAGCCTCAAGTGATACGCTTGAAATTTCATAAGCGCTAACATTTTCACACTCTATGCTTTGCTCTACAGTAAGAGTATCAGCAATATCAACATCAAATGCTTTAATAAATCCGCAAGTCAAGTTTGTGCCTGTAATGTTGTGTGCAATAATTCCGTTTGTACCCTCTTCTTCTCCGCAGCAACAATCATCATCATCACAATCACAATGGTGGCTATGACAACCGCAGTCACACTCATCATCACAATCGCAGTCACAGTCGCAATCGCAATCTCCGTCACAATCGCAGTCGCAGTCGCAGTCGCAGTCACAATCGCAGTCGTGGTCGCCGCAATGGCAGTGGTCGTGCTCACAGTCGCAATCGTGGTCGTGACAACCGCAAGAGCAACCATCATGGTCACAAGTACAAGGCTCGCCGTCCCTACAACCGCAATCACAGTCATCATCACAACCGCAACCACAAGAGCAGCCGCCCTCACTATCTAAAATATTAACATCTATTTCAAAATTAACATCTACAAGTTCGCCGTTTTCAGCAAAAATGTAATTACCGCTCTCTTCATCATAATATTTTTTCATTTGTTCTAAACTAGTAATATTAATCATTTTTCTCTCCTTTAGTGCTATAAAAGCACTTTTAGTATACCAACAAAACAAAAAAAATCAAACTAAAAATAAAAAAAGGCTTTCGCCTTTTTTTTAATTTCCGTTATAAGTATCTGCTATTTGACAAGGTGACACAACATCTTTATAAATTCTTAAATCTTTAATAAGTCCATTCGCAGCAGCATCACCTATTATAATATCCCCTGTAAGCGTCCAACCTTCTTCAAGGTGGGTCATAAACCCTGCAAGTTCGCTATTAACATAAATTATAAACTGATCACCATCACTAATAATAGCATAGTGTACAAACTCCGTTTGTGATGACGAAACTTGCTTAACACCCTCACTTGCAACATTTCCACCTTTAAGGTCAAGTAATGAGCCTGAGGCGTTTACCATTTCAAAAGATATATCAAAAGGGTTTCCTTCTTTATCTACAGCACCTAAACTTATTATATTAGTGCCTGCTGCATATGTTGCACTCGGAATTTTTGCCCAGAAAGTCATACTAAAGACATTCTTACCACTATAATGTGAATAAGTAGTTTTTAACTTAAGATTATTAAGATTTAAACCACCGCCTGTATAGGTAGGGGTAACAGTAGGTGTTAAATTTGATAAAGAAGCACCGCCGCCATCTTCAGATAAGTTTGAAGTAAGAGAGTATTTCTTTAAATAATTAAGGTCAGCATCTTTACTTTTTTCTAAGTAATAATTTTCCTCTTCATAAGTCTCAGGGAAACTTGAATCAAAAACTGAAACAAGTGAATTGAAACTATAGTTTTCTAACTCCACGCCTTGAATTGCTTGAAAGGCAAAGTGGAAAATAATGCTTTTACCAAACTGTGTATGCCCATCATCTTGATAAAGGCTCATAGGTAAATTGATTGATTTAGTTAAAATGTAAATAAATGTATCATTACAAAGAAACATTCTTTCGCCATTTTCATTTGTACCATTAGTGTTAGGCTCTTCTTTACCTGCTCCCACTAAATAAACATAGTTTCCATACCTGTATGACCAAGTCGCTCCATTTTGCGCCTTGCGGTAAAAGTTAAAACTTGTATGCTCTCTTAAACGCACAAGGTAGTTTTCTAATATGTTAGTATCTGGCATAACTTGGTCCGGATTAATTGTAAATGACACTTTTGCCCTTATATAGATAGGCACACTATCAGCCATTTTATTAACTCTTAGTGGCTGGCTTAAAATTTGTGTACCCGCAATAACATCACTTAAATTAAGCGAAGTTTGGTACAAAGTTTGTGCACCTAACTCAACTTTACCTAAATCAAGTGTGGCATTTTCCCTTTTATAGTCAATATACCACGCAACAGTAATTCCTATAACAGCGCACAGCACAATAGCACAAAGGGCAATAATACTAAATGACGCTATAAACTTTTTCTTTTCATTACTTTGCATTTTACCCTCCTTTATACTATTTATTACATATTAATTAATTACATATTTTCAAAATCTTGTCTTTGTTGGTCTTCATCTTCCGCATCATATGGAGAGAATAAAACATACTCTTGGTTTGATGGCTCAGGGAAGTTTGTTTCAAACATATTCACAATTTGAGCGAAAGTTAAACTTTCTAAATTTCTTACTTGTACAATTTGTACTGCAACATTGAAGTAGTACTCAACACCCTCTTTAGCCTGCGCATACTCAGGTGCTTGGTTTAGAATAAAGAAAGGTAGAGTAATTTTTGTTGATACAGTGTAGAATGTATCATTCTTTGTTACAGGGTAAAATTGATTTCTATTACTTGATTTAACAAGGTAAATGTAATTCCCTGTCTTTTGTGTCCAAACTGCTTCACGGGCATCATCTGCATACTGAGCAAGATTGTACTGTGTGCCCTTTCTTAATTTTGTTAAATACTCTTTAACAACCTCTTCCTCAAGCGCCTCTTCAGTAGCACTGAAAGCAAACTTAACTCTAACATAGAATGGCTCACTTGTACTATCTTTCATAAACTTAAATTCATCTTCAGTAAGTATATCTCCCGGCACAATATCTTCAAGTTCTTGGTCAATAGCAAAAGAAGTGTTGTTTCCAAGTTCAATTTTACCAAAGACAATGTTGCTTTCCTTCTTAAAAATGTCAGAAAACACTGCAAATGTTACACAAGAGGCGGTAACAACTATAATAATTATAGTAGCAATAATTGAAAATTTCTTAATCCACGCCTGCTGTTCAAGCGACATTTCTTTTTTCACTTTTCTACCTCCTCTCATACTATTTCAATTATATAATAACATTTTGTGCAATCAATCGCAACTTTTTTCCGCTCGCTAAAACATTTTCTAGCAGTAGAAAAAATAAAAAAAGCAAGGCAATGCCTTACTTTTGCTCATCTTTGTTTTGCTTAGGAGTTGTAGTAACACCTGTTGCTTGTGAATTTGATTTAGCCTTTGATTTAGTTTTAGTACTTTTAAGGTCACCAAATTTTTCTTTGAAAGCCTTTTGTTTAATCTTTTCCTTAGTAGCCTTAAGTGTTCCTATACTCTTAACTGCTCTAGGGTAATCCTCAGGGAACATTCCTGTTTCTTTCAAAAATTGCTTTCTCATTTTGATAGTTTGTTTAAGTAACTCACTTGTAAAATAGTTAGGTGATGCAACTTTACTATTCATTTCAATAACTAGTTTACGAATAGTGTTTAAACCTTTAATCAAATAATCAAGTTCAACACCCTCAGCATAATCAAGGTATTGATTATAACTAGGATTTTTAGCAGGCGGATTTTTTCTTTTAACCTCAATCCCCTTTTTATCTAAAAGTGCCTCATCACTCTTAATATTATAGAAAGCAAACTTAAATGCTTGAAAATATGATGGAGCAAATCCACGCACTTTTTGGTTTAATGCAACATACGCACTTGAAAACTCTTGTCTTTTAATAAGTCTATCCATATCAGCATAACTTAATTTTAATTCTGCATTTTTAACCATATATCTCCTTTTCCTCCTAACCCTCTTGGAAATCATCACTAAATAGTACTTTTATTTTATCACACATAGGCAATTTGTCAATACCCCAAAAATTATTAAATTTTCACTTTTTTTTATAAATATTACAAAAAAAACAAGGTTTTACACCTCGTTTTTAACTTTTTTATGCCTTTTTATTTTTTGTTTTACCTCTAAAAATTCTGTTTAAAAGTGAACTAAATAAACACACAAGTATAATTAATAAATGTGATGCAGAAAGTGCTAAAACATTAACAATTATCCTATTTCCTTTTGTGATAAAATACTCAAAAAATTCCATTCCTTCTTTTCTTGAAAAAACATCAAAGATAAATGAAAGTATTTTAGGACTACTAAAAACAATTGCAAAAAGTAGGTATGCTCCCGCTACTATTCCCATTATCACTGCAAATATTGATTCCGTTTTTAAAGGCTCTACATAATCAGTGTAATTACATCTACGCTTCTCAACAAAACAATTAACATATAGACCAAGACAAAGAATAGTTACAGAAAGAGGCAGTACTTTAAACATAACAATAAAAACACCATTAACAAAATCATACGCTGGATTTTGCCCTCTACCCGTTACCGAAAGCGCAGCCGCACTTTCTTGCATAACCACCCCCGCTTTATTAATGATTAAATGAGTGGTAATAAACGCTATAACCCCAACTAATATAAGTAATGTGTAAAATCCTACATTCCCCACAACTTTAGCATTAGGCTTAAACTTAATTTTCTTTTTACTTTTCGGCTTTTCATTTTGCTTATTTTCTTTAGCCTGCTCATTCATTTCATTTATAAGTTTTTCAACTTGTTTATCTTTCATAAACACCTACTTGAATTTTTACGCCTAATAGCTAACTTTATTAGGCTAGTACAAACATTTTACCAAAACCCATACACATTATCAATTAAAATGCTTTTATAAAATGAAAATTAAGCCTGACACCTTCATAAAAACTCAACTTTTGAGCACACTAAAACACATATAGTAAACTTATTTTTTTGCTTTTTGTTTGCTGTTTAAAAATGTATATGTTATTCTATTTTTGTACGATACCTAATTTATTAGGTATATTATAGGAGGGAAAATGGCAAAAGAGAAAAACAAGAGAAAATTTTTAAATGTTTTATCAAAAAAAGGCTTAATGAGTATGGCAGTTGCCGGCAGTATGCTAATTAGCCCGTTTGTGCTAACTGGTTGCGGCGAAACAGGACCTCAAGGCGAAGCAGGTAAAAGCGCTTACGATATTGCAGTAGAAAATGGTTTTGTTGGTACAGTGCAAGAGTGGCTTGCTAGCCTAAAAGGCGAAACAGGTGCTCCGGGTGCTAATGGTGCGCCGGGTGCTCCGGGCGCTAATGGTGCTAACGGTATTAATGGTACTAATGGTACTAATGGAACAAGCATTGTTTCTATTGTTAAAACAGGCAGTAGTGGATTAATTGATATTTACACTATTACTTTTAGTGATGGCACTAGCACTACTTTTAGCATTACTAATGGTGCTCCGGGTGCTACCGGTCAAACAGGTTCAACCGGTCAAACAGGCGCTCCGGGCGAAAATGGTACAGTATGGCAAGCCGGCAGAAACTTTGCTGAGTTTACCGAGGCAAGAGCAGGCGACTTCTTTATTGATACTGATGACTATATCTTATACCAAAAAACCGCAAGCGGTTGGACTATAGTAATGGAAAACTATGGCAAGCCAGGGCAAAATGGCGAAAATGGCACAAATGGTGTTACTCCTACTATTTCTATTAACGCTGACGGCTACTGGGTTATTAACGGCGAAGTTACTTCTACTAAGGCTAAAGGCGAAGATGGCGAGCCGGGCATAACTCCTACCCTTTCAATAGATGATGAAGGCTACTGGGTTATTAATGGTGTAACTTCAACTATTAAAGCAAAAGGTGAAGATGGTGCTAGTGGCATTACCCCTACAGTTGAAATTAACGCTGACGGCTACTGGGTTATCAATGGCGTGGTTACTTCTACTAAGGCTAAGGGAGAGGACGGTGCACCGGGTCAAAACGGCACTAGCGGCACAACACCTACTATAATTATTAATGCTGAAGGCTATTGGGTAATCAATGGCGAAGAAACAGGCGTTAAAGCAAAAGGTGAAGATGGTGCGCCAGGCGAAAATGGACAAAATGGTGTTACCCCTACTATAACTATCAATAGTGATGGCTTTTGGGTTATTAATAATGAAGTAACAAGCGTTAAAGCAAAAGGCGAAGATGGTGCTAACGGCGCTAACGGTACAATTTGGAAAGTGGGCACTAGTTACTCAGTATTCACTGATGCAAATGTTGGCGACTTCTTTATTGATACTGATGACTATATCTTATACCAAAAAACTGAAAGCGGTTGGACTGTGGTAATGGAAAACTACGGCAAGCCGGGTAATGATGGTGCGCCGGGCGAAAATGGACAAAATGGAAGTAACGGCGAAAATGGTGTTACTCCTACTATTTCTATTAACGCTGAGGGCTACTGGGTTATTAACGGCGAAGTTACCTCAACTAGAGCAGAGGCTATTGATGGTACAAATGGTAAAGATGGTAATGTGTGGATAGTAGGTACAACTACCCCTTCTACCGCTAAAGCGGGCGATATGTTTTTAAATAACACCACTTGGGATATTTATCAATATAGTGGCTCTGCTTGGACACTACAAGGCAACATTCTTGCAACTGCAAAAGCCCCTACTATTTCTATTAATGAAAGCGGCTACTGGGTAATTGATGGACAGGCTACTACAACTAAAGCAACTCCATCTACAATTTCTATCACTGAGGGTTACTGGTACATTGATGGCGTAACTACAGGTGTTAAAGCAGAAGGTAAAGATGGTGCTACTTGGTTAAGCGGCGGCGTTAACCCTACTGATGAGGGTAATGTGGGAGATTTATACCTAAACACTGTTTCTTACGATATTTACCAAAAATCTGAAAGCGGCTGGCAAAAAATTGGCAACATTAAAGGTGCTAAAGGCTCAGACGCTAGCGGTGGCAATTTCCAAATAACAAGTTCAACATTTATGCACATTTCATTTGATGATGTGGAAAAATGTTTCAATAATTTAACAAATAACACTTATTCTAGCCTTTTTGATGAGCCATTCTTCAACTGGCTAAAAACATTACACGATACTTATGGTGCTAAGTTTAGTTTATATGTTTATAACAATGCGCTAACAAATGTGCCTAGCAAGTATGCAGCAGATTTCTTACAAGCAAAAGATTGGTTAAAAATAGGTTTACACGCAACTAATTCAGGTAGTACTTTTACCTCTTCAACTTATGAGCAAGGAAAATCTATTTGGAATACCTTTGTAAACAATGTGGTTAGAATTACAGGCTCATACTTAAATATAGATAGAATGCCTCGACTACACACCTTTGCTGGTAGTGAAGAATGCTTAAAAGGTATGAGAGATGCTAACTACGGCGCACTAGGTTTCCTTACTGCTGACGATAGTAGAAAATCTTACTATTTCACTCAAAGCACAGCAGACTACCTATATTACTACGACCATATTACAGACTATAAAAACGGCCTTGTATTTATAGCAACTGACCTTTGTACAGACTGGTTTGTCGGTACAAGTGCAGGTAATGAATATAGAGCGCCAACTAAAAATAATGTTTATGATGAACTTGTAGAAAGATTTACTAATGTAGAGTACGCTAACTCAACTAGTTCATACATTTTCTTCGGGCACGAATGGCAATTCTATAATGGAGAAAGTTTACAAAGCGGCAAAACTTATTTTGAAGATGCTTGTAGGTTTGCTAGTGATTATGCTATAGGTTTTGACTATGCGCAAAACAAATCATTTAACCCTACTCCTTACGATATCTTCCCAAGTGGTAGCGGCTCAACTACTCCTGTTACCCCACCTGAAAGCGGTGATGATGATAACGGTGGTAACACTGAGCAAGGAGAAACCGTAACATTTGGAACAACTAGTCCTGTTACACTTAATGTTGTAGATGACTTTAGTGATTTAACATTTGTTGCTGGTCAATCTATCGGCGGTAGAGGATCAGGATTTGCTGCGACTAAAGGTAGAGCAACTAGTATTACTCAAGTTGTAAAAGTTAATGGTGGTGAAACACTTAACTTACATCAATTAATAGAGGGCGTTTCTTTAACTTACTCACTTACTGAAGGAACTACTAATAATATTATTTCTTCTACACTTGCTTCTGGCGGTCAAACTTCTGAGGCTTGGCTAAGTAATGCTACAACACTACAAAGCACTACAAGATATATTCTTGTTGCTTTCAAAAATGGAGATGGCAGCACAGACTTCACTGCTGAGCAAATAGCAAAACTAAACACTTGCATTACTATTACAACTGCTAGTGGTGGCGGAGAGCAGGAGCCGGAAACTCCTACTGACCCTGAAACTCCTACTGACCCTGAAGTTCCAGAAGAACCGGAAGAACCTGACACTCCTGAACAAACTACTGTAACATACTATGGTGACACATTAAACATTGTAGATGATATTACTTCAATGAGTTACACTTTAGGTAAGTCAGTAGCAGGTGGTGCAACAGTAAATGCTAATTCAGGTTTTACTACAGCTACAGGTAGAGCAGTAAGCAATACAACTGTTCTTAAAGTTAATGGCGGTGAAACAATTGATTTTATTTCTAACCTTGCTGAAGTGTTTGGCTCTACTGACATTTCTTGGGCACTACTAGAGTTTAAAGACGCTCCACTAAGTTCTACAAACTTATCTTACACTGGTGTTAATTCTGGCACAACAGATACGCAAAAGAAAGAGGCTTGTGGTTTTGCTTGGATTACTGGCTCACATACTCTAAGTGCCAACACTAAATACATTGTTATTGCATTTAAAAATGCTGATGGTAAATCAGGCGACTTTACTACTGAGCAACTTGCAAAACTAAATCAACTACTTACTATTACTAGTGCTAATTAATTAAACAAATAAAAAAAGCGGTAAATTACCGCTTTTTTTGTTTCAATTTCTGTTTTACCTACCTTTCTTATTTACTTAACCGCTTTATTAACTTTTATTTACTATGTTATTTATTTACTTAATAATAAGGTTAATTAGTATATATCTAAAAACTTTAAAATTTAAGTTATAATAGCAAAAATTAACAAAACAATAAATATGTTAAAGTATATAGTAAAAGTTTTATTTTTTCCCTATTTATCCTGTGCAATAAACTAAACTAAGTGATAAACAAGAGCATTAAATTATTTACAAAATAAAAAATAATAATCTTTTAATTTAAATCAATTTATAATAAAAAAGAGTGATTAAACACTCTTTTTTTGTTTTCAAAATTTAATTAATTTGTAAGCATTTATTTAATGCAGCAAGTTGTGTTGCATTAAAATCTGCTGTGCCACCACCATTTTTAAATGCAATAACTACATATTTAGTATTAGCACTTAGAGTATGTGAGCCACTAATCCAAGCAAAACCACAAGCCTCTTTTTGTTGAGTATTTGCTGTGCCAGAATTAACACCAGTGTAAGATAAGTTTGTAGAACTTAGTGGAGCATCTTTAAACTCTAGTAGTGCATAAGTTAAATTAGTTGAACCGAATACAGTTGCTAAATTTGAAACAAAACTTATTGTTTCACCACCATTAACTTTAAGAACAGTTGTAGTACTTGCTGCTCTACCTGCAGTTGTAGTAAAACCTGAATTATTAGTTACTGTTGCACCACCTGATACTGACACACCTGAAGCATAACTCATTGAAGAAAGGTTTGTTACAGGAGTAAGATTAGAACCATAATAAGCTATAGGTGTTGCTGGAGCACCTGAAGTAATAGTAAAGTAATCAGCAAGAGTTTGTGAAGCAACTGTTGCAGCACTAAACACAGAATTGTCTGATTTTGACATAGTAATTCCAACCCATCGTGAAGTAGTAGGTGTATAACTAGTTGTTGACCAAGTATCCATTATTTGAAGTCTAACATCATCACCTACTTGAGTTGGGGTAGCACCCGTTTGAGGGTATAAGAAAAATCTATAATTTGTACCATCTTTTATTGTTAAAGTTTGACCTGCACTAAGGTATACATTATATGTAGATGATAACCTTTTTGTAACTTCACTTGAAGGATAGTATGGAGAAGCAATCGAAACAGAGATTTCATTTAATGCTTTAGCAGGAACACCGCCTGGATTAAATGGAGGCTCAAATGGGAATGCCTCAGCGAATAAATCAATTGCTTGGTCAACATTAACAACGCCTGTATACTCTGCTTGAACTGCTTGAATACGAACTTTAATTGCAAGTTTTTGCTTATATTGTGCATAAGCAGGTAATTGAGTAATAGGTTTAATATTACCATCACCATCAGTGTAATTAACAGGGAATTTTAATGAATTAAGGAATACATAATAACCAGTGTCATTAACACCACTATGGTCATTTTCAATAACTTTTACATTTGTACCAGTACCATCATTTTTAACAAGGTAGAAATAGCCATCAGGTTGAAGAGATGTCCATTTATAACCCGCTGCAGTATCTGTTACTGTTTCGTGTGTAGCACTATTAAGCGCTGCCACCCACTCGTCAGGAATTTTACCTGAAAGTTCTTCTGATATTTTTTCAAAATAAACTCTTGCTCTAACTATGATAGAAGAACTATCAGCCGCTTTAGCAAACCTTACTGAGCCAGCAAGAATTTCAGAGTTAGGAATAGCATTTTCTACTGTACTAGTTGTTTCGAAACCTGAGCCAGGAGAAAGTGCGATTGAAGCAAATGTAATTGTACCATCGGCATGCCTGTTATCAACAAACCAAGCGAATGTGCCGCAAATTAAAATAGTTGCAGCGATAACTAAGATAAAAACAGGCAAATATAGGTTAAAGTTGAACTTTTTAGATTGCTTTTTTTCTATCTTTTTCATTGCTCCACCCTCCTTTTTTAAAAGTATGGAAAAAATCAGAAGATTCCTTCTACTACACTTATAGTAAA
>JAEIGA010015305.1_pt1 | contig 11686 bp, 11 predicted proteins | sample 9270691 | NCBI WGS metagenome assembly JAEIGA01 (sample SAMN17057246, study PRJNA624740) | gut metagenome | biome: biome; isolation source: fecal sample | host: Bos grunniens | place: China: Xizang | collected 2019
GCTATTACAATAGCAATAATCAGTAGTATAATATTACGTATTTTCCTTGCTTTCTTTTTATTAGCAAGGCTACCTTTAGCCTCTTGTATAAATCTACCGTTCGGATATTTTTTGATGTAACTTTCAAGACCAGAGATAGAATTCTGGTTTGTTTTATAAAAAGCAAGCTCTTCCGCTTGTGCTTTTAATTGCGCAACTCTTTGTGAGGCTTCACTTCTATGTAAGCCATCTATCCACAATTCAAGGTATTTCTCGAATTGCTCTATCGTAGAACACGACTTAAAAGCAGACATGTCGGCATCGACCAATGACTTCAATCTGTCGACAATTTCCTGTGGACCGCTAATGTTTTCTAGAATTGCTGGTATCTGTTGGCTTTCGATGTTCAATTCCGCACAGCATTCGCTAATACTTAGCTCATCAATTTTTTTGTATTCCATATGTTATTTTGTTAAATTATCAACAATTATGTGGGCTATCTTACGTAATAAAACTTTAGGTTGTTTATATAAAATATCAAAAAATAATGATAACCAAAATATTAAAAAACAGAAAGCGAATAAAATTCCTATTCCCAACATTTCTTCAAAATGACCAGAAGATTCATACTTCCATGACCATTCATATAAATCTCCATAAATAGAATAACCTATCGGATAAGCAAAAAGTGGAATTATTAATCCTGTTATTGCAACCATAATAATGGTTAATATAAATATAAAAAAGGGATTAATTCGGCTCCTGGATGTAATCTCCAACAATTTACCTTTGGTTTGCACTTTTACAAGTGACTTATTCAATTTTAAGGAATTTTCATTGTATTTCATTTTGTTATATCCATTCAATACTAACAGATCAATTAATCTATCATATGAAAATGTTATTGAAGATGGAATTTGAATACAGTTCCTTAACTTAGGAATAACAGATTCTGCTTTCTCAATAATATCTTTCTTGTTATTTATATCACTAATATATTTTAAACAGATTGAAAAGGCCTTTTCATATTGTTGAGTTGCATAATTACGGTTAAATTCTGTGTTAAACTCATTAATCTTACGAATATTGTCTTGTTGCAACTTTCGGTCTTGGAGTTGCTTCAAATATTCTAGACGCTGTGTAACCTCTGGAGCAAGTTCTCCGCTGGGATTTGCATCCAAGTACTCTTGACATTCGGTCAATGTAAAATCATTTATACTTTTTATTTTCATACTAGAAGTCGTTAAATTTTGGGATTTTATAAATAATTAATTACGTGAACATCTAATGGCTTCATCGATTAGTCTCTTTCCAATAATATTTAGCATTTTATCGATATCTTGTTTCTTAGCAAAACCAGCGTTAGAATATCTTATACTATAATTTGCCCCCTTGTTTGCCAGAAAATAAGAATGCCATGACAAACCTGGGAAAGAACCTATAAAGATACGTTTATTTTGTGTTTTTACTTTAGTGAATTGAGCTTCAATAGCTCTGTCTATTAGCCAATCAGAACTACAACTATAATCATAATCAAGTTTTAATTCTCCATACCCCCTAAATGATGACCATTTCCAAATCTTTCTAATATTGGTTTCTAGTATCTTTATTCCAAGGTCGCAAATCTCTTTTCTTTTGTTTGTCTTAGTAGTTCTAAGCATTGCTAACACAAGTAGAAATGCATCGTGATAGTTCTGCACAACTTCAAGTCTCCTAAATTTTACTACAAAATTCTCATATTCTATATCTGTAGTATCATTGGCTTGATTTATCAAAAGAAAATTCATTCTCTTGACAACCTCAGGCATATCTGAACTATTTGGATTCTCAGTAATAAATTGCTGACATTCTTCCAATGTGAAATCGTCAATACTCTTAATCTTCATACTTAAATCCTCTTGTTGTTATTCTTTTAATTATTTTTTCATCTTCAGAGATGATAATGACTCCTTTTTCAAAACTGATATTGCACGAGCTCATTGGATGCAACCATACTTCATTTGCTAATATGTTTATCAATCCTCTTTTATTATTATTTTCTAGCATGTAGGTTCCATCTCCAAGATGTATTACTCTATCGTATAGTATGGGAACTTTAATAGTAATCTTATTCTTAGAGAACTTATATACACCCATCTTTAGTACTGTCGCTCTAACAATCTTATATTCAAACTCCGTATCCTCCACATCATAAAAATCCAATGTAAACCTATTGCGTCGAATAGATAATAGTCCCCAAAATGCTTTTTGAGGCGCATTATAACCAGGATTGCTTTTCAGAAAATCTTCTTTCTGAACAAAAGATGGATTCAACATCTTCTCTTTGGCATATAAATCATTATATCTATGTTCAACGATGTTTTCTTCACTCTCTAAATGCTCACGACATTCGTCAAGTGAAAGTTCATCTACTTTCTTTATTTTCATGATTATAATTCTTTACCAGTTAAATTCCTTTTGCAACCAACGACCCAATGCTAATCCTGCAGGGTAAATGATATATCTATACTTATTCCACCAATTATAAGGCAGGATTTCATTAAGAATAGTTATTATGATTGTTCCAACGACTAAAACAACTACTATAATACCAATCCATGCGAAAATTGTTTTTACAACATCATTTGAGGTGTTGGTTTGAACAGCAGAAGGTACCACATTAACTGAATCTCTTTTATTATCACTTTGTGAGTTACTTACTTTATCTATTGCCGTTTTTTTTGAAACTTTCTTTGAGTTGTCATGCTGTGCTTTCGTAAGTTCTCTAAGATGTCTTTTTACTTCTACAAGATGTTCTCCATATGGATATTTGTTGATATACAATTCGCAATCAGCAATTGTAAACTCTTCTATTTGTTTATATTTAAATGGATTCATTTACTTCTTTTGAGTTATTGTTAGGGTATCGCTATATTGACCATACGCCGCTATAATAGTGGCCTCCCTTCTACTATCAGAATCGTATGGTAGTACCTGAAGTATTAAGTCCGGGCTTTTTCTAATGACTTTTACCCAATCAACATTAGGTATAAAATCTACATTAGTATACGACTTATCATATTTCACAACAAACGATTCGTCCCCAGCAAGACCTACAATAATTTCGGAGTTTAGAAACAGACGATTTCGATAAGATGGTTTTGATTCAGTTGGAATATTATTGATTATTTCATGCTGATTGTTTTGCACCTTATCAGACCCTAAAGTTCCGAAAGATGTGCTAGCACAACAGATGTACAATAATCCAAGTAAAAGCAATCCGATAACTCCTAATAACACTTTTATCAATAGTTTTTTCTTTTTGATACTTTTATTTGCTTCTTCAATGTCATATTGTAGATACAGAATCTTAGATTTGGCTTCATCTAAATCTCTTTTCAATTGTTTGTCCATGTCTTCTTCCTCCATTTTTATAGTATCAATCCTTATTTGCTCATTTTCTTTACAAGTTGAACATATCCCAGTTGATGTAAACGCTGAAACATACTCTTTGCATTTAGGGCAAAGCTGTTTTACTATATGTGTGCCAGGTACTACAGCCGAACTTAAACAGTTCATGAATGGCCCTTTCTTATTGGTCGCTTGTTGTATATTGTCATTATCAATAAGTAAAGAAACGTTGTTTATAGTCAATGCTTCAGAAACAACCATATCCTTATCAAGATTGCCTAATGACAGGCATTGGAACATGTTAGTATTTAATGTCAGATTTACTTTGCGACTAGCTCGTATACATTTATATCTATCTGAAATATTGGCATCAATAGTGCTATATCGTCGTTCGGATGAATTCCAATATGGTTCAATCTCATTTATATATAGTTCCTTAAAATAATCTATATCCGACGGAAGCTTAACCTCTTCTGGAGTAAAATTGGTTATAACAATTGAGAAAAATCCATACACAGGTCGTCCTAAGGAATCCTTAAAGTTATTTTGAGCCAATAAAGAATTCCAACAACAGCATCCCCAAACAATAATATTGTCAAACCTAATCAAGATCCATTTTGGAATAGTAAATTTAGGATTTGAATCTCCTGTTATTGACAATATATGTTTTCTTATAAAATCAATTTGATTTTTAGGCAAATCGGGTAGTACGAAATCACCATAATCAATATGACTGTTTCTAGTATAACAATAATTCTGAATCTTCATATTAATTAAAATGTTATAACTGCTGGTTTCCCTTCGATATACATTTTTAGGACATTGTTGTTAAATATTTTTCTAGCTATCTGAGCTTCATTTGGAGATAATTCAAGTCCGTTGAATAATGGAAACAATATTGGGATATGGATATTTTGAGAAACATCCAGATGCAAACATCCTGTCAATTTCTTTTTCATATCCTCATTAAACTCGCCTGCACCTAAATTTGTACCCAGTGAAACGGCTGTTATTCCTACAGGATTTGGATTCGCACTGGAAAACAATGTAGTCATATTGGTCTTTAACTTTTCCATTGCAATATTTAGTTCATCATCAGACAATATATCTTTTTTAGTTATTGTCAATAGTATTGGAACTTCTTGTTGCAGGTATTGACGAGCCTCGCTCATAATAAGTTTTAAGTGATTCAACCTATTATTAGCTTTTATGACGGATTCTGCCTTAAGATCACCTTTTCTATAGGCATCTGACTCATCTTCATGATTTTTAAGACTAAATGCTTTCATTAAAGTATATGCATCAATAAAAACTACTATACAACTTGACTCTTTAAAAGTCTCATATAGTTCTTCACGCTCATCTTGTGCTATATCCGAATCATCATACAATGCCCCCCCTCGATAATCATAGATTTCAAATTGAGTCCTTTTAATTCCGTTTATGTACAATTCATATGGAAATTCTCTTGTTTGGTCACTACCTCTAGGCCAAACAGCTTGATCTCCATTGTCCATATCCTCAATTCCTTTATTCAAAAGAATATTTCTATTTACACTTGTGCATAAGATAGAAACACTTCCTTCTGAAGTGCGGACACCTTCTGTTAAAACATGAGATGCTGCATATAAATAACAGGTTTTACCTGATCCACTTAATCCTAGAAAACAAATTTTCATAATGTATACATTGTATAATTAATTATCCGATAAAATTTCCTCCACGAACAGACCATTGTGTTCCGACATCTTTCAATTCTGGCACTTGGATTGCACAATTGGTTGTTGCGTATTGTGCATCAAAGCCACGATTCTTGCTGTTATATGCCACTAAAGTGCAATGACTATTCATATATTTCTCAAAAACAGTGTCTATGATGTCGCTATGTGCTCCTCCACCAATAAAGACAACCTCATCTACATTTTTCCATTCCCTTGAAGAAGACTTTAACGCATTTGTACATTCTTCAAAACATTGGTACAGGAATGTTGTCATCTTTTGCTCAAAACTACTGCTTAAAGAATTCCCCTTAGCAGATATATTGTTGGGTAGCACGACATCTTCCCCATTGTTTACCATTATCTTTATTCTCTGCATCATTTGGCCTAGTAATGATATTTCTATACTACTATGAGATGATGTATCATCGCAATCTATCAAAGAGAGCATATCAAATGAGGAAAATCTCAAAGTGTTATTTGCATTTTGATACAAACACTTTGTCTTTTCTTGCAGAGTAATCCGGAATGCACTTTCTCCGAAATCAGCAACAAGCAACAGGTTTGAATTTGGTGAAATTATGCGTTTTAATGCCTCTCCAGACAGTATTGTTTTCACTTCACTAAAAACATCTTCGGCAATACTCTTTAAATCTGGATCTACAATGTTGTTATATAGCAAAACAATCCCTATATTTGAATCGTTATAATGCCTAATAGATGCTTGTTTTATGGTTTCAAAGATTGCTTTTGCAATTAACGATTTGTGTACAGAATGCAACCAATCATACACCCTCATATTAGGATTGCTCACACCAAGTTGTGAGGCATAATCTCCCATTATTACTTTTTTATCTTCAGTTACAACAACCACTGATGATAATAAAGTGGTTGCGTAGTCACCCATAGGATAAGATAGTCGAACGGGTTTATTATTCTTGTCCAGTACAGAAGCTTTGATAGTAGATGCTCCCAAATCTACAGCTACCCAATTCATAGTGAGTCCTTTCCGTATATATAATGGTTATAAATTCTTATTTCACGAAGAGCTTTTTCGTATTTATCTTTTTGTTCTTGCAGTCTTATCGATAGCAATTCGTAAGACTTCGCAATCACAGCATATGGTTCAGCCTTGATTGGCGACAAACCATACCAGGCATTGTATTTTGTTTTCCAATAATTCTTACGTTCTATGGCAAGTACAATCATCTCAGAAATGTCAGTATCTTCTGCAACATTTAATTTGTTTATTGCTGAATGTCCAGATTCGCCACTAATAACAAGAAACTCCTTCAAGAAATCATCATCTACTACAACTGAGTTCTCATATATCTTTAGTAAAAGACTCCATTCCTTCAACTCGTGCAAATTATTCTCTATAGAAGCAATCTTTGAATATATGGTATTCAAAACATTCAGCCTTTCTTGAGAATCCGCATTCACTCGATCTCTATTGATAGCTTCAAGCAGTTGTATAACACCTCGCTGAGCCTTAAGCAACTGTGCGCGGTCTCCAAAATGAGATACCACGAGTTTTATAAATGTGTCAAATCCAGATTTGCTTCTCAAAATTTGCGACAACTCAGACAATGTGGTTTCGGCATTATTTTGTATTGCTCGAACACACACATAAATACCATAGAGTCCATATTTTAGCACTAACTCTTCTCGGTGATTCTTTGATAATTCTAAGAAGTCATATTCCTTAACAAAAAGATCTGGGCTAAAAAATAAACGAGTAATACTTTTATCATCGAGCCTTGCAAGTTGCTCAAAGGCGACTTTATCTTTATTTGTAATTATAGATGCAGAAAGTCCCATCAAAGCAGAAACTGGCAATATCCTAAATAAGACTTTATTTACATCAGAACGGCTCGATAAGGTTCGTTTGATTGCAGAATCTGATGTTTCAATAGGATCGTTTTCTTTCATTATATCCCAATTCATATCGACCTTGGACAAAACACCCAAGGCATTCATAGGATTTATCGAAAACGACATGTTAGTTTCAGAGTTTTGAAACTCATTTATCAGTTTAAGGGTATCCTCTGACAAACTCTTAGAAAACAACAATATTACCGCATCAGGATTGACTGTTTTGAGAAACTCAATGGTGTTTTCTGAATCGACTCTGCTCGTTGCATCCAGTCCCGGCGTATCAATGATGTTGATATATTTAAGCATTTCATAACTAGAGGTTAATTCTATATATTTTACCTCAGCTTTCAGCGACTGTTGTCCTTGATGAGAAGCCCAATCTGCCCATTCATTCCTTGCTATAGTCTGTATCTTACCACTTTTGAAATGAACAATAATAGGAGCATTATCATCTCCGTATTTCAACCAACTGACATTAAAAGTTTCAGCTTCGTGTCCAGTTCTTACAACCTCTGCTTTGCCTAGTATCGCATTCACGAGCGTTGATTTGGAACTGCTGATCCTTCCTACTATTGCCAATTGCATTGGCTCACGCATACGAGAGTCTACATCGCATATGGATTTTTGCGTATTACTCATCCATTGCGATGTAGACATAATCTGTTTGCATTCAGACAAACAATCTGCGATTTTACTATATACTAAACCGTCATTGTGCATTTGTGAATGGATTAGAATAAAGCAACTTCATCTGTGCAATTATTGTCTCACAGAAATTAGACTTTTTTTCAAGCTCTACGATTAGCTCCTTATTTTTATGTTCATTTGTTCTACTTTCCTGAATAGATACTTGTAGTGCTTTCATCCTATCTTCGACATCCTTAATAATAGTTTGTAGAACAGATAATAGATTTTGATGAAATTTAGCAAACCTATTATTGGTTTGATTTCTCAAATCAGTTAGTGCAAGATTGATTTTTGGCAATATTTGTTGCTGTATTTCAGCTTTCTTTCTCGTTTCATTTTCATTGGAAACACTTCTCCAGACAAGTCCAACAGCTGCGGCCAATCCAACAGCCCAACCAATTGGACCACTAGCAAGAACGGATACTACTGTAAGAGATAATCCGGCTTTACCTGCAGTAGAGAAAAGCAACTGGCTTGTAAAAGAGTTAAGTTCTTTAAAATCTCCTGTCATTAATGACATATTGCTACCAACAGTATCTGCGATATCTGATTGGATTTTCTCCGAAATACCTTTAAATGCAGATTCTATCCGTTCATCTACATCATAAGATAGTTGTCGTAAACGGTCGTTAATTTGAGCAACGAGCCATTTACCATCGTTATTAAGTCCCTTTTCACTAGTCAACAATTTATTAAACTCAATAGAAGTCAATTCTCCGCCATGAGTAGATATCAAGTTTGCCACATCATTCCGAGCATCTTCAAATATTGAATTAATTTGCAACCGAGTTTGAGATGTTGGAGTTTCTAATTCCTTTCGGTAAGAAGCTAACGCAATCTGCTGTCCCATTAATGCTTCCAGTTCTTTTTGTTTTTCGTCTGAACTCTGATTAAGAGCATTGATTTCTTTAGATATAACTGCGTACGCATTGTTTAACTCTGCTATTATAAAGTCTCTAATTTGTTTATACTGAAATTTTCTACTAGCACTTACTTGCGAAATAACACCTGTTAGCACAGCGTCTTTGTTTGACTTATGCAAAAATTCTTCATCCTCCAATACTGTGTATAGTTCCCAATATTTTGCCGATGTAGGAATTATTTGAGAGCATGTCGACTCAGCAAACTCAAGTTTTACCTTATCAAGGTGAGTGTTCAATGTTTCGTTCAACAATATATCACATTTATTAACCAATAATACACATGGCTTATTCATGGGTTGAATATGTTCTATGTAGAATGTCTTTTCCGAGTCTGTAAGAGGCTCGGCCGCATCTGTCACAAAAACAATTACATCTGCTTTGGGTAGCGCCATATGCGTCAAAACTGCATGACGAGGATCAAGCCCACCAATGCCCGGAGTATCTATAATTGTAATTCCATTTTTAAGGAATGGGCATGGATACGATAACTCGACGAGTACTGTATTGTCGATATCAAGCACATCTCCCATTGTGTATTTTTGTATATCATCCCATTCTATCTCCTCCGACTTTAGTGATTCCATCAAGGTCGGCACTGGCAATTCACCTATTTTAAAACTATCTGGATTTATGGCGCTAGCAGCATCCAATATATTACCATAATACCTAACCGCTTTTTTTACTGCACCATACTTGATGGTGGTGATTACTGATGTTGCAATACCTGTATCTGTTGGGCACAATTCAGCACCAATAATAGCATTAACAAGGCTTGATTTGCCTCTTTTGAATTCCCCACAGAATAATACTGTAGCAGAATCCTCGGTAGTTGTAATAGCCTTATCAATCTCCGAAACTACGGTTTTCTTTCCGTATGTTTCAAGGGTCGGTGCAACCTGTTTAAGAAAGCTCCTTAATTTATCTGCATCAGTCTTCATTTCACATATACATTAAAAAGTCAGTAGAATAATCCATACAATTACAATCGCAATAGCTCATAATATCAAGCTGTTGTTGGCAAAGAGCCATTGAGCTGAGATCGCCGATGGCACTAAATTGGCTCATACAATCATTGTAGAACATATTGTAATCCACTCCCATGCCAGCTAATGCGAATCTATCAAAATCCATCGGCATACTATATCCCATCGGTTGAATGTCACACCAATTGATGTCGTTGAAGCCATCAAAACAAGTCGGACGCATATAATCATTAACCAATCCACAGTCTAAATAATCATTAAACATGTAGTTATCCGAGAAGATATCATTAAACCCAATGTTGTTGTTGGCGAAGTCAAAGTATGCATTGGTTAAAGATGTCATTGGAGACATGGTTGGTATAGGAGGAACGAAGTTGCCTATAGGTGGAATAAAATCAACCATAGGCATAAATGGAGGAAGTCCCATGCTAATGTCGTTGAATATCTGAAAATCAGGATAACTTACACCTGCAACATCAGGTATATGTCCTAACTCCTGGTCAAAGTTTTGCATACCTTCAGCAAATTCTGGCGCAGACATATCTGTTGATACCATATAGCAATTCGCATCAGACCAAGCATCCATAAATTGATCTAAAGGATAGGCTTTGTGATAATCGCCATTGCCAGGGTCAGTCACTATAACTTGTACATTATTGGGATCAGATGTATCAATTCCACTTACAATTAATGCGTGATCTGGTGTGTCTCCCTTAAAGAAATCATTATACCAAGCACTAAATTTGTTTCCCCAGAGTTCCCCAGAGTCTACGCCAACAATCACTTTGTGTCCTTGTGACAACTCACTTACAAGGTTAAATACATTTGCATTAGCTTGTCGCGTACATGGAATATTTGCATCTTCAAGCAAATTACCTACATCCTGCATGATAGTTCCTGAACCATCACCTTGATACCAACCCTTTTCATAGGAATACTGCACTAATTGATCTTCCGTAGCAGGAATACCAAATTCATTCAATATAATTTGCTGTGACTTAATAGCACAAGTATCAGCATAAGTTTGCTGATATGGATTAACTGCATCACCAACTAATCCATTAGCTTCGAATATATCTGCCATAACTTATAATTTTTTGTTCTCCTATAAAGAGTCTTTTCCACTGTTGAATCTTTCATGGACTTGATTATTTTGGAAAAAAATCTTAAGAGTTCCACAAAAGAACTATGACATGTCTGCGAAATTATACAATATTTCTTAAAGTATGGAAGAAATGGACGATTATTTTTCTTTCCATTAAGAAATTAAATGATAGTTCAGAATGAATTTATACTCAATAAATTATGGAAATATTTTCATTTTAACGAGACAAATCGTTTTCTTTTGCCCGCTTTATAATTTTATACCCGTTGGCTTATTTTGCAACAACAAATCAAATACACCACTATGGATAAAAAAAATAGTACATAAAGGAGAATCTATATTTCAACAAGTTTTGGAAGATAAGCGTGTTATACGCCAATGCATTCAGACTGGTGGAGATATTAAAAAACTTGCCAAAGAAGGGGAATGGAATTACTCATTTATCACAAAGCCAAGAATCTATTGTTTTTCGAGATGTTATTGACAACACCACAAACTTTAAAAACTACATTTTTCTCTACACCTCTACAGCGATGCTGATAATCAGCAACTTATCCATGTAGAGAAAATGTAGAGAAAAATGCTAAAAAAACTTTTTATAGGAATCAAAATAGTTACTCAAAAACTTGACAGGACTTTTTTAAAAAGTTCAAGAGGTTTTTAAAAAACGTCTTGACAAGTTGGACAATTCTCCTTGACCAATTCAAGAACTCTCCTTGGCGCACAAGTCAGTTCGCCAAGGAGAGTCTTCTAATACATCAAGGCGAAAGAAAAAAATTACATGAACGGATGCAAATCCGCTTGTTTTTCCGTACATTTGCTTCCCAAAGAAAAACAGGAATTATGATTATCGAAAACTTACAGAAACTCTATCAACAATATACTGGAATACCGGCAGATGAAATCATCGAGATGCCTGCTTCCGGATCTAACCGACGCTATTTCCGCCTGACCGGCACACAAAACCTGATTGGGGTACATGGCACATGTGTGGAAGAAAACGAAGCATTCCTCTACATGGCC
>JAEIGA010015306.1_pt1 | contig 11685 bp, 9 predicted proteins | sample 9270691 | NCBI WGS metagenome assembly JAEIGA01 (sample SAMN17057246, study PRJNA624740) | gut metagenome | biome: biome; isolation source: fecal sample | host: Bos grunniens | place: China: Xizang | collected 2019
AATCTGCCGGTAGAGGTGGTCGAGAATCCCTCACAGCCGTTGAGTTATGACAACCGCAGCAAGCGACTGCTTGTTGACAGGGCGTTCTACAATCATCCCGACGCGGGCCAGTTAGCAAGAGCGTTGCAGGATGTGGTGCAGGACTATGAAGGGTTCAACAAGGCGGTGTCAATGAATCTGTTTGGCATAAATTCAAGGCTAGGCCGCAAATACAACGAGGCGCAGCAGGTTATCAAGGCTTTGGAGAATGCGCGTATCTCCGCTCCCGATTTCGACAGGAACGGGGATATTGACAGGGCTTTTGCAAGGGAGTATGGATATACACCCTCTGAGTTCAAGAAACGCTTTCCAACGCTCGACGAGTATACCTTGTACAAACTGACCGGCAAGGGGGTGCCTTTCAATGACGATGTCCTCCCGCCTGCTTCTGCCGGGGAAAAACAACATTCGGGCTCGGTTGTAACTGATTTGAGCGACCTCATGAAATATTTCAATGGCCCGCTTGATGTGGTGTACAGGAAATTGCAGCAGATTCACTCCGATGAACCGCGCAAGCCCCGAACAGTTGAGGAATCTCCAAATGATTACGGTTATGGCGAGTTTAAGAAACGCGAGGATGATAGACGAAAACGCCTTAGCGATGAGGTCGAATTCCAGAAGTGGCGCGATGCCTTCAGGCATCTTGACGATGAACTTGATGAACTGAACTAAAAACCTGTTTTGTGATGAATAAATTTCTTGATAAACGTGTCAAAGCACCCTCACGCAATCAGCATAGTGAAGAGAAAGAACCGGGCGTGGCTTTCGGTTTCCTCAACGAGTGCGCTGCTTGCTGGAATGCTCTTGATGAGGCTCGCCGCAAACTGCGGCGAAGCCTTATGTACAGCTATGGCGACCAGTGGGGCGACCTGGTTACCGATCCCGATACTCTTGCACAGATTACCGAGGGTGAACTTATAAAGAAGAACGGCAAGGTGCCGCTCAAGAACAATATGATAGCCCCCATCCTCAGCAATGTCGAGGGACAGTTGAGGCAGAACCTAATGCGTCCTGTATGTGTGGCGCGTGACCAGAGCGAGGGGCGTGTTGGCGAAATGATGTCAATAGCCATTGAGTATGTGCACGACATTAATGAGATGGAGGAGGTGGATGCCGACTCCATGCGCATGCTTCTCAATGGCGGAATGACGGCACAGAGGGTAGAGTATGGAATGAACCGCTCAAAGGACAAACAGGATGTGTGGGTCTACCCGGTGAATCCATCGCGTCTGTTCTTCAATACAAACCTTGAGGATGTACGTATGTGGGACCTCACCTGTATTGGCGAACTCTTTGACCTTCCGCTCGATGAGGTGCTTGCTCATTTTGGCAAGACACCGCAGCAGAAGGAGCGCATACGCAACATATATCATGCCGTTGACGTGCAGACGTATGGTACACGTGCAATGCAGGGCGATGAGGCACGGTCGCTCTCCTTCTATACGGCTTCGCACAGTAATCTGTGCCGCGTTATTCTCGGGTGGAAACTTGAGACGCGCGATGCTTATCTATGGAACGACCCGCTGCGCGGCACATGGGGATATGTGCCCTATGACAAGGAGAACCGCAAGAAGTTCGATGATGAGAATGCCCGCCGCCGTAAGGAGGCGCTGGAGGGGAAAGGTGAAATGTTAAAGGTGAAAGGTGAGAGCGGAGATGTGAAAGGTGAGAGCAGTAATGTGGTATCCGATGATGACCTCCTTCTCATTGAGTATGAGTTTGCCACCGAGCGCTTTTGGTACTATCGTTACATGTCGCCCTATGGCGATATTCTCCAGGAGGGGCGCAGCCCTTATTGGCATGGTGAGCACAACTATGTGCTGCATCTGTATCCGCTTGTCCAGGGACGTCTTGGTAACTTTGTGGAGCAGTTTATTGACCAGCAACGTGCAATAAACCGCACGGCAACGCTCATTGACTTCATACGTGGAACATCGTCAAAAGGTGTGCTTGTTGTTGATGACGATGCTTTCGAGAGTATGTCGCGCGAGGAGGTCATTGATGAGTATGTGCGTTATAATGGTGTCCTTTTTGTAAAACTAAAGCCGGGGCAGAGCATTGATGGTGTCGTGCGGCAGTATAACAGCGGTGCTGCAGTTGCCGGTGATTTTGAACTGCTGAATCTGCAGTTGAGGCTCATCAACGAAATCTCGGGCGTGAACTCTGCAATGCAGGGACAAAGCCCGCACTCCGGCACTCCGGCTTCGCTATATGCTCAGCAAGTGCATAACTCATCACTGAACCTAAAGGGGCTGTTCGATGGTTTCAGGACTTTCCGCCGTCGTCGCGATGCTAAGGTGATGAAGACGTTGCAGCAGTACTATACCGAGGCGCGTTACATTGACCTTGCCGGTACACAATACAGCGAGGAGGCGAAGTGGTATGACCCGCAGAAGGTGCAGGACAGTGAACTTGACATCACAATTTCCGAAGGGTACAACACCCCGGCCTATCAGATGCTTGCAAACGACTTCCTCATGGAACTTTTCCGCGCAAATGCTCTTGACGTCAAGACTATGCTCGAGAACTCCTCCTATCCGTTCGCTACAAAGATTCTTGAGGCGATAAAACGTAACGAGGAGGCAGTTGCCAAAGGAGAAGCATTGCAGGGGATTCCTCCCGAACTGATGGCGCAACTGCAGGCTCAGGGCGGCAACAGCATTGCCGGCGCTACCGATGAGGCTGCGCAGCCTGCTCTTGATACCGCTGCTTCGGTGGCGAAGCCTGGTACCGGAGTCCCGCAATCGGTTATGCAATGAAAGAAATGCGTCGATTTCTTGTAACTGATAGTTGCTTTTGTCTTAAAAAGATGTATTTTTGCATAGGATTTACGGTGTGCGCACTGTGCGCTGTGAACAGGTATGCATATTTAAACAATAAAATAGTTATGAAAAAGATTTTTACATTATCGGTTGCTGTATTGATGATGTTTGTTGTTTTTGCCACAACATCTTGCAGTTCAAGCAAATCGGCAGCAAAGGCTTTCAAGAAAAGCGGCTACGAAATGAGTGAACTTCAGCCTGCGCAGCAGGTTGCACTCTCTCCATTGATGGAGGCTTTCCCAATGTATGGACAGACAGCGCAGGGCTATGTTACATCAGAGAATTCTATCACTTTTGTGTATGAACTGGACGATGCTGCGTGGAACCTCTATGCTCAGTCATTGCGCAAGGAGGGCTTCTCAAGTGTTTCTACCGGTTATGTCAAGGCTGACAAGGCTAATGGCGTTACATACAACGTCAGCACAAAAACCGTGACAATCTACAAGAGAGACTACCGATTGGTAACATTTGCGTGCGCCGAGTTCTGATACTCGTTAATAATTGATAAGAACAGGAGCGATTTCAACTGGAATCGCTCCTGTTTTTCGTTCTATTTTTGTATCTTCGCACAAGGAAAAAACAATGTCTATGGATTCAAAAGCGCGTATACTTGAGTTGCGTAAACAACTGCATGAACATAACCACAATTACTATGTCCTCAACTTGCCGACAATAAGCGATTTCGATTTCGATATGCTCATGCGTGAGTTGCAGGACCTGGAGGCTGCCAACCCCGATATGTATGACCCTAACTCGCCTACATTGCGTGTGGGCTCCGACATAACGAAGGAGTTCAGGCAGGTGCAGCATAAATACCCTATGCTCTCTCTTGGAAATACCTACTCAAAGGAGGAGGTTGCCGATTTCTTCGACAGGGTAAAGCGCGCGCTGAATGAGGATTTTGAGATATGTTGCGAACTGAAGTTTGACGGAACATCAATATCCTTGACTTATGTTGACGGAAAACTTGAGCGTGCTGTTACGCGCGGCGATGGTGAGAAGGGCGATGATGTAACAGCCAATGTAAAGACTATACGTACGGTGCCCCTGGTGCTGTCGGGCAGCGGCTATCCAGCCGAGTTTGAGATACGTGGCGAGGTGCTGATGCCCTGGGTGGTCTTTGAACGCTTGAACGAGGAGCGTGCCGCTGCCGGCGAGCAACTTTTTGCTAACCCGCGCAATGCCGCATCGGGGACACTGAAACTGCAGGATTCGTCGGTTGTTGCAAGGCGCTCGCTCGACGCCTATCTCTATTTTATGCTTGGCGAGGAACTGCCCGCCGAGGGGCATTACGAGAATCTTGCCGCTGCAAGGCAGTGGGGATTTAAAATTTCCGATACCACATGCAAGTGCCGTACGATAGACGAGGTGTTTGCCTTTATTGACAGGATGGATGCCGAGCGCAAGAATCTTCCATTTGCCACCGACGGCATTGTGCTGAAGGTAAACTCTCTGCGCCAGCAAAAGAACCTGGGCTACACAGCCAAGTCTCCTCGCTGGGCAATAGCGTATAAGTTTCAGGCCGAGAGTGCAGTGACTCGCCTGAACGAAGTTACCTATCAGGTGGGGCGTACAGGCGTGGTTACACCTGTCGCCAACCTCGATCCCGTACAACTCTCGGGCACAGTGGTAAAGCGTGCGTCGTTGCATAATGCCGATATTATCGAAAAATTCGACCTGCATATTGGCGATATGGTATATGTAGAGAAGGGTGGCGAGATAATCCCTAAGATAACGGGTGTGGATACATCGGCGCGCTTCATGCTTGGCGCGAAGGTTTCCTTCATTACAAAGTGTCCCGAGTGCGGCACTCCTTTGGTGCGCTACGATGGTGAGGCTGCCCACTATTGCCCCAATGATGCGTCGTGCCCGCCACAGATAAAGGGCAAGATTGAGCATTTTGTATCGCGCGAGGCAATGAATATTGACTCCATTGGTCCCGAGACTATTGAGCAACTGTATAACTATGGACTGATAAAGAATATTGCTGATATATACACCTTGCAGCCCGAGGACCTGATGTTCCTGCCGCGTATGGGCGAAAAGTCGGCCATGAACATTGTTGGTGCTGTGCAGGCCTCGCTGCTTGTGCCTTTTGAGCGTGTGCTCTTTGCTCTTGGTATCCGTTTTGTGGGCGCCACAGTGGCAAAGCGTCTGGCGCGTGCATTTGGCAATATCGATGCTCTAATGGCGGCCTCCTTTGATGAACTTACCGCAGTGGATGAGATTGGTGAGCGCATTGCCGGTGCTGTGCGTGCCTTCTTTGCCAAAGAAGAGAACTTGCTGCTTGTTGAAAAACTACGGGAGGCTGGGCTGAAGTTCATGGTTGAGGAGGAGAACGGTGTCGAAAAAAGCGATATTCTCAAAGGGCAGAGCATTGTTATAAGCGGTGTCTTTACTCATCATTCGCGCGACGAGTACAAGGAGATGATTGAGCGCAACGGCGGAAAGAATGTTGGCAGTGTGAGCAAGTCAACCTCTTTCATCCTGATGGGTGAGAATATGGGGCCCGCAAAACTAGAGAAGGCGCAGAAAATGGGTGTCCGTCTTGTGACCGAGGATGAGTTCCTGCAGATGCTATCTGCTGTGAAACCATAATTAACACTCGGAAATACATATTTTATAATAACAAATATTATAATTAGCAAAATTTGATGTAATTTTGCACTCCGAAATAATTTGAGTAATTTTTTATAAATTTATGATGCGAAAAACACTGAAAGGTATGGGCGTTGCCATCGTGACTCCCTTTACAAATGACGGCGAGGTAGATTATGCAGCGCTTGAAGGTCTGGTGCAGATGCATATTGACTGCGGCACAGATTTCCTCTGTGTGCTTGGAACTACCGGAGAGACCCCTACATTGACAACCGATGAGAAACGTGAAATCCGAAAGCGCATCATAAAACAGGTTGATGGCCGAATGCCTATTATGCTTGGCATTGGCGGTAACTGTACCCGCAATGTCATTGAGGAGATAAAGAACGAGGACCTGACCGGCGTTGACGCCATACTCTCTGTTGCTCCTTATTACAACAAGCCTACACAGGAGGGTATCTATCGTCACTACAAGGCAATCGCCGATTCAACAGATATGCCAATATATATGTACAATGTGCCCGGACGTACGGGTATAAACATTCTGCCCTCGACAGTTGTGCGCCTGGCAAAGGAGTGCCCTAATATTGTGGGCTACAAGGCAGCATCGGGTAACCTGGCGCAGATTAAGGAACTTGTAGCAATGAAACCTCCTCACTTCGACCTCTTCTCGGGCGATGATGCACTCACCGTAGATATTATGGAGGCCGGTGGCGTGGGTGTCATTTCGGTATTCGGAAATGCCTATCCAAAGGAGATGATTGCACTTGTACGTGCTATGCAAGAGGGGCGCGTGAGCGATGCACGCAACCGTCACGACAGGCTCAATGAACTCTTCCAGTTGATTTTCGTTGATGGTAATCCATCGGGTATCAAGGCATTGCTGAATATTCATGGCCGCATAAACAATGTATTGCGCTTGCCGCTTGTACCTGCTTGCGACGATACGTACAGCGAACTTCAGCAAGCAATAACAACTTTCTAAAGGGCCTGTGAGTATGGAGCATTTGAGAGCGGTGCTTGATGATAAACTTGCGCTTTACAACTGCAAGGGTTTTATCGAGAACGACCCGGTCTCTTTTCCTCACTCGTTTACCCGCCGCGAAGATATTGAGATTTCGGCCCTGCTGGCATCGGTCATTGCTTGGGGAAACAGAAAGATGATACTCTCATCGGGCAAAAAAATGCTTTGCGACATTATGCACTCTGCACCATATGATTATGTTATGAGTGGCGAGTGGGAGTCGCTCGACGATACAATCAATATTCACCGTACATTCTTCGCCCGCGACTTCAAGTATATATGCCGGGGCTTAAGAAGCATATATGCCAAGTATGGAACAATGGAGACGCTCTTCGTGGGCTGCTCTGTCTGGGACGGCATAGAGAGGCTGCGCGGCGAGATGGCTGCAGTGAATGGGGAAGTGCCGACAAAGCACATAAGTAACCCTGTGGCGCAGAAGGGCAAGCCGGCATCGGCCTGCAAAAGGATGCACATGATGCTTCGCTGGCTGTGCCGCAAGGATGGAGTGGTGGATTTGGGTATCTGGAGTGCAGTGCCAGCCTCGGCTCTAATGATTCCGCTTGATGTGCACGTGGCGCGTACAGCCCGCCTTCTGGGAATAATAACCCGCAGACAGAACGACCGCAAGACTGTTGAGGTGTTGACAGCGCAGTTGCGCAGGCTTTCGCCCGATGATCCCGTAAAATATGACTTTGCTCTTTTTGGAGTGGGTGAGGCCGGCGACAGTTTTTTTAGTGAACTAACAGACAAAACAAAATAAATCCCGCTTGGGAAAATATTACAACAATGGCAAAGATTACAAAAGAAGATGCATTGAATTATCATGCCGGTAAACGTCCCGGTAAGATTGAGGTAGTGCCTACAAAACCATATTTTACACAGACCGACCTTTCGTTGGCCTACTCGCCTGGTGTTGCAGAGCCCTGTCTCGAAATCAAGGAGAATCCGAACGACGCATACAAGTATACCGACAAGGGTAACCTTGTTGCTGTTATTTCAAACGGTACTGCTGTGCTTGGACTTGGCAACATTGGCCCGCTTGCAGGCAAGCCTGTCATGGAGGGCAAGGGATTGCTTTTCAAGATCTATGCAGGTATTGACGTTTTTGATATTGAGGTAGATGAGCAGGACCCCGAAAGATTCATTCAGGCAGTAAAGGCTATTGCTCCTACATTTGGCGGCATCAACCTCGAGGATATCAAGGCACCCGAGTGCTTTGAGATAGAGCGCCGCTTGAAAGAGGAACTGGATATCCCTGTCATGCACGACGACCAGCATGGTACAGCCATTATCTCTGCTGCAGGTTTGCTCAATGCCCTTGAGGTTAACGGCAAGAAGATTGAAGAGGTGAAGGTTGTTGTGAACGGTGCGGGCGCGGCGGCAATCTCATGTACAAAACTGTACGTTGCTCTCGGTGTCAAGCGCGAGAATGTCGTGATGCTTGACAGTCGTGGCGTAATCAGCACTTCGCGCACAAATCTCACTCCCGAGAAGGTGGAGTTCGCAACAACACGCACTGATATAACAACACTTGCCGAGGCAATAGTTGGTGCCGATGTGTTCCTGGGACTTTCAAAGGGTAACGTGCTTTCACAGGATATGGTGCGCTCAATGGCAAATGACCCAATTGTCTTTGCATTGGCAAATCCAGAGCCCGAGATTACCTATGAGGATGCAATGGAGTGCCGCCCCGACGTGCTCATGAGTACAGGCCGCAGCGACTATCCAAACCAGATTAACAACGTTATTGGTTTCCCTTATATCTTTCGCGGCGCACTCGATGTGGCAGCCACAGCTATCAACGAGGAGATGAAACTTGCTGCCGTACACGCCATTGCAAATCTTGCAAAGCAACCTGTTCCCGAGATTGTGAACAAGGTCTACAAGGTTGGAAGGCTCTCGTTCGGCCGCGATTACTTCATTCCAAAGCCTGTTGATCCACGTCTTTTGGTCGAGGTATCTACTGCTGTGGCAAAGGCTGCCATTGCAAGTGGTGTTGCCCGCAAGGAGATTACAGACTGGGAAAAGTACAAGGAGCATTTGCTTGAGTTCATGGGCCGTGAGTCAAAACTTACGCAGCAGATTCATGATATGGCGCGTACAGAGACACAGCGCGTGGTGTTTGCCGAGGGTGCACACCCTTCAATGATGAAGGCTGCTGTCAAGGCTAAAGAGGAGGGTATCTGTCAGCCAGTGCTTCTTGGCAACGACGAAATAATCACAAAACTCGCTGCAGAATTGGGGCTCAGCCTCGATGGTATTGAGGTTGTGAATCTGCGTCACCCCAACGAGAGCGAGCGTCGCGAGCGTTATGCCGAGATTCTTGCCACCAAGCGCCAGCGCGAGGGATACACCATTGAGGAGGCTAACGACAAGATGTTCGAGCGCAACTACTTTGGTATGATGATGGTGGAGACCGGTGATGCCGATGCTTTCGTGACCGGTATCTATACCAAGTTCTCAAATACCATCAAGGTGGCAAAAGAGGTCATTGGTGTGCAAGAGGGATATAGCACCTTTGCCACAATGCACATCATCAATTCAAAGAAGGGTACATACTTTGTTGCCGATACTTTGATTAACCGTGCTCCCGATTTGGAGACAATCATTGATGTTGCCCGCCTTACCGAGAAGTCGGTACGTTTCTTCAATCACGAGCCGGTTATTGCAATGGCGTCATATTCAAACTTTGGCACCGACCAGGGCGGCAGCGCAGAGCGCGTGCGCAAGGCTGTTGCCCACATTCACGAGAATTACCCCGATTGGCTGCTCGATGGTGAGATGCAGGTGAACATTGCAATGAATAGCGAACTGCGTGACAAGAAGTATCCTTTCAATAAACTCAAGGGTCGTGAGGTAAATGCACTGGTGTTCCCTAATCTTAACTCGGCATCATCGTCGTACAAGATGATGCAGGCACTTGGTTCCGATACTGAGATTATCGGACCAATCCAGATGGGATTGAACAAGCCAATTCACTTCATTGACTTCGAGAGTTCGGTGCAGGAGATTCTCAATATCACAGCTGTTGCTGCAATCGATGCAATGGTGAACAAGAAGAAGTAAACCAATAAATATATACTATGAGTGCGGGGCAAGTTCAATTTGCCCCGCACTTGTTATTTCATAAGATGACTCCCACTGAAAAACTTAGGATATTCTCGCGGCGGCTGGAGGTGAAAATCCTGCCGTCGTCGTGCAGTTTGATGTATTTTGCGGCCTTGTTCAGCCCTGCATCAAAGGTGATGTCAAGGAAGACGCGGCTGATTTTTATTCCCAGTCCAACTTCCCAATAGTAGATCTTGTCGTTGAGAATCTCCTCAAGATGGTAGTACTTGAAATGCTTGAAGTTCTGCTCACTGAGCGAGGTGAACACGAACTTTGTTCGTGGTCCGGTGAAAATGCTCAAGCCATATCTGCCGCGTTGGATAAGGTTGTATCCAAAAAGTATTGGTACCTGAATACAGTATGTCCTCAGGTCATATACGGTGTTGTTTGGGATGATGCCGTCCGCGTTGTTCTTCACGTCATAGAAATCAAAGCTGTGGTTGGTGATGCCGAACGCTCCCTCTGTCTGCAGATAGAACTTGTTCTTGCTCACTCTTGCGAATGCTGAGAATGCATATCCAATCTTGTTGCTCTGAATGTTGTTGGTGTCGAACTTGTAGTCATCAATGCCAAACTCCGGGTCGTTGTATGTCACAGCCTGGAAACCGGCCTTAACGCCGGCATTGAACCGTACTTTTCCCTTGTTCTGTGCATTAGTCAAAAGGGGAAAGAGGGCAACCAGTGCAATTATCAGGCTGCGCATTCTCATTGTTACTTTTTCTTTACGCTCCAGCCGAACTTGCCAATGAAATCGCCCAGATGGAAGTATTTTCCATGTGTGTACACCAGTGGGTCTGCAGCCGCAAGGTTCCACTCGCCTGTTACGGGGTCAAGATAACGGTCGTCGGCCTGCACGTTCACAACCTCGGCAAGGAACATGTCGTGCGAGCCAAGCGGAATTATCTGCTTTACCTTGCACTCTATGCTCAGTGGGGATTCTGCAATAATGGGGGCCTTAACGTTTACCGATGGTGCATATGTGAGCCCTGTCTCCTTTGCCTTGTCATAGTCCTTTCCCGAACGCACGCCGCACCAGTCTGTTGCTCTGGCCATGTCGGCGGTGGTGAGGTTTATGACAAATTCGCCGCTCTCCTTGATGATGGGGTAGGAGTGTCTTTCGGGGCGCACCGAGATGTAGCACATCGCAGGGTTGGTACATGTTGTTCCCACCCACGACACAGTGAGCATGTTGTAGTTCTCGGGCTTGTCGCCACAAGTTATGAGCACCGCCGGCAACGGGTATATCATTGTGCCGGGTTTCCAACTGATTTTCATCTCTTACAAAAGTTTAATGTCGTCCAGGCTTACCTCTTTCTCGCAGTAGCGGCACTTGAGTGTGTGTGTGTCGCGGTTTGCTACATAGAAGTGTGTGGCCATAGGCTCATTGTTTGTAATGCAGTTGAGGTTGTTGCACTTTATGATGTTGTGTATCTCATCGGGCATCTTAACCTCGCGTTTCTCTACAACATTGTAGTCGCGTATGGTGTTCAGTACAACGTTTGGTGCAACAACGGAAATCTTGTTTATCTCGTCATCGGTGAAGAAACGGTCCGAAATCTTTATAAGGCCTTTCTTGCCCAGTTTCTTGCTCTCAAGATTATATCCAATGGTGACATTGTTGCTCATTGCGGGGATATCGAGCAGGTTCACTACTGCAAAAAGTTTGTCGGCGGGGATGTGGTCGATTACGGTGCCGTTGCAGAGTGCCGAAACCTGCAATGCCTGCTTGTTATTCTCGTTCATGCTCTTTCTTTTTAAATGTTGATACCTAAAACGTCGCAGATGATAGCCTCGCGCACGTAGAGACCGTTCTGTGCCTGCTGGAAATAGTAGGCCTTTGGGTTGTCGTCGACATCCTGTGCAATCTCATTCACACGTGGCAGTGGGTGCAGGATGCGCAGGTTATCCTTTGTGCCAGCAAGCATTGCGTTTGTCAGACGGTAGCAGTTCTTTACCTTTTCATATTCCATAATGTCGCTGAAACGTTCGCGCTGCACTCGTGTCATGTAAATGATATCGGCATCGCCAATCACCTCCTCGTTGAACTCGGTGGTCTCGGTGTAAGGGATGTTGTTCTTCTCGCAGAACAGGCGG
>JAEIGA010015307.1_pt1 | contig 11685 bp, 7 predicted proteins | sample 9270691 | NCBI WGS metagenome assembly JAEIGA01 (sample SAMN17057246, study PRJNA624740) | gut metagenome | biome: biome; isolation source: fecal sample | host: Bos grunniens | place: China: Xizang | collected 2019
ATGGTGATGCTCTTGATACGGGAATATTCCAGCACGCTGCCGTCATGCATGACAGAGTCTGCGTTTTTCATGTTGGCGTTCATGCCGGAGAACATCATGCCCGCCTCGGTCACCGAAAGCTGTAGCTGGTTGATGATCAGCGGCTGCTTGACCGCCGTTTTGAGCAGCTCGATCTGCATGGGATTGTGATTGGAAACGCCAAAGTGGCGCACCTTGCCCGACGACTGCAGAAGATCAAACGCTTCGGCAACCTCCTCCGGCTCCATCAAGGTGTCAGGGCGGTGCAGCAGCAGCGCGTCCACATAATCGACGCCAAGACGGGACAGACTACCCTCGACAGCCTCTAAAATATGCTCCTTGGAAAAATCGTACTGCCCCGGACGGATGGCGCATTTGGTCTGAATGAACATACCCTCGCGCACGCCGGCATGACGCTTGAGATAGCCGCCGAACAGCTCCTCGGAGCGACCGCCGCCGTAAATATCGGCGTGGTCAAAGTAGTTGATGCTGCACTCCAGTGCAGCGTCCATAATGGCGTCAACGCGATGCTCGTCAAGTCCGCCCATTCTCATACAGCCAAGAGATACCTGGCTTGCGGCCATGCTGCCGCCGATGTTCAATGTTTTCATGTTTTTTCTCCTTTTTCACATTGCTTTTTCCCGCAACGCCTCATACCAAGCGTACGGAATCTGCAGATTTCCCCGACCGACGCCAAGAGAGATGTCCGGCTTGCCTGCGCCGTGGAAGTCGCTGCCGCCGCTGGGGAGCAGCCCGTTCTCCCGGGCCAGACGCAAAGCCGCTTGCGTCGTAGGCTCATCGTAGGTCGAATAATAGCACTCCATGCCCACAAGGCCGGCTGCCTTGGCTTGCGGCAAAAGCCGCGCCACGCTCGGCTCACCCCACTTAAAGAACGGATGTGCCAGCACCGACACCGCACCGATCGAGTGAATGATATCCAGCATTTCGCACAGCGTTACTCTCTTGGGCTCCTTGTATAGTCCTGCCCCGGGGGACAGCAGCCCGTCAAACGCTTCATTGCGAGAGCTTACGTAGCCCTTTTCCTCCATTGCCACAGCAATATGCAGTCGGTTGACGTACCCCGCTGCCGCTTTTTTGATGGCGTCATAGTCCAGCACCACGCCGATACGGGCGAGCGCGTCGATCAGCTCAAGATTGCTTCTCTCCTTGCGCTCACGGAATTCGCGCATCAGCACGGCGATCTGCGAAAAATATACGGGCTTGATAAAAAGTCCTAACAGATGCAGCTCCCGCCCCTCATAGTCCACCGAAAATTCCACGCCGGGCACGACGTCAATGTCCTTGCCCTGTGCGGCTGCCACAAAGTGCGGCAATCCGTCCGCCGTATTGTGGTCGGTCATGGCGATGGCGCCAATGCCTGCCTTGATTGCGGCATCGATCAGCTCCTGTGGTGTATACGACCCGTCCGAAAAACAGGAATGTGTATGAAGATCACAGATTTTTTCCATTGTTACCCTCACTGTCCGAATAAATTAAAGCGCCTTCAGGTGCAGCAGCTGTGCTCTGTCACCGTCGCCCAAAAGCTCCGGTGTGATTCCCGCGCGAAGCTCCTCACCGCGGTAGGTCTTGCCGCTGATCGTGTCGGTATATACCGCATCCGCACGCGCCGCCTTCAAACGCAGCTTTTTGGTCTTGCCGCGCGGGCAATCGCCCTTTTCAATGACGGTCAAAAGCAGCTCCATCCCATCGGGCGCGGCGTAATAGTAGGCGGAATAGGGATATTTGGTCGGGAAGGCCAGGTTGTAATAATCACCCTCTCGCATCAAGTGCTCAAAGCTCTTGTACTGCGTGATCTGCGCGGCGATGATCTTTTTGACCGCCTCACTCATGTTGAGGATGTTCAATTCATACCCCAGCATGCCGCCGACGGCGACCTTATAGCGATAGTCCAGCGAACGCAGATTTTCATGCGGATTGGAGACGTGGCAGGACATGGTCGCCGCAGGATAAGCTATGAGCGCCGAGGGCTGGATCATGGTACGGGCGTACGGGTCGGTGTTGTCGCTGGTCCAAATCTGGAAGCCGTACTGCATCATGCCAAGGTCATAGCGTCCGCCGCCGCCCGAGCAGGTCTCAATGATGGCGTTCGGGAAGCGCGCGGCAAACCAATCAAACAGACGATAAACGCCCAGCATATAGCGGAAGAAGACCTCTCCCTGGCGATCGGCAGGCAGGCAAGGCGAGCCGACCTGGCTCATATGGCGGTTCATATCCCACTTGAAATAGTCGATCTCAATGCCGCGGAAGGTGCGATCAAAGCGATCGATCAGATAATCGATAACGGCGGGATTGGACATATCCAGCACCAGCTGATGACGGGAGCGCAGCGGCTCGCGGCCGCCGACGTGCAGTGCCCAATCGGGATGCGCGCGGTACAGCTCGGAGTCGGGATTGACCATCTCCGGCTCGACCCAGATACCGAATTTAATGCCCTCGTCCTTGATCTTTTGCACGAACGCAGCAAGGCCGTCGGGGAATTTTGCGGGGTTCTCATACCAATCGCCCAGTCCTGCGCGGTCGTGGTTGCGGGCACCGAACCAGCCGTCGTCCATGACCAGCATGTCAAAGCCGGTAGCCCGCGCCTCCTTGGCAAAGCGGATCAGCTTGTCCTGGTCGATATCAAAATAGCAGGCCTCCCAGGTGTTGAGCACGACGGGATGCGGCTCTCTCACCGCCACGGGCGGCAAAATATGACGGCGAACAAAATTATGCATATTTCTCGTCATCGTGCCAATGCCCGTCGAGGAATAGGTCATGATCGCCTCGGGCGAGCAGAAGGTGTCCCCCGACGCCAGCGTGTACGAGAAGCAATCGCTGCCAAGGCCGATCAAAACGCGCGTCCTGCCGAGCTGATCAACGTCCACCTCGTCAAGGAAGGAGCCTGAATACACCAAATTGAAGCCGTAGACCTCGCCGCGCTCCTCACTTGCCCCGTGATCACACAGTGCCACAAAGGGATTGTACTGATGCGAGGACGCGCCGCGCTTGGAATACACCGATTGCGTACCGTGATGCAGCGGCACGCGCTGGAAATTGACCTCACGGCAGTGTCCGCCGTACAGCGAGATCATATCAAAATCGGAGCGATAGAAATCCAGCATCAGCGGCATACATTTTTCGATCTTGACCGTCCCATCACCGTAGTTTTCCAGTGTCATATAGCGGCTGATAACGTCAATATCGGCAAAGACGGTATAGTACAGCTTAAGTCGGCAGGCACTGACCTCATCAACCAAGGTGATCTCCAGCGTCTGCGTGCTCTCGTCGGCACGCGCGGCAGGAAGACCTCCCAGCGGCAAGCGGCCCTTGAAAATGCGGTAGGATTGATACACGAAATCACTGACACCCGTGCCGTCGGCGCTCAGGCGCAGTGCGTTGGGGCGAAAGTCGCCCGAGCCGTAAAAGGAGCACTCCTGCGGGAAGACGTCGGGCGATTGCGCCTCGCTGTAGCCGGGCAGGTAAGGCGCGAAGGATACAACGCCAAAGGCGGGATCCGGCAATGCGCTGACGCGCTTACCATAATAGGTATGGTACAAATACCGACCGAGCACGACGTCAAAGGTGTACGTGCTTTTTTTGGTATTGATGATAAAACGCTGCTTTTCTTTGATATATCGGATAGACATAAGCGAAGTTCCTTTCGTATCGTAATCTTATTCGTCCCAGGTGTAGCGGCGCTGCTGTCCGTCGCCGATGTACTGCTCGGGCACCATGCGCTCCATCCAGTCAAGCGGCTCAAGATCGCTGCCACGGCGCGTGATCCGCCGGAACATCTGCATCAGACGCTGCTCATCCTGCTCACTCAGAATGCCGGGCGCGGCGGAGATGAAGAAGGCAGAATCGCTCATGCTCAGAAGCTCGGAGAATTGCAGATTGAGCTCGGTCGGCACGCGGTCGGTAAAGGCGGCACAGTCGGCATCCGTCATAAAGAAGGCTTTATTCTGGTACGAGCGGAAGGCCAGCGTATTGATACCGTAATCCCGCGTGATCTCCCAATGATGGCCGCTGGTATCGCAGCCGCTGCGCACGATGTCGTGGATACCCACCGCCAGATGATTGTAAATGTTACAGCCGATGATATACGCACCGTTTGCAGCCTCCTGAATCAGCGTATACAGCTCCTTGCATACCTGCGCGTTGGTCTTGCTCTCATCGTGCCAATGCCAACCGGGCCGCGTCAGATTGGGCTTGAGAAAATCGGGGCCCATCAGATCGGGGCAGGTGAAGTCGTGCTTGATCAGACGGTAGCCGTCGGCCGCCAAGCCCCGGATCAGCTTGCGGATATAGTTCTGTGCTCCCGGCGTGGTGGGGTCAAGGAATCTGCCGTGCTGCGGACCGTCGGGCTGCATGGAATAGGAGTCTTCATCGATCTCGGGACAAAGCTCGGGCAGCACCAAAAGCGGACGCACCCAAACGCCCGGCTCGCAGCCGATCTCGCGGATCTGCCGCGCCACCTCGCGCATATCGGCAAAATCATCGTTGGGAACAAAGGGACCGCCGTTGTATTCGGGCGTGCCGTTTTTGTTCCATCCATCGTCAATGACCATAAACGGACGCGGCGCACCGACCTCATTTTTACTTGCCAAACGAGCGCACAGCCGCGCATCCTCCAAAACCGAGGCGCGCGTGATGTTGCCGTAGGTGTAATACCATGTATTGAAGCCATAGATCGGGCGATCGGGGTAAGACGACTTATGACTCATCGCACGACAGAAGGATTGGCACGCGCGATAGGGCGTCTCCCCTGCCTCGCTCTGATAGTACACCGCCTCGGCAACGAGCAGCTCCTCACGCAGCCGCACCCCCTCGCCACCGTTACGTACGTCGCACGTCAGCGTGATGCCATCGGGCGCAATCTCCCAGAAGCAAAAGCTGTTGCAGCCGGTCTTGACGCCAAAGCCGTGGGTGTGCTCGCCGTCAAACGCCGAAAAATACCACTGTGCCGGGTGCTTCAAGGGCAACGTGACCCATTCCAGATCGGCCAGCGCCACGCCCCAGGTATCAGCGAGCACCTTTTTCATAAACGCGGTGTCAAAAAACCACTTGACACGCACGTATTTGATCGGCTCGCCACACGGCGAAAGCCAAATACGAAAGCCGCTCTCCCCTCTCTCCATGCGAACCATCGCCGCCAAGGGCTCTAAAATTTCAAATCGATTGTCGATCAACATATGTCTTATCCTCCCCGATTATTTTCGTTCCGACAGGTGCTGCATGACGCTCCAGGCCGTCGCCTTGAATTTTTGGATGGCCGCCACGTTATGGTTGCCGCGTCGGTTGGCGGCATACAGCGTTCGGCTGCCTGCCCCCTTGACGTTGTAGAAAACAACGTCCTCATGATACAGATGCGTTTTGAACATGATATCCGGCACAAAGCAAAGACCGTTGCCCGAGGCCGTCAGACGGAAGGATGTGCTGAGCTGATCCAACCGAAAATTCACGTTCGGCACAAAGCCGCAGGCGGCAAAGGCACTCTCGGCGTGCTTGTACATGCTGTGACCGCTTTTGAGCAGGATAAATTTTTCATTTTGAAATGCCGTAAGATCGATCTCGGGCAGCTGCTCCGCATCGATCCGCCCGTCATACAGATCATCACTGCGGGCAAACAGCGTCTCGTTCCCCTCATTGCAAGTACATTTGGACGGCACGGCGAGCAAGATCTTCTCGGCCGCCAGCGCCGTGTATTCCAGCTGCTCGTCCTTGGTGTCGTAGCTGTCGATGATCAGATCGATCCGCTCGTTTTGCAGCATTTTTTCCAACTCCACCGAGTTTGCCTCGTAGATCGAAATATCCACGTTGGGGTACAGCGCCGAAAATTCGCTGACGATCAGCGGAAGTATGTAGGAGCAAACGTAGTTGGTGCCCCCGATGCGGATATCCCCCGCCTTCATGTTGTTGATGTCGTCCAGCATTTGCGAGAAGGATGCCTCGATCTCCATCATTTTCTCCGCGCAGGCAAGATATTCGTAGCCGATCTTGGTCGGCGTCAGATCTCCCGTTCTTCGCTCGAACAGCGGTCTGCCGATCTGCTGCTCGATTTTTTTGATCGCCGCGCTCAGGCAGGGCTGCGACACGTACAGCTTTGCCGCGGCTGCCGTAAAGCTTTTTTCCTTATATACGGCGTACACGTATTCCTTTTTATCAAACATATATACCACCTATAAAAAATATTTATGGAGAGTATTCTTTATATGTATTTGATTATACCACACTTTTCGTGTATAATCAAGGGGAAAAGGGAGGATTTATCGTGAAATTACTGACAGATTTATTGATTGTATGCCCCTTGCTGTTCGTAGCGGGTCTGATTGACGGCATTTCGGGCGGCGGCGGTATCATTTCTCTGCCCGCCTACATGCTGACGGGCATGCCGCTTGGCATGGCATACGGCTGCAACAAAATGCAAAGCTTCCTTGGCACGAGTGCTTCACTTTACAAATACGCCAAAAGCGGATTGGTCGATCTGCGCCCGGCAGCGGTCGCTTGCATCACCGCTATCTTGGGCTCGATGCTCTCCACGCGCATCATGTTCGCACTGAGCGAGGACACCAAGCGCCTCATCGTCGCCGCCGCCATGTGCTTTATCATTGCACTGACGCTGTTTACCACCTTCCGCAACCTTGGCAGCAAAGAAAAAACCAAGCTGGAGCTGACCTCTCGCACAGTCATCATCAGCCTTGTCTGCGGTCTGCTGCTCGGCCTTTACGACGGCTTTTTCGGCCCCGGCTGCGGCACCGTCGCCTTGATGCTGTTCACCACGCTGTTCGGCTACGATATGCGCGTCGCTACAGGTAACGGCAAGGTCATCATCGTCGTATCCAATCTGATCGCGCTGATCAGCTATATTGCTAAGGGTAGCATCATCTACGCCATCGCCATTCCCGCATCGATCAGCAATATTCTGGGCAGCTACATCGGCGCCCATTTGGCAGTCAAGAACGGCAAGCGCCTGGTCCGCGGCGTCCTGTACGTCGTCATCGTCGTGCTTTTGGGACAGGCCGTGCTCAAGCTGGTCTGATCCTACATATCGAAAGGAGTATCCCCATGCAACAAAAAAGAATATCCGATTACGGCGTGCACGTCGGCACGCTGCCGCGTGGCGAGCGCAACAAGATCACCGACGTTCCCGGCGTTCGCGTTGGTCACGCCACCATCAAAAGCGAAAAATACCGCACCGGCTGCACCGTCATTTTGCCCACCGAACAAAATATTTACACCCACAAGCTCATCGCGGCATCCTTTGTGCACAACGGCTACGGCAAAACCTGCGGCACGGTACAGCTTGACGAGCTCGGCACGCTGGAAACCCCCGTCGCGCTGACCAACACGCTCAACGTGGGACTTGTCGCCGACGCGCTGGTCGAGTATACCGTTACGCGCTGCGAGTCCGAGGGTGTGTTTGCCAGAAGCGTCAACCCCGTGGTGGGTGAGTGCAACGACGCCTCCATGAACACCATCACCGACCGTCCCGTCAAAAAGGAGCATGTATTCTCCGCGATCGAGTGCGCCTCGGCGGACTTCGAGGAAGGCGACGTCGGCGCGGGCACGGGCACCGGCTGCTACGGCTTCAAGGGCGGCATCGGCTCGGCCTCCCGCGTCATTGAGCTGGACGGCAAGAGCTACACCGTCGGCATTCTGGTACAATCCAACTACGGCGCGACGCGCGATCTGATGATCGACGGCAAGCATATCGACCAGAGCATTCTCGACAAGGTCAACGCCGCCGAGTGCGACAAGGGCTCGATCATCGTCGTGCTTGCCTGCGACGTTCCGCTCTCGTCCCGTCAAATGAAGCGCGCCGTCAAGCGCTGCTCGGTCGGCATCTCCCGCCTTGGCTCCTATATCGGTCACGGCAGCGGCGAGGTGTTCATCGGCTTTTCCACCGCCAACGTCATCGCGCCCGAGAGCGAGGTCATGAGCATCCGCTGCATCAATGAAAACGTCATCGACCGCGTCTTCCGCGCCGTCGGTGAGGCGACCGAGGAGGCCATCCTCAATTCCATGGTTTGCGCATCCGCCGCGCCCGATCTGAACGGAAACATCGTCCACAGCCTGGCGGAATATCTTGAAAAAGCAAAATGATCAGGAGGTTTTCCATGAAACGTACATATAATAAGCTGCTTTGCCTGCTGCTCGCGCTTTGTATGCTGATCTGCACCGCTGCATGTAAGGATGAGCAGCCGCCCGTCGATCAGAACATCCCCGACGAGCCCTCCACGCCCGTCGTCGCTCCCACGCCCACCGAGATCGAGCTGAGCGCCAAATACGTGCTCATCCGTCCCGAGGAACGCAACGATGATGAGGTCAAGGCCGTACAGCTGCTTTGGCGCGTCCTGGGCGAGCTCTATGGCGAAAAATTCAGCATGGAGACCGACTACCGCGGCAAGGACGACACCGGTGAGAATGCCGAGACGTTTGAAATTTTGGTCGGTGAGACCAACCGTCAGGCATCCAAGGACGTTCTTGCAACGCTTTCCTACAACGACTGGACATACCGCGTCGTCGATGAGCACACCGTCGTCATCTGCGGTGGCTCGCCCGCTGCGACCTATGCCGCTACCTGCGCATTTCTGAAGGATATGCTGGGGTATGCAGAGAACGAGACCGGTGAGGTGCTCAGCGCCGGTGCCACAGCCGCGCTCCCCATCGGCGCGTCGTTTGACTACCGCCATCAGTACGCCATCACCTCCTTTACCCTTGGCGCGCATGAGCTCTCCGCCTATTCCATCGTCAATTCGGCCAAGAACGGCTCCAAGGAGGCCGCACAGAAGATCGTCGATCATTTTGTCAATCTGACCGGCATCGAGCTGCCCATTCTCTCCATCAATGCCTACAGAAAAGGTGACGGCGGCCCTGCCATCTTCCTTGGCTGCACCGACGAGGACGAGGCGCACGTAAATGCCAAGCCATACAGCGCCGATCGATACTACATTTTCAGCGATGACCATTGCGTCGCGCTGGACTTCAAGGACAGTGAGGTAGCAATGACGGCTGCCACCCGCTTCATCCGGGCCTGCACGCCTGCCGCCGATGCCGGCGATAGCGTGTCGGTCTCCTTCGCCGACAAAAACGCTCTCACCGGCCTGCATATCCCCGAGGGTACCAATTCTTTGGTGCTTGACAGTGCCGAGGTAACGGAAATGGCACCGGGCGTTGTCTACGAGGAGCGCCTGTATCATGATCCCAACGGCAAGCCCGTCCGTGCTTATATGATCACGGTGGAAAAGGGCGCGGCGACCATCGCCACCAGCCTGCCCGGCGACAAGGAAAAGATCGGCACCTATGCCACTGTCCTTGAACAGGTGAAATCCGCCGCAGATAACGGCAAAAACGTCATCGCCGGTATCAACGCCGACTTCTTCGGCAATACCATGGAGGGCCTTTGCGTGCGTGACGGCGTCGAGCTGCACGACTACAGCGGCCGCCCCTGGTTCGGTATCACCAAGGACGGCGAGGCTGTACTCGGCACTCCCGAGGAATTTGCAAAGTATCAAGGCAAGCTCATGACCGGCGTTGGCGGCTCCAACGTTGTGATCAATAACGATTACGTCTCGCACATTTCCGTCGATCATGAATTCGGCTACACCCGTCACCCCCGTACCGCTGTCGGCATCAAGGCAGACGGCTCGACCGTTTTGCTGGTCGTTGACGGCAGACAATCCAAGATCTCCAACGGCGCAGCACTGGCGGACCTTGCCGACATCCTCGGCTCTGTTGGCTGCATTGAGGCGCTCAATCTGGACGGCGGCGGCTCCTCCACCTTTGTTCTGAAGGATCAAAGCGGTCAGTTCGTCGTTACCAACAGCCCCTCCGACGGCTCGCTGCGCGACGTCGCCGACGGCTTGATGGTCATTCTCCCCTGATATACACCAGCCATCCGTTTTCATACGGATGGCTGTTTTTTTAGCCGGATCTTCAAGGCAGATGTCAATGAAAGGCAGCTGACAAATCCCCCATATGATCACAGTGCCGGAGTCAGAGGCAACTGCTTTTGACTCCCTCTTTTTGCGTTATCCGCCCCGTCTCTCTTGACAAGCGCCCAAATGGGTGATATAATGTAGATATATGCAAAAATTCTACGGAGGATTGTGTCATGAAAAAAATAATATCTTCTATGCTTGCCACCGTCATGATACTGACGCTTTTGAGCAGCATCTTCTGCTTGCCCGTATCGGCATTCAACGCGGCTGCTTACGGCGAGTGCACTCTTTGGTCGGATAAGACCGTGTATGAGGAGGGGGATCCCATTTGGGTCACGGGCTCGATTGAGAAAAACAGCACCGCCCCCAATAAGCCCGCCTGGATCGGTCTGATCGTCCGCAACCACAGCGAGTGGGGCGGATTGCGTTACGTTTATCCCAGGGATATCAAAAACGACCAGCCCTTGGATCTGGCCGCAGGCGGCAGAGGCGGTAACCACAACCTATCCCCCTATCAAGGCCTGCCGGTGGGTGAATACACCATCGTTTTGGTACCCGATGATCTCCCCTTGGCAGGTAATGTCAACAATAAGCAGCACATTCTCATGTCCATTGACATTGAGATCGTAAAAAAGGAGCTGCCTCCCCCTAAGGCGCCTACCGCAGCCACCTATGATATCTCCGATCCGACGTCGGGGATGGCAGACGGCAAGGTATCCGTGACGCTGCCCGCCGACCACGGCGCTGCCGGCGTGCAAGCCTTTTGGGGCACCGCCTCCGGCAAGCTGGAGGATTATACCGGTCTTGCCGTGCATAAGATCTCCGCAACGGCAACCAAAGCCAATTTCAGCATGGTCAAGAACACGTTTATTCCTCCCAAGGCCACCCATCTGCTGGTCTACACGGTCAACGCCGTTGGCAACTTGAGCGAGGAGTACGTATCGGTCGAGCTGCCGAAGGGTTGCAACTATTCCTTCCCCACCGGCAAGCCTCTGATCGAATTCCAGGCGCTGAGTGATATTCACATCTCGACCGAAATCCGCGAGGAGCACTACAAGGCCATGCTTGAGGACGTGGCCACCAACAGCCCCAAGTCCGCAGGTATCTTTGTCGCCGGTGACGTGGTGGACTCCGGTCCCCAGGATGCTTGGTGGGAGAAGCTGTGGGAGCTGTATGACGATGTCGGCGGCGTTCCTCATATGTATTTGGCCATCGGCAACCATGAGTTCAGCGGCTATCAAAGCTATGAGCCTGCCGTGCAGCAGTTTTTGAAATATCTCCGCCTGCCCGATGAGATCGAAAAGCCCGACGGCGTTCCCTACTACGACACCTGGATCAACGACTATCATTTCATTATTCTTGGTAACACCGTGTACGAGCCCGGCGTGCGTGCCACCATCGGTGCACAGCAGTACGCATGGCTGGAGGAAAAGCTGAGCGAAGCCAAGGACGATCGCCCCATTTTCCTGTTCATGCACCAGGGCATGATGAACACCGTTTCGGGTACCGCCGAGAGCGAGCAGTGGTGGGGCATCAACGATGACGCCCGTCTGCGTGAGCTGCTGCGCGAGTATCCCAACGTCTTCCTGTTCACCGGTCATACCCACTCCACGATGGATGCGCCCAACAGCATGTACGGCGGCGGCAAGAATGCCGCACTGTTCAACACCGGCTCGGTCGGCGATCTGTGGGATCCTGCTACCGGTGAGTCGATCGTCGGCAGCCA